>SDBU01008057.1_pt1 | contig 12044 bp, 5 predicted proteins | sample 2277071 | NCBI WGS metagenome assembly SDBU01 (sample SAMN10397929, study PRJNA504765) | marine sediment metagenome | isolation source: marine sediment core GS08_GC12, 126 cmbsf | place: Arctic Ocean: Gakkel Ridge, Loki's castle | collected 2008
TTTAAGCCTCTGATTTCGAGCACTTTACTCGAGGTGAAGCTGCGAAAAAACCGTTAAATCGTTCCAAAAAGGGACTTTTTAAGTGATTTGGTAGCCACAAGCGGTTTTCGATTCTCTATGGGAAGCCCTCCATTTCGAATTTTTCAACAACGCCAATCTTCATACGACCACTCTAATCAAATAAGATTTTATTTTTGCTATTTGGTATTATTCCTGAATTTTCTAATGTGGGGATATGACGAGTCGTGGTGCTGGAGTCAATATCCCTGTTTTTTCCCTGCGGACCAAAAAAAGCATTGGAAGCGGAGAATTTCTTGATCTCATTCCTTTGATCGATTGGGCGAAGCAGGCAGGGATAAAGCTCATCCAACTTCTTCCCATCAATGACACCTCGATTACAGAGACGAAAGAAGATGGGTATCCCTATTCGATTCTTTCGGCTTTTGCCCTTCATCCCATCTATCTGCATGTGCAGACGCTAGGACAAGAATTTGCAGAAGAAATGACCTCTATTCAGCGGGAACTGAATCATCCGAAGCTCGACTATCAAAAAACCTATCATGCCAAGCGCAAACTGCTCAAAAAGCTCTTCGACCTCCGGGGAGAAAAAGATCTCAGAACAAAAGCCTTTGCCCATTTTTTTGCAAAGAACCAGCAGCATCTAAAACCTTATGCCGCCTTTTGTACTTTGCGAGACAAATATGGAACCAGTGACTTTCGCAAATGGAAAGAACATTCCGTTTACAGTGAGCTCACCCTAGAGAAAATATGCGAAGAGGAAGAAGTCGAGTTTTACTATTTTCTTCAATACCACCTCGACAAACAACTTCGAGAGGTCTCTTCTTACGCTCGCAAGCAAGGTATTTTGCTCAAAGGGGACTTCCCCATGGGTGTACATCCCAACAGCGTTGAGGCATGGCGCTTTTTTGAGTATTTCCGATGGGATCAATCGATGGGAGCACCGCCCGACTTTTACAATCACCTGGGCCAGAATTGGGGGTTTCCTTCCTACAATTGGGACGAAATCTGCGCAGATGGATTTTATTGGCTAAAATCACGTCTCAAATGGATGGAGCAGTATTTTGATGCCATCCGCATCGATCACGTTCTCGGATATTTTCGTTTATGGGAAGTCCCCGAAGATGAGGTGCGAGGACTCATGGGGAATTTTTACCCGGCTAAAGGATATGCAGCAAAAGAACTGCCGGATGTCAAACGTCTCTGCAAGCCATATGGCGAAAAACTCCCTAAAGGCCTGGAAACTCAAAAGAAAGTCGAAAAGAAAATCCCCCCTGGAACAAGAAGAGACAAACTCTATGAGCAAATCGAAAATGTCTGCTTTTTCAAAAGAGAGGGGAGTTACCACCCTCGAATCGATTTAAAGAGTACCCGCTCATTCAAAGCCCTCGATCCTGCCATGCAAAAAAAAGTGCTCGCCATGCATGACGAGTACTATTTAAAAAGGCAAGACGCCCTTTGGGAAAAAGAGGGGAGAGAAAAACTGCTTTTCATCCAGAAGCACACCTCTATGCTCATCTGCGCAGAAGACATCGGCGTTATTCCCCATTGCACAAAAGAAGTACTCAAAGAACTCAAAATGCTCAATCTTTATGTCCAGCGGATGCCCAAGAGCTTTGAGCTGGAATTTGAAGATCCAAAAGATTTTCCTTACATCTGTGTCTGCACACCCTCCAATCACGACACGGCAACGCTCCGCGGGTGGTGGGAAAAAAATCCTGAAGGTACAAAACGTTACTACCACACAATACTGCGACATACCGGTGATCCTCCGAAAACTCTGACGGAAGAACTCGCACAAGAAATCATACAAGCTCATCTCGATTCGAAAGCAAAATGGGCCATTTTTCTTCTCCAAGATCTCTTTGCTATGAGTGAAGCGATCCGGATTCCCGATCCAAAAGAAGAGCGGATCAACAACCCCGCTTTTTTCGAGGATCAGTGGCAGTGGCGGATGCATCTCTATGTAGAAGAACTTCTCCTGGCCAATAGTTTTACGAAGCTGATCCACGATAAAATCAAAAAGGGAAAGAGATGAAACGAGCCCCTTCTTCTGTGTACCGCCTCCAGCTCAATGAGCATTTTCCTCTCAAAAAAGCGATTGCACTCCTTCCATACTTAAAAAAACTGGGAGTAGAAGGAGTCTATTGCTCTCCCTACTTTGCTGCCTATAGCCCTCATGGCTACGACATCATCGATCCCAATCGGATCAATCCATTGATCGCAAGTCCCAAAGACTTCGCTGATTTTTGCAAAAAGCTAAAAACTCTTGGGATGTTCCACATTGCCGATATCGTTCCCAATCACATGGGAATTAGAGGTGACAATCTCTGGTGGCAAGATGTTCTCGCCAAAGGGAAAAAATCCAAATATGCCTCCTTTTTCGACATCGATTGGAGTAAAGAAAAGCTCCTCATCCCGTTGCTCGGAGAACCATACGAAGAAGCGCTCAAAAAAAAACTGATTACCATCGTCCAAAAAAAAGGAAAACTCTGGGCCAAATACGGCGACCAATTTTTTCCCGTCAATGGAAAGACCCTTCCCAAAACGCCCGATGCCATCCATGCTTTTTTACAAAAGCAACATTATCGGCTCGTCGATTGGCTCATGGCAGCCCAAGAGACCAGCTACCGCCGCTTTTTCAACATCGGTGATCTAATTGGCGTGCGCATAGAAGACAACAAAGTTTTGCAAGCTCACCACAAATGGATTTTTCAGCTTCTCAAAGAAAAAAAAGTGGATGGCCTGCGCGTTGACCATCCCGATGGACTTTACGACCCTCATGAATATTTCGAGCGGATCAGAAAAAAACATAAAGGACTCATCCTCGTCGAAAAGATTCTTGGCTGGGGAGAAGAACTTCCCCACAATTGGAAAGTCGATGGAACCGTAGGGTATGAGTATCTCAATATGCTGACAGGCATCTTCGTCAAAAAAGGGGAGGGCCTCACTGAAACCTACGCCCGCTTCATTGGACGCAAAGAAGATATTGGTGAAATTCTCTATGAAAAAAAGAAGTTCTATATGGCCACAGAAATGGCTGGAGATGTCAAAGACCTTGCCAACAAACTCTTTGCCTTTTCCTCTAAAATGCGAGCTTTTGCCGATCTTCCCAGAGGAGATATCCTCAAAGCGCTCTATGAGCTGCTTGCTGCCTTTCCCGTCTACCGCTCTTACATCCGACCCCAAGGAAAAATGCCTCAGCAAGATAAACCCTATTGGCAAGAAGCCTTCCAAACTGCCCGCCGCCGAAACCGCGAGCTCGGCTATCGCGTCTTTGACCTTCTTGAAAGCGTCATTTTTCTGAAATTCGAAAGCCCCCTTCTTCGCGATTTTCTCATGCGCTTCCAGCAGCTCTCAGCCCCCATCATGGCCAAAGGCTTTGAAGACATCACCCTTTACAACTACAATCGCCTCCTCGCGTGCAACGAAGTAGGATCCGAGCCAGAGAGGGGAGGGGTAACCCCCGAAGAATTCCACACCTTTTGCAAACGCAAACAAGAAAAATGGCCCCTAGGGCTTCTCACAACATCCACCCATGACACCAAGCGAAGCATGGACGTGCGCATGCAGCTTGCCGTCCTCTCTGAAATTCCCGAAAAATGGGAGAAAATGCTAAGCACCTGGTCAAAGCTCAATCTCAAGCACAAAACAGAAATCGATCGCACTCTTTTCCCCGAGCAGAATGCCGAATATTTTCTCTACCAAATCATCCTCGGTGTCTGGCCGAGCAATCCCACATTCACACGCCTTTGGCCTTCTTTTCAAAAATCGATCCGCGAAGCCCGCTGCTTTACCTCCTGGCGCCATCCCGATGACAAGTATGAAAAAGCTTGTAAGAACTTTCTAAAGGCCATTCTCAAAGTAGGAAGCCCCTTTCTCAAATCCTTCGAAGCCTTCCAAAAAGAAATACAACAACTTGGAGAATGGAAAAGCCTTGCCGCCACAGCCATCCAAATGGGATCTCCTGGCATAGTCGACATCTATGAGGGCTGTGAAAACTGGCGGTATACCCTTGTGGATCCAGACAATCGGACCCTTGTTAACTACAACAAAAATGAAACCCTCAAAACAGAGCTCACTCGCGCCGCTCTACACTTTCGTTCCGCCCACAAAGACCTCTTTCTTGAAGGGAGCTATATCCCTCTCAAAGTACGTGGCCCCAAACAAGATCACATCATTGCTTTCTTGCGTACCCACCGCAAAAAGACCCTACTTGTTACTGCAGTGCGTTTTTTCACTGACATCAAAAACCTAAAAGGAACAGAAATTCTCCTTCCGAAGAACCTCGGAAAAGGAAAGAGCGTTTTCGCCAAAGCCTCTTTCGAAGGAAAAACTCTCTCCGCTGTTCACCTTTTTTCAGACACTCCTTTTGCGTGGGTGTTTTGGTCTGATGGAAAACAAGATACTTGATTTTTCTCTATTATACTATTGTGCAGTAGGTTTTTGTTTTTTCTTTTGCTTCTTCCCAGTGCTTCAAAAATTTTTGAGAATCTGGAAAATCGCTGTCTTTGGCTGTCTTATAGGCTTCATCATATTTTTTCATTGCCTCATCATAATCACCCAAAGCATAGAAACAATCCCCGATTTTATCTAGATTCATTGCAATAATCCAAACATATTCAATGTTCTTGGACGAAGATTTCTGCCAGATCTCCAAAGCCTGCTCGTATTTTTCTAGAGCTTCCTTGATTTTGCCTTGATCATAGAGAAAGTCCCCGATTTCTTTTAATGTCTGGGCTATTGAGGAATCATTTGAGCCCATAAAATTCTGACTAATTTCCAGAATTTGCTCGTATTTTTCTAGAGCTTCTTTTGTTTTGCCTTGAGCTCTGAGACACGCCGTGATGCTCTCCAGACTCATTAAAATATCAAAAAGATCGGGCTCCAATGATTCCCTCTTGATCGCTAATGCTTGATCGTATTTTTCCAATGCCTCATCGATTTTGCCTAGATCGTAAAGATCTCCAGCAATACGATCTAAAATTAAGGCTTTGAGAGGATGATTAGGATCCGGAAATTTCTGCATGATTTCTAAAGCTTGTTCATATTTTTCATGCCCTTCATCGTCTTTGTAAAGCATGACGAGAGCATCACCAATACGAACTAAACTTATGGCAAAAAAGGAATGATTAGGCTCCAAAAAGTTCTGCATGATCTCTAAAGCATTCTCGTATTTTTCTATTGCTTTTATATATTTTTGTTTATAGTTGAGACAAACTCCAATCCTATTTAGGATCTTTGCAATTTTGGGATGATCTGGCTCCAAGAATATTTGCATAAGCTCTAAAGCTTTTTCGTATTTTTCCAGTGCTTCTTGTGGTTCCAATTTTTCACTTTCCACATCACCTGTTCTTGTATAAAATTCGACTTGGTCTTTTATAGATAACGCTTTAAAGCTTGGGTTATCAATAGACAAAACACTTTGAATATAGAGCTCTATAACCTCATCAGTATAATCTATATTAGACCAAGGATTAATGTCATCTAAAGCAACTTTCTCCCAAAGAGCTAACAACAAACGACAAGTTTTTTTATAGTATTCTCCTTCATCTTGCCTTTTTAAGATTTCTTGAAAAACACGGTGCATAGAATAGGATTTGGTAGACAAGTCGTATCGAAGTAAGGCCTGATCGTTCGATAGTGCCGCAAAAATATCATCTCTTGTTACAAGAACGTTTTCTCCAGGATGTTCACTTTTTAACCATTCTTCAAGAAAATATGTTGGGATTGTATCAGGATTTAAATACGCACATATATTCAACCATTCTCTTTCCAAGGGCTTCATTAATGGAAGAAGTTTTGCAAAAATGTCTTCCAATGTTTTTTCATACCTTTTTTGGGGGGTCATTCGCTGATAGTCGATTCCTTCATTTCGACACTCTTTGAGATATTGCGAGATAGTGAGGTGTTCCACTCTTTTGATATAATAAGCAATTTGTCCAAGAACAAGTGGGTAACAGTCCACCATTGTTGCCAACTGTTCCATTGCAGGAGACGGATTTTCTCCTGTTACCTTCTCCAACAATTCGATCGCATCTTCTTTTGCAAAAGCGGATACTTCTATTGAAAGAGGATCTCGATCAAGCTCGCTAAGTTTTTTCCTTGCAGTGATCAGAATTTCTCCTCCTTTTGGCAGAGGAATGGTCGTTTCCAAGTTATCATAAATCAGCAACCAATTTTTTTTCTGGGATTCTAACTTTGTGTGTACTCTTTTTCGAATCTCTTTAGGATCGATTTTGTTAATATCAATAAAGAGTAATTTTGCAAGTTCTCTGTAGGACTGTTCTAAACTTTCAGAAGTTTCTGCTTCGAAAGAAAAGATAAAATCGAATTCAGAAAGATGAGCATTTGCAAAAGCAAAGGCTGTTTCGCTCTTTCCAATCCCTGGAGGACCATGAAGGAGTACAGGTCTCTCCGAAAGAGCCTTCGATATCTCATCGAGAAGTGCTTTTCTTCCAACAAAATGCGGATGAACATCCTTTAAATGAAACCCTTTTACTTCCATAAAAAGTTTTGGAAAGTTGAAAAAGGATTGACCTTGGATTCCTTCTTGCTTGTCGTAAAAGGCTTGAGTCGCTTTCTCTCCAGATTTAATCAAAGGTTCTTTCTTTTCATCATCGAGATCAAAATCCAACAACCCCACTCCCATATTATCGATTTCCACCACCCTATGAGCGTTATAGGGGGTTCTTTGTCTAATAAGATCTTCTACACTATTGAAGATGGCGATCATTCCTTGAAGAAGCTGTCCAATATTTTGAATGGATTCTGAGTGTGTGTGTTTTTCATCTGAAGAATATAAGCTGAATCCCAATGTCCGTTTATTAAATATTGGGCACTCTCCCTCATCCTTACTTAAGCCTTGTGTGATGTAACGCTTTTTATCAAAAACTTCTATGGGAAAGTTATAAGAAACTCCTCCATCAATAAAAGAGCCAAAGTTTTCATCTGGAGAGGGAGTTGTTTCTCCTTTTTTCTTTCGTTTGATGATTGCGGGCGTAAAGATGCCAGGAATAGACATCGATGCTCGGATAGCGCTCGAAATGACCACATCATCCCAATCTTCTTCTTCAGAATTGAATTGAATAAGATTTTGGCTTTCACCTTTCAATTGAACGGAAAAGACATGGAGATGTTTTAACTTTTCACCTTGTAAAATTTTTTCGCGAAGTTCTCCAAACGTACAATTGTGTTCCTGAGTCCCTTCAAAAATCTTCTCCTCTATCCAATCCTCAAAATCCTTTCCAGCACAAATTCCAGGTTGATTCGATAAACTCTTGAATAGAGCTTTTGCCGGTTCTACTAAGCTCTTTCCTTCCTGATAATTTTTGACAATTTCATCATAAATTTGATGAAACTGGCTATAATTTTGATAAACCTTAACGAAAGCATTAAAAGTATTCAAAAAAGAAGGGTTCTTGTACAGTTCTTTTGTTTTACTTCCAACTTCTATAACTTTGCTCCAATTTGATTGCGTAGTCTCTAAACTGAACGATGGATTTTTTTTCAGAAGCGCTTCAATTGCTTTGAATTCTTCATCTGAAAGATTGTGATCCAAAAATTCTTTTAGGGGTTTTTCTGCTAAATACTTTTCGATCTTCTTTACAGGAAAGTTCATAGCCAAAAGAGCCGCCGTAATGGCACCAGCTGAGGTTCCTGCTACTCGTTTTACTTCCGAAAGAGCATTTTCGTTTTCTAAAACACGTAATGCCCCAATGTAGGCTATTCCTTTTGGGCCTCCACCCTTAAAAATGAGGTTTTGTGGAGGTTTATAGCGATATTGGGGCTTCTCATCACGATACTTTTCCCCTTGCTGTTCTAGATTGAATAAAAAAGCTTTCGTATCGGAATCCTTTGGAGCTAAGTGATGAGGAGTTTTTAAATCCCCATCTTTTGGGCAAATCTCACAATCTGCCGCCACAAGGCATTTAACCATGAAATGATTGTCTGAAAGAGCAGCTAAATGAAGTGGGCGTCTTTGTTTTCGATCTGGAGCTTCGATATCTGCTTCTCGAACATGCAAAAGAGAAACTGCTTGAGGATTATCTACCTGAACAGCAAGAGAGAGGGGAGTGTACCATTCTGCATTTCGTTTATCGAGAATTGCTTTACACTCTGCAAAATACTCTTTCAAAAGAAATTCCAACATTTCATTCTGCTGAAAGTAAACAACTAGATGTAAAATATTTCCAATCGAAGTCTTTGCGTTAGAAAGAGGAACTTTCTCAAGAAGAGCCTCAACACATTTAATTTCTCCCCGTAAAGCTGCGAGAGCAAGGGGAGTCACTTCGAGAAATTGCCAAACAAAAGGTGAAGAAAGATTTTTCAAATTTGCGGCAATTGCAGAAACCATGTTTGCTTGGCCTGATAAAATCGCAACCTGGAGAGGAGTTTGTTTTTCATGGTTTTTTGCATCAATACCAATGTATTCCCAAAGCTTTCCAAATAGCTCTACGTTTCCATTTTTTGCGGTTAGATGCAGAGCAGTATTTCCATCACTGTCTCTACTTCTAAGTCCAATCTTTTTTTCTATCAGTAGTTTTGTGAGTTTTGTTTTCCCAGAAGAGATTGAATAAAGAAAAAGAGGCTGGCCTGATTGATTCTTGAGATACCTAAGCTCATCTCGGCACATCTCAATTTTTTCCCAGTTTTTGTTTTTACAAGCTTCCAATACCTTTTCAAAGCATGCCTGCTGTTTAGCCTCGAAAGATGCATTCTTTTTATCCTCAATCTTCACTTGAAAAATCTTGAGAAGTTTTTCAAGGTCTTCTTCAGAAAGTTTTGATTCATGAGAAATAGGAACCGTCTCTGCTTGAGAACCAGGGAAAAACCCAATACTGAAGAAAGGAGCTATCCTGCAAATGTTCTTCAAACTATCTGAAGAAGAATGAAGTCTAGAGAATAAGAAAAACAAATTTGCAGTTGTAATAGGAGGGTTTATCCTCATTTGATTCCGTCTCCATTTTAGCAAAGGTGCGCGGGGACCAGTCGTAAGAGAATGTTGAAAAATCATCTTTATTCTCTGAAATCTATTGAGATACTCTCTAGAAAACGTAGAAGGCCAATAGTGAAGCATTACTGGTGAAAATCTCGAAAAGAGTGCAAGTACACTTTCTTGGGATTTAATAGCACCCCATAAGGAACGAATCATACATATCTCTTTTGAAAAGAAAAAAGTATCATTGAAAAATATTTTTTTTTCAATGCCAAAGTTGTCTTTTTCCCTGCACAAGTACTTCTAACGATGTTCTGCTTCCATCAGGACCAAAAGTTTGAGGACATCTCTGTTTACAAAAATAATCACCTCCATTCTCCAATAAATTAAAATAGAGGAGCGAGGGGAAAGTTCATCCTAGCCTCCTTCGAAGGAAAAAGCCTTTCCGCTACTCGTCTCTTTTTCGACACCCTTTTCATGGTTGTTTTGGTCTAGCTAAAAAAATCCTGCTCAAGCAAAATGCATGTAAAAGTTTTTTTTCAAAAGGAGCACCGTATGCTTAAGAGAACACTTACCCGATTCATTTTCACACTTGTTCTATCCCTTACTGCAATTGCTTATAGTGGCCAAATCCGCATCCTTTCTTGTGATGGAGGGGGAATCCGAGGAGCTGCAACACTAAAAATCCTAAAAGAACTCCAAAAAGAGACAGGAGTAAAATTCAATGAGCAGTTTGAAGTATTTGCAGGAACCTCAACCGGTTCCATCATTGCCATTTGTCTTGCCAGTGGAATGGATATCGATACCTTACTCTCAGACTACCAAGAAATGAGTGCAGGAGTCTTTTCCTCCTCAAGTTACTTGACTGTCATCCGTCCCGAATACGATCCTAATATGCTAAAAAAATATATCATCCACTCTCTGGAATCTTGCGGATATAGTGCCAATGCCACGTTAGGAGATCTACCCAAGAAAGTCATCATCCCAACCGTTGCCTTAGACGATGAAGCAGAAGGGCGTTGGAGATTACAAATTCGAGAAAACTTCACAGAAGAGGGAAAAAAGCTCAAAATCGTAGATGCCATCTTACAATCGACCGCAGCTCCCACCTATTTCCCTTCAAAGGATGGGTGTGTAGATGGAGGAATGGCGATGACCGATCCTTCTCTAGCAGCCCTCATGACCGTTTTTAATCCCAATGTAACAGATTTGAAAAGCATTCGCATTTTGTCTATTGGGACAGGATATGACAGCGATTCTGTTCAAGGAGACGAAAATTGGGGTTGGGGCCAATGGATGGCCAACCTAACCAGTCCTAACGAAGGGACCGTTCCCATCCTGGAATTATTGATGGATGTCCAAGAACAGATTCCTGGGCAAGTGTGCGCAAAATTACTCGGCAACGCTTATCAGAGAATCGATTTTCTCCTCACAGAACCCTTTGCTCTCGATGACTACCAGAAAATTCCCGACCTATTGCAATACACCGAAAACTACATCCAAAGCAATCCATCCCTCTGGGGACCCGCATGCTCTTGGGTAAAAGATAACATTTATTGAGTTATCTTCATTGGTTTGGGTCTTCCTTTTTTCATAAGAAGCGCCGAACAAATTCCGATGATACTGAATAGGAGAAGGATCCAAATTCCATCGTGAAATCCTGTAGCAAAATCACTCTGTTTGCGCACAACAGTGACAGTAATGGCAAGTCCTAAAGATCCACCAATCTCTTGGATCGTCACAAAAGTTCCCGAAGCAATTCCCGCAAAATTTTTCGAAATTGCCGAAAGAGCTCCTGTTGTAGTTGGAGTCCAAATTAATCCAAAACCCATTCCCAAGAGCAATATTGCGATGGCAATAAATGCTACCTCAGCAACCTCCCCAAACTGCAATTGCATAATCGCGGAAAGAGCGAGAAGAAGAAATCCAAAGAAAATAAGTGCCTTGGGGCTCACTTTATTATAGAGATAGCCAGATAGGGGAGAGAGTATAGCCACTGGAACAGCAAATCCAAGCATAAGAATTCCTGTTTCAAGAGGTGAATGCTGCAGTTGTTTTTGGATGTAAAGAGGAAGTAAGAAAATGGCAGCCCAGAATATTGCAATCATAGCGAAGTTTCCTAACGAACAAAGCAAAAATCTCCGACTTTTAAAAAGGTCCTCACGAATGATCGGCATCTCAACCCGTTTTTCAATCACAAGAAGAAAGATAAGAGAAATCACTGAAATGGCATAAAGCCCTACGATTATAGGCGCCCTCCAGAGATTGCTCTGAACAGTAGCTAGAATAAAAGATCCAATTGCAATTGTAAGAGAGATCAAACCACCCCAATCGATTTTAGTAGACTCGCCCTCAGTCCGAGATTCCTTAGCAAATAGAGCTGTTAAAAAGAATCCAATAGCAGCAAAGGGAACATTAATGAGGAAAATCCAGCGCCAACTAAGAAAATTGAGCAATAATCCGCCGACGAGAGGACCAATGGCCAAAGCAATACCCCCTCCAGCGGCCCAAATTCCGATAGCGACACTTTTTTTCTCCTCAGGATAGATGTCGACGAGCATAGCCTGTGAAATAGGCAGTAAAATCGCACCAGAAATTCCCCAGATTGCTTGGAAAAAAATGATCATCCCAGGAAAGTGGGCAAGCCCTGCTCCAAACATAGAAATGGCAAAGAGAATCAACCCAATCAAATAGATTTTTTTCCGGCCAAAGATATCCCCAAGACGCCCCATTGTCGCAAGATTAGACGCAATAAAAATACCATAAATATTGATCATCCATTGAAGATCAACGATCGTTGCTCCAAGCTGGACATGAATCGATTCAAGATTTGTATTGATAAGTGAAAAACTTAGGCCCATTGCCAAGTTGCCCACCAAAATCCCCATGATCGCTAACCACTTTCGAATAGTCCGCATATGCTAGCTATGCTATTCTATTCACCTATGATAAGTACATCAGAATATATACAACAATTTTCCACTCCTGTCCCAAAAATTTCTTTTATAGAAAAAATGGCGCAGTGGATACATGATCATCCACTCCTTGTGAAAATCACTCGTTTAGCTCTTTGCATTCTAGGAGCTGT
>SDBU01008059.1_pt1 | contig 12044 bp, 10 predicted proteins | sample 2277071 | NCBI WGS metagenome assembly SDBU01 (sample SAMN10397929, study PRJNA504765) | marine sediment metagenome | isolation source: marine sediment core GS08_GC12, 126 cmbsf | place: Arctic Ocean: Gakkel Ridge, Loki's castle | collected 2008
AAAATTAATTGGCGAGTTAATTTTTTCTCCTTGAGCGTGCCGGATGACGAGGTCTACTTCATGAACGCCAGCGGCAATTGTCAGTACCACAGTCGTCGAATAACGGGGATTAATTTCGATAATATGGGGCCTATTTTGCTCATCCATTATTAGCTGCACATTAAAAGGTCCATCTGCTCTCAGTCGCTCCTGAACCTGTCGGCACACAGCCTCAATCTCTGGCACAATACGCGTCACACCCACTAGGGTAATACCTCGCTTTATGAGCGCTTCTTTGGGCACGACGGCTAGTATTTGTCCGTCAAGCCCAACAACAACACTGACCGTAAACTCTCGCCCGTCAATCTGTTTTTGCACTACGTATTCCTGTGGAGGCCCCTGTGCCCTTTCAAGATATGTGTTTAAATCGCTGACCTGATGCAAGTAGGCAAGTTCACGACTCCCCCGTCCACCTCTGGGCTTGATGATGGCAGGATATTTAATTGTATCTTTGTCTGTTGCCAGACAACTTTCAGGTACAAGAATTCCAACATCTCGCAAGGCTTGGTCGGTCAGCCATTTATCTAGAGATAGCCGACAAAACTGAGGAACTGGCGCTACAACTGTTACGTTTGACTGCTCAGCGATAGCATGGAAGGTAAGTATCTCTTCGTCAACTAATGGCATAATATAGCTAAGTTTCTCCCGGTCAACGATCATTTCAATTGTCTGTCTGAACTCAGGTGTAGTTGCCAACGGAACAACATAACCAGTGTCAGCCAATTTCAGACCATATGCGTAGGGCGAAGCATCTATTGCAACAACCCAATAACGGCCCGTTTCCTTTAGAGTACGAATAAGCTCGATAGCGCTAGCCCCTCCAGACCCAGACAAAAGAATCCTAGTCAACATTTTTCAATCCCCCAAGCTTATCGTGACAGACATGTTGATTTCAACCCACTTTCCGCCATAACCAAATCTTAGCTTGTCCTAGCTCTCCCATTGGAGGCAATCGCAGGGCCAGCTGATTAACCGGTGCTTCATATTGGGGCTCCTGCCCATCTTGGGCTGCCAGCCAGGCATTCACTATCCTGCTTAAAAAGTAATAAGTCGAACTGAAGTCATTAATGCCTTCTAATTTGACCCCCGGGAAAGTGGTTTCTTGAAGTTCAGCATCACAGAAATAGCGATCATGCCAGGGCGCAATTATTTTAGTTAGCCCAGTTCGTTCACGGAGCGAGTTAATCTTATCCAGACCATCTTGACTGCTCTCGCACATGACATATAAACCTTCGTCAGCAAGCAAGGCGGTGATACTAATAATTGCCTGTTGTTGCGCTGGCCAGTCAGGAAGATTTATTAAAGCACGCTCGGTATAGATTAGGTCGAACTTTTCTGAAAAGCCTGACAGGTTGCGGACGTCTCCTACCTGGAATCTCACAGAGCCTCTAAGATGCTGACCTGCCGCCATAGACTTCGCCGCCGTAACCATTTCTTCGGCAAAGTCTATTCCTGTCACGTCTACACTATATCGTCGTGCTATCTCAATCGCGGTGATGCCATTACCACACCCGGCATCTACGATGCGCATTCCATCACGGACATATGCCGAAATTGCTTCAATTTCTAGTTTCTTAAGCAACACATCCCTGGTACCAGCCCATTGGCCAAGTCCAGACCGTGTGTTCCAAAAGGCACGGATATCTTGGGTAGATTCCTTACTGTCGGTCATCCATAGCCTCCCTAGAGTAATCTAGAATTGTCCTGGCAGCGCGCTCTGCCCCTTGCCCATCTACTATCTGAAGCGCATTTTCTACCGCCTTTACTCTCCAATCAAAGTCTTTCAATAGTAAAGCCACTGCCTTGGCTAATGGCTCGACCGAGATATCTTTTGCCCAGCCCAAGGTTTTCCCTGCCTCCTCGCTCTCTACCTGCTCGGCAACATAACGCTGGTTATCGGCTGATACCAAGAGCAAGTTAGGCGTTCCCAGGAATAAAAGCTCCCAAACAGTGCATCCTGACGTGGCTACAGCTACATCCGCCCAGGCAATCAATTCAGCCATATCCCCTACATTGTGGACCAAGCGGATGGGGATATGGCTCTGCCCGGCCGCTGCTTCCAGTTCATCGGCATGAGGATTGCTTGCCCCGACGACGACGGTTGCTTCCATACCGGGAATATCTATCCTCTGGAGCGCCTGAATTACTTTGAGCGTATGATTCTCAGAGTCACCACCACCTAATGTCACCAGCACCCGTTGTGCTACCTTCGGAATCTCCCGTTTCCAATCTTTCCAGGCAAGAAACTCTCGTCTGAGGAGCGCGTAACGTGTCCCCAGCAGCAAACGAGTGTAAGGCTCACAGGAATAACGTAACTGCTCCGCACCCAGATTCTGGTTTAGCAAGATGTCGGCATAGTAGTGCTTCAGGTGGGCCACATCGTCTATCACCAGCAACCGATGTCCGGCTTCCTTCACCTGTTGCTGATATGCTTCATCAAGATGATAGCCGTCCAGCACCACCCAAGCATCGGGATGAGCAGCTAGAATACCCCTGGTATAGTCCCAATCGCTGGCATCAGGATAGGGCTTAGCCAGTAGATGGATGTCAAATTCCTCTTCCCGGAGCCGTTGAAGCAAGCCCTCGTCCTGACAGGCAGTGATAAAAATAACCTGACCACCGGCATCCTTCCATCCTTGCGCCAGCGCCAAGCAACGCATCAGATGCCCGCTACCTATCTGGATGCTGGCATCAACTCTTATAATTAGCCTTTCCATCATATCAAACCCTGGATTCTTCCTGCGGTAACTATGTAAGACGGCGAAAGCCGGAATGCGCTATCGGCCCCCTTAAAAGTTTTCCCACCTTATTTTCCTCAATGGCTCTGGCGACCAAGGCAAAGGTTTCGTCAACAGCCTTAAAGTAGCTTTCCACATGATTGTCCTGATGAGCCAAAGAGGCATAAAAGGCGTTAGTAGCTAAGAAGCCTTTATCAAGCATTTCTTGAGTGAATAATGTACGAATCGCCTGGCCATTTCCATAATTAAAATCAAAGTGCGCCAGTGGTGGAATGCCAGTAATGCTGATTCTCAGACCGTAGCGCTCAGCTGCCGATTGCCACCCGGATTGTATGCGTTTACCAGTTGCCACTAAGTGCCCCGCAACATTGTGGAGTTGGTGCTTGCGAATTGTTGCCAGAGCCGCCATTGGGCCTATTTTTTCTGTCCAGGATGTGCTACTTATGAAACTATCCTGGGCAGCCTGCATAACATCGCCGATGCCAATGATGGCTGCCATGGGGTAACCATTACTCATTGCCTTGGCGAAGACGGCGACATCTGGAGTAACTCCATATAGAAGATGAGCTCCTCCCGTGACTAATCGCCACCCGGAGGAAACTTCGTCAAAGATTAACACAGCTTTGATACTGGTGGCGATTTCTCTAACTTCTTCCAGGAAACCGGGGGCCGGTTCATAATTTCTTACTGGTTCCATAACGATTGCTGCAGTTTCATCTTTATGTTGTGAGACGATGGCTTTCAACTCTTCAATCTTATTGTAGTGGAAAGGAAACGCAGTATTTTTCAGACAGCGTGGCACACCGGCTGGCTCCAACCCGGGGAGCAGATGGCCATCAAGGGCATCTTCCTCCCCCAGATTAGCCGCCAGGTACCAATCGTGCCAGCCGTGGTATCCACAGAAGACGACCTTGTCCTTCTTCGTCCGGGCACGGGCTATACGGACAGCGATTGTCATTGCTTCACCCCCCGCCCGTGAGTAACGAACCATGTCAGCCCACGGATGAAGCTTACAGAGCAGGTCAGCTAACTCTACCTCTTCGGGGCAGTTCAGGGTGCTCATTGTGCCAGAGTCAATTGCTGTTCGCACAGCATCATCCACGTCGAGGTCAGCATATCCCAGAATGCAGGCCCCAATCCCCATATAACTCATATCAATATAACAGTTGCCATCCACATCCCAGACTTCGGCACCTTTAGCTTTGGAATAATAGCTGGGCCACTGTTCCGGTAAATGGAGCTCTGGGCGTTTACTGAAGAGTTGAGTGCCACCGGGGATTCGCTGGCGTGCTTGAGCATAAAGTTTCTGACCAGTTTTAGCCATGTTTTACCTCTACTTTCCTAATGACCATAGTCTTACCGGTTCAACATAGGGTGTGACCAGTGCTTGTAGCTCCGGGTGGCTATCAATGAATTCAATGATTTCGCCTAATGGCAGCCTTGGGGCCTTGTGCCTTAGATGAGTGTAGACACGCCGACAAAGCACCAAATCTTCTGGATAGTCCACAGTCAGACGCAGGTCGAGCCGTTCTAGCTGGGGAGGAATCGACAAGACCTCGATTTTGAAATCGTCATAATGTTCTCGTACATACAGGCTGCACAACTCTGACCGATGTCTTTCGTCACCAAGTTCGTGGGACCTCTCCAGGGCTTCCAAAGTGTAGATTTCAAAGTGAGAGCCCTCGGGTAAACCATCGATTGTGGTAACGTCATTATCATTCTTTACGTGCTGCTCCCATGCTTCATCAATAATGTCGTAGTAGAAGAAAGGTGACTCGGTGGTCATGCGGAAAATATCCGTGGCTTGAGCCTTGTGCCCGCACTGTATTAGTCTTTGCAGTACGTCTTTTTCATCACCCACGATATAGTCCAGCCCTCTTTTTTGGGCAAAGTCGACAAATACTAGATTGGCAGTTCCTTCAGAAATGCCCAGAACAATGGAGTGGATTGACGGAATAGTCTGAATCAGGTCTACCATGTGGTCCAGAATAGTAACACCCTGCTCAGTATCCAGGTTCTGTAAGGGCTTGCCGTACAACCGGCTTCCCTGCATCCGACAAGCTAGCGCTGCGCTCAGTCGTCTCATGAGAGCATTTCCTCCACAATTTGCTGATTGGGCTGGACATCAACCACCAGTCTGTGCCCGACTGCCCGTTCGATGTGATAGATAGAAGATTGGCTGGTATTCGCTACTCGCTTTAATGAAAGGGCCTCGGGAGTGACTACCTCACCCTTCCTTAACACTCTGCTGGCTACAACTACCTTCCTGGTCTTATTACGATATTCCTTTTCCGCTGTTGTTAGCTCCAAATCATCCGTTCCCAGAGCGTTCTCAAGGTGCCTGATTCTCTGAACAAACATACGGAAATTCTCCGGGGATAGAGCTGACACATAGTCCTCGAGCTGTAAAGTGCGGTCCAGGCTGATGTGCTTCTCAATGCAGTCAACACCAAACGGGAGCGCCATCGATGCCAGGGTCATGGCATCATCGCTGCTACCATCCGAGTGATCCATGAAACCGAATCGATAGCCTGGGAAACGTTCTTGCAGGGCTTTAAGCCGGCGCAGGTTGTTGAATTCGACAGGTGTCGGCTCAGCCTGGAATCCATACATAAGAAACACCTGTTGGCTGGTAGCAATCCGATGGAGAGCAAGGAAGTCTTCTAGTTCCGCCACCGAGACTCCGCCTAAAGAGATGAATACCCGCGGCATGACATCAAGAGCTGACCGTACCAAACCTGTGTTAAAGAAGTCCGAGGCATGAATCTTAACGCCATCAGCACCCAAATCAACGGCTTCGTGCAGGCTCCGCTCACCGCAGACATCCAGATAGAACCGTAATTGTTCTGCCTTCGCTTCTTCAGTTAATGTCCGCCATGCGTCTAGAGGCATCTCTAAGCTGCGAAACAGGTCATAATATTGATAATCAGGGGTAGCTATTTCATCGGCATATATAAGCTGAAATTTGACCGCATCGGCTCCGGCGCGTGCTGCCCCTCGTACTAATAATCGCGCCTGAGAGACATCACCTTCATACCCCTGCGCGACTTCAGCAATGATTTCCACTGGCATCCGTAGCACTCCTTCGGGCTGACTTATAGCTTCTCCCTTGTTATACCCATTATTATCCGATCGAATTCATTCTCGTTGCACATTATAGAGTTCCCAGTATTTCCCTTTTAGTTTCATCAATTGGTCATGAGTCCCACTTTCGACAATTTCCCCTTTGTCCAGAACATATATAATGTCGGCATTTTGAATAGTTTGTAGTCTATGGGCGATTATCAATGTAGTACAGTTCTTAGATACCCTATTAATAGCGTCTTGCACAATATTCTCAGATACGCTATCTAGCGAACTTGTAGCCTCATCGAGTATCAATATCTGTGGCTTTCTTATCATAGCTCTGGCAATAGCGATACGCTGTTTTTCCCCGCCAGAGAGTCTAACACCACGATCTCCTACCAGAGTATCATATCCTTCAGGAAGTTGCTTAATAAACTCATGTGCGTTGGCTAGTGTTGCCGCTTCTATTATCTCCGGCATCATATATCCATTCCCAAACGCAATGTTATCTCCTACAGACGCATTGTGAATAAAAGTTTCTTGACCCACAAACCCAAATCCTTTCAAAACTGAAGAGATATCATATTCCTTGACGTTTTTGTTGTCTATGTAGACTTCACCTTCATCGACATCATATAACCGTAGTAGTAAATCAACGATTGTCGATTTACCTGCACCAGAAGCCCCTACTATGGCTGTTACTTTATTCTTCTCTATTTTAAGCGAAACATCATGTAGGGTAGCGTCTCTCTTTTTGTGAGTGAACTTAACGTTTCTAAATTCAATACACGAATTGAATGTAGAAAAAACTCTGTTTCCGTTCTTAATTCTGTTATATGCCGTATCCTGCAACAATTCTTGAACAACTTCGACATTTGGCAGCGCGTTCATAATTTGCATCTGATAAATCCCAAAACCTGACAATCTGGGGAACAATCTAAAGACGGCAAAGGCGAATGTACCAAAGATAGGAATTGTGGAAACAAAATCGGCAGGATTTTGTATTTTTATCATAATCACTGCAATTGCAACCACAGAATATAATACCACCCCAATTATGTTTGGCGGGGTTTGGAGCCAAAAATTACTTTTCCTCCAGAATTGCCAGAATCTCTTTACCGCCTTGTCAAATTCTGTTCTCCAATACGGGGAGGCATCAAATACTTTTATTGGTTTGGTTCCGGTTATGTACTCATTTAAAACTACATTTTGTCTTTCACTTGTCTCGCGCTTAACTGTACCAGCGAAATATGATACCTTTGAACTTAAGTATCTGGCAAAACAGAAATACCCTATTCCAACAATAATTACAGCCACAGCTCCGGTCCACGAAAGGGAAAGCAACAAGACGAATATTGATACCGACAATACCGCTTCGACAAGGAATTTTGTCAGTTGCTCTATTAAGGTTGATATAGCTGTCGGCGCAGAAGTTGCTTTGTAGAGTAGCTCGCCCTGTTTGTTGTCAACAAAAAACTGGTAGTCTGAATCGACATATTTCTGGAATACCCTCAGTTTGTTCTCTATTGTAATCTTTGATGTAAGTCTCAACGAGAAAACAAGGCACACCATTCTGAGTGAAAAGAATAAAACTGTAAATATAATAAACATGATGCTATTGGCAATTAAAACATCATCAATCGGAATAACCTTGGCTAAATGGCTTATAAAAACGAGGAAGAAGCTGCTACTCTGGCCAGATTGAGCGTCTAATGTGTTGGCCAATATTGGGTACAATACAGCTATATGTAAAGTTTCAAAAATGCCATTCAGGATAGAAAGGACGAGTAGAAACAAAACAGAAAACTTATATGGCTTCAGGAAAAACCAGATTGTTTCTAAGCGATTTCCCTTTTTCTTCATTATTGATTCTGCGCCACCTTAGGAATCTACTCCAATAATCAGCCCTTCTAGATTAGTAGCCCATGTAGCACCAATTAACACATAAAGCACATATATACTCAAATCCATTACGAAAAATCTATCACGTTTTCCTTATTTTTAAAATTAATAATCGGCTCGCCCAGATAGCTATAAACCGAATTATCATCGCGATGTAAAATGGCATTGATTGCATGACGGACTCTCTGACCATACGTTAAATCATCATTATGAATAGCTAAAGCAGCGTAATTTTTCATAGCCTTAATTATTACTTCATCTTCAGACCATTGCAGTGCTTTAAGGCAGTCATCAATTAACTGGTTTGGATGAGGGCATAAACAAATACCAGGCATCGCTCTAATAATGTCCAATTCCTCAAATTCCCATCTCCGCCAGAATCTCTCATTGGCTCTATCAACATATAGTAGACCAACAGAAGGGGTCCCATAAATTGCACCTTGAATCATCACTGTCGAAAGCGGCGCAACAATAATCGAAGAAATATTGATGATTTCTTTCATATGCGTGAAATCAATTTCTATTTTATTTCTGCTGATAGAAACACCCTTTCTCTGTTCTTTTGCCGTCTTGTACTGAGCAGCTAATGCGGGATCCAAATATACGTGTTTAAATTCTTGTTTAAAAAAGTCAATATCAGCTTTGGCTTCATGCTGAAACGGATGAGGTCGATAAAGAATACAGCAATTGTCGAGTTCTTTAGCTTCGATGGCATCCTCAATCAATTTCAAGTTGCGGACTTCATTGTATGCCCAGATACTCCCGGCATAAAGTAGGACTCTCTTGCCTTCTGGTAAACCTAATCTTGACTTGATTTCAGATTCTGACTTCTCACATGGTTTTTTGAATTCATCACCAAACGGTACTCCGGCATGGAAAATACGTTCCGGCGGCATATCATGCATTTTCTCGGCAAAAATCCTCGATTGATAACCCCAGACCCCCATATAATCGGGAAGAAATGGCATTAACCCCCGCGTAGAAATACTATCCCATCCATGTTGTAATCCTACTATTGGAATTCTATTCAACCTGGCAGACTTGATTGATTCAATTTCCACCGTGGAATTGCCACAAAGAAATGTTATCATTAAATCAGGTTTAATCGAATCAATAACGTTCCTGATGCTCTCATTCTCGCCAGCATATTTCTCAAATATGTAATTCATTACCCTGGCACTAAAGCTTGAGGCACCCAAGGCTCGATGTACGATTTGTCGCCGAATGTTCCCGTAATCATTCTTATTCATATCATAAATTATGCTGCTGTTTCTTGAGAACTTCCTGCCCCCTAAAGTGTTCATATGCAATTGGAAGGGGTATATCTTCTCTCTTCTTGTTGACTCCTGGCAACCAAGAATACCCTTAAATTCCATATTTTTGAATATGTTTACATCAATACCTTTCTTGGCTCCTGTATTGCAACAAATATAGATATCAAAGTCATCAAGCATATCTTGAAACATACGAGCCTGAATGAAAAACGCATTGGCAACTATAATACTGGGTATGGTAATTAATATTTTAGGTTTCATTTTTAAATTTACTCATGATAAATAAAAGTGAAGTGCGAATATTTTGGCTAATATTTCGGGAAAATGGGCAGATAATCCTTGTCAGTTACTTCAAAAGCGGAATACTCTCCTTCTCTGGCATAAAGTTCAGAATATTTTTTGAGCTTTTGGGGGTCTGCATTCAGACCAATTCCCGGTAAATCAAGAACATCGATAAACCCGTCTTTGACAACCATCTTTCTGTCGGCGATGTCATCAGATAGCTGATTCCCAAAATACTGATTGGCATACTTAAAATTCGGACATGTTGCTAGAACTTGCAGACCGGCTTGATAACCAATAGAGGACTCCCCGTTGGCATGCATTACTATCGGTATTCCAGCGATTTCAGCCATCGAGGCAGCTTTCTTCAAAGCTAAAAGCCCGCCAAGATTATGATGGTCTGTTACAATAACATCGGCAGCCTCTTTCCTGATGATTTCCATTACGTTTTCAAGTGAACAAGCGGCTTCATTAGCTCCAATCGGAATGGGCACTTGCTCTCGAACCTGCCTAAGTCCATCTATCCCGATGACTGGCTGCTCGCAGAATTCGATATCATACTCCTCCAGTTTCCTGAGCGTTCTAATTGCCATCGGAATAGTCCAACTTCCATTGGCATCGATTCTCAAGTTTATATTGGTGCCGATAGCATTACGAATTTCACGGACATATTCAACATCTTCGGAAGGGATGGTGTTCTTGCTTAATTTGTAAAATACCGTTCTATAGCCATCTCGCACTGCCTTATCAGCCTCAGAGGCTACCTCCTCGATACTCCCGGGCGGAAGCAAATAAACTACCTCACTCCTACTCTTGAGCTTCCCCCCAAACAACTTGTTTAAGGGTACCCCATAGCTCTTACCCATGATATCCCAGCACGCCATTTCTATGGTGGCTAGAAGGGGATTGGCAAATTGACTTGTTTCATGATTCCAATTCCATCCTCCCAATTGGTTAAATATTATCTTAAGCCTTTCAATGTCGTAACAAGAGTGGCCTATCAAAAGAGGCTTCATTTTATTTAGGAGGAAAGCTCCCATTTGTGCCGACTGAAAACACACCGTTTCCCCAAAACCTACAATATCATCTTCGGAGACTATTTTTACCAAAACACACGTTGCTCCCTTTCTCTGGCTCCAGTTGGACTTGTTAGGCTTTCGGTACGGAATCGAATATGGAATTACCTGTATATCCTTAATTCTCATTATTGCTCACCCCCGCGAGATCTCCGAGACTATATTTTATTCTTTTCTGCATAAATTGTCATAACATTACGGAAAAAAGGTGGACACTGTTTAGAGAGCATCCTATTAAAAAGCAAACTGAAGATATCCTTAACAACGTTTGCATAAGGAGTTTCCAGATATGGATAGTAAATGCGCAAGATGTTAAGGTCAAACAGAAATAGATACTTCTCTATAGTCTTCATAGTAAAATGGTAGAGATGTTGTCTGGGTAATAGAAGGCGGAAATCTTTCCTGTACAATCTTGCCGCAAAACTGCCCAGATTAGGCAAATTAGAAATTACAAATATCCCCCCGGGGTTAAGCACTTCATGAATTTTCTCGATATATGCTTTTGGACTCTGGACATGTTCAAGCGTACCTCTCATTAAAACAACATCAAAAGAATCAGCCTGAAAAGAACTGCTTGAAGGCAAGTCTCCCTGCACCAGATTTAGGCCGTATTCTCTTTTGCCCAATTCTATAGCTTCTTTTGAGATATCGATGCCATACTTTTCCCAGCTGCCGGGAAGCCTATTCAAGAATAGACCAATGGCACAGCCCACATCTAATATTTTGCCGGGAGGTCGACACACTTTCTCAAAGTCTTTGATATCGACATCGTACTGTTTCATCCGTAGCGCATCCTCTGTATAGTTACCCCCAGTTTTAAAGTATTCTTCCTTATAAAACTCCGTCAACTCGTCACTCGTTAACCGGGGGTTAGAATACATTAATCCACAATTGTTACATTTAACCACGTTGATACCATAATTCTTTGCCCACACGGTATAATCATCCATTCCGCAGAAATCACAACGTACGTATTCCACTGCTTCACCTAAAATTCTATATAGGTACTTCCTGAAGTACCTACCTTATTTTGTATATCACTTGAATATATCAAAGCATCAGGCAAGTCATACAACTGGTCACATTCAAGACACGAGGGGAATTTTCTCAGGTCCCCCTCTTGGTGCGCTTCTTGCATTTCCTTATACCGTTCATCATTGAATAGGTCTTCATAATTGCCACTGGAAACATCACCAATGATAAGTTTATTATCGAAATCGAAGCAACACGCGCTAACTTCACCATTCCATCGTATTTGCAGGGGACCATTTATGGGGCGTCCGCATGTCTTTTTTCTTCGGAGTGCTCCCTTCCTAAAATTGAATGTGTTAATCCAATTGTGAGCCTTCCAAACAGATACTTCATCAACTCTATTCTCCCAATACCTGATAAATGCATCCGTGCTACTTCTATTCTCCTCTTGCTCAATGTAATACACGCCGACCTTAGGCAGTGCAGACTCTTCCCCCCTCTTGAGAGCTAAGAGTTTTCTGATGTTCCCCATTACACGCTCAAAACCATTAACACCGTGTAGTATACTGTAAGTTTCAGCATCTATCGCAAATATACTGAATCTGATGTTGTCAAAACCAATACTTATCAATTCGCTAGAAACCTCTTCGTTCACTAAATATCCATTAGTGTCTACAAAGAGAGATAGGTTATGT
>SDBU01008060.1_pt1 | contig 12043 bp, 14 predicted proteins | sample 2277071 | NCBI WGS metagenome assembly SDBU01 (sample SAMN10397929, study PRJNA504765) | marine sediment metagenome | isolation source: marine sediment core GS08_GC12, 126 cmbsf | place: Arctic Ocean: Gakkel Ridge, Loki's castle | collected 2008
ATCACCTTATAATCTTTAATTTCAAAATTTGCTTCCTTAATATAGTCACTGATTGATTTATTGCGGGAATAAGATAAGGTTTTAGATATTCTTCCTTCTTTATTTAAAATATTAGGAATATATTTAAGTTCTATCATACCTATACGTACCTTCCAATCTATCCTTAAATTTTCCAACTAGTCTTGTTATTACGACGCCTGCCCTGGATCCATGGATAAATCTTCCTTTACTTAAATAAATCCCGGCGTGATTGGTTACGCCTTTTGAATTATTAAAAAGCAAAACATCAAAAAATAAAGGAAATTTCTTCTGCTGCCATTTCTTATAATAATTTTCAATGAAATGATTTTTTCCATGTAACGCCCAATTTTTTTCATAGTTATCCAGATCAAAGAGTTCTATACCATCATCTCTATAAGCTAAAATGGAAAGACCCCAGCAGTCAAGGCCGTCTAAATCCCTGCCCATATGTTTATAAGGAATCCCCAGATATTTATCTATCAATTGTTTCTCTGTCATCCTACAAATATCCTTTTTGATGGGACCGATGGCTGTCCACCGAATCTTCGCTGATTTGCCAATACCCTACATCGTTGTAAAGTTCTGTTGCATTCGGTTTCAGCTCCGGCATATCCGCACCTTGTTCCTCCAAATGTCTTATATCTGCAATGATGTCTTGAATATTTTTCTGCCGGCAATTCCACTTCCACTACATCGAATTTACTCGTTAAAGTAAATTCAGCATTATGCTGATCTGCCGTATAACTATCTATATAATGAATATCATCGAAATGGGCATCAGGATCGTCTAACTGATTGGCCCATACATGTTTTATGGTAACTTTTTTATCGCTAAAATCATAAAGTTCTAAATACGCCTGTATTAGTCTTGATACATTGGAAAGCTTTATCGTTACTGCATCTATCGTTCCTTCTATATTCTCTCCAATGGGATCATGAGTTATTGGGAACTTAACATAATTTATTCCATCGTAGACTACATCTTTATCGTACTCGGCAAGATATAAATTGGTACTATTGCCATCGTAATCAAAAATCGTATATAAATTGATGGGTTCATTCTCTTTTTTACTTTTTTCTCCTACAAAAACAACATCATTTCTTCCCATTATCTATCCTCGATAAGCCGGATCTCGCCCAATGAATAGAGATTATAGGCAAACCTGGCCAGATCTACAAAATCTTCTACAAAGGTAACATTATAGGTAGTATCATCATTAGGATTGACCCATTCAAATGCCTCATAACCACCTTTTCTTGCGATAAAAAAATCAAATATCTCCTGTGCTTGTGTTTCCCAATCCGACATAACAAATTGCAAGACAAATATTCTTAAGGGATACGCCCATTTTGCTCGACGCTGTGCTACCCCATTTTCAAATTTAGATTTAAGAGTTCTGAATTGCGGTCTTTCGGTATAAATATTATAGGCCGGCCATGTGAAAACTGCCATTATTCCCCCCGATACCCTGGTTTACGAAATCTTTTTCCTTCCTGGACTACTTTATCTATCACGGCCTTATTCTCGTACATTAATTGTATAAAACTCCTACTATCAAGAGCATATATATTATAAGTAATCTCTTTGCCCCCGCCAACATCTCTTCCTGCATTTATCGCTTTTAAAAGTTCCATATTCCTCTGTGCCGGGCCTTCTCTTACCATAAACTCCCCTGGCTTGGCCATAATAGGGACTTCTCCGCCATATTGGAAACTAGGTAACCCTTTTATAAGATCTGCAATACGGCCTCCTTCATGAGCAAATCCAATTGTTGTAGGTGTAGGTGTAGGAACAGACGGCGTAGGTGTTGTTACAGTTGTAGGACCTCCGATTCCAGAAACCAGTCCTATTGTACTCGCAATTGTTCCAAGCCAATTGAAAGAAGCTTCCGCGCCTATACTAATTCTTACAATTTTACGAAGTATTTCTTCTAAAACAACATCTCCTATATCCGCTAAAACATCCCGCCAAGTTTTTGTCTGATCAATAATACCCTTTAATCCCCGAACAGATATATCTTCAAACTGCTTAGAGAGATCTCTTGTCTTCTGAACCATATCACCTAATGTAGGCGGTCCTTCATCAGTCGCATTTGCCAATCTCTCAGCAAGTTCCACGATATTGCCATAATGAGTTTCCATCTCTCCTAACTGTTTATTTATCTCTGTTATTCTTACTCGTACTTCTAACTTTGCTAATTCGCTTGGCATTTTCTTGACCAATTCGCTTAATTTTTTCAATTCCTCTCTTAATAATTCTGTCTTTACTATATTAGTTTCCTGTTTGCCGGCAAATAATCCTAGTTCTCCTGTAGCGATTTTTATTCTCATGGAATATTCATTGATTACTCTTTTAGCGTCTTCTAAGATTAAAATATCATCAGCGGTTACTCCCTGTCTTTTCGCCTCAAACATTCTATTCATTTGAAGCGTCATATCCATATACTGCTCTATTAATTCTGCATTTAATCCATATACCCTTTCAAATGAATCTAGTAAAGATTCATCTACAATCTTACCTACCTCTTCTATTTGATTTCCAAGTTGTTTATATCTTTCTGTTTGTCCAGTCCATGCAGCCCATATCTGTTTTAACATAAGGGGTATACTTGTTGCCATCTGAGCCGCAGTAGTACCAATGCTTTCTCCCGTCCATTCAACAGCTTTAACGGTTTCTGTCAGAATTCCAACCAATCTAGTAAAAGCAGGTAATCCTGTTTTCATCACTTGTATATTTAATGCCTGCATACTTACTCTTAATACATCCTGTTTTTTCTGTAAAGTGGTCATCATTTTTATAGCAGTTTCATCCAATAAATTAGATTTATTCTTTATATCATTAGTTCTGGCTATAATCTGTTCTAGGCTTTCCCAGAAAACAGCAACTATATGAGCACCTATACCTATACTCGTGGCAGAAGAAGCCACGTCTCTTTGAGCATTTGTCATTTTCAAATATCCGGCTAATAACGCAGGTATAAGTTCTCCAGATTGACGGGTTAATTCTACATTTACATCTTTATATATATCTCTTAATTTCTGATTACCTTTAATTGCCTCAAATAGTTTTGCTGAATATGCACCAATACCCTGGCCTGCTTCGTCAAGATTCGTGATAAAAATTGAGGCTATGCTTGCAATTTGTTCCCAAGATAAACCAAACCTTATCATGCTCGGTAACATCCTTTGCACTGCATCTGTCAAAATATCCATTGCCAGGGCGCCACCTTTAACTTGCTGTCCTGTACGGGTAAGAGCCTCATTTGTCCTAAAGGCCGCAACGTATAAAACCGACATAAATTTGTCTATATCTCTCACACTTTCAACCCCGAGTATTCTTATAAAACCAACCATATTGGATATTGATTCATTTAGATTTTGTCCTGTTGCAACAGTAACTTTCATGGCTACATCTGTTAAGGCCAATGCTCGAGGAAGATCCATCTCATACATATCCCCTAGTGCCCTTGCAAATTGTAATACCGCTCTATAAGTTTCAATATTATCTACTCCCCATTTTTTCGCCAAGGGCAAGGTCTTTCGTAAAACAGTTTCCATTCTTTCTCCAGCAATAGCTACTTCTGTAAATATTCCCTCGATCTGTAAAGCTTTTATATCCTGAAATCCTTTTGTAATACCCCCTAAAACTGCTGTAATTACTTTGTATGCCAAAATCCATCTAAGTGCATGACCTAATGTTGTTGACATCGAAGCTCCAAAGGCTCTTAAAGATTGACCCGCTGCACTTATCCTTGAACCAAAACTTCTTATGGCTGTAGATGATGCCTGGATTTTAGAAACAAGTGGCTTTCCAAATTGGTCTAGAATAGTACCTTTGGGATAGGCAATCTTACCTAGATCTCTTAATTTGGTCCCTATATCTACAAGAGGCCGGCCTAAAGCATTTAGATTTTTGTGCAGGCCTGCAGTCACCTTGCCTAATTTCTGTAGGTTAGCGATCGAGACATTGATCTCAGTAAAGATATTACCAATATTTTCTGGAGGCATAACTATTTTCCCCTATTAGCCCACATAAAAAATTTCTGTATATCATTTATTGTTGCTTTTTTTGTCTTACTTACTTCCGCACCATGCAATTTCATCTCATACTCAATCTGCTCAGATATCTGTTCTAAATATATCTTTAACTTTGGCAAACTTAATTCCTGTATCTCCTTTTCAGATAAATGACAATAATGATGTAACGAAAAAAATATTCTTCCCCAGTCAAGCTCTTCTAGTTTGGGGCTTTTCTCTGAAGAGCCTATTATTTTTTTAATTCATTCAGGTCCAGGGCGACCGCAACAATCGTTTTTATATGAGTTAAATCAAAAATTCTTTCCGTCTTTATTTTCTCTTTAGTAATCTCGGGATGATTCTCTTTTAATACTATAAATACTATATCAAGCAGAACTTCTCTTTGCTTTGGATCCATCAATGCTACAACCGGAACGGTATTAATAAGATTTAGCTTATCCGCTAATTTAAAAGCATCTGGAAACGAGAGTGCTGAAATCTTATATTCTTTCCCATCAAGTCCCTTTATTATTACAGGTTCATTTAACATTGTTTCTTTTTTGTCTGGCATAGTATTCTCTCCTTAATTTAATTTAATATTACTTAAATTACGTTAGCTGCCTGTTCTCCTTTTGGCCCCTGAACGACATCAAATTCTACTTCCTGACCCTCATCCAAAGTTTTATAGTCATCTCCCTGTATGGCAGTATGATGTACAAACACATCCTTACCGTCCTCGGGAGTAATGAAACCGTAGCCTTTTTTAGCATCGAACCACTTTACTTTTCCTTTTGACACTTTCTACTCCTTTCTAAAAGTAGAGAGGCGGTTGTCCCGCCCCTCTACTATATTCTTTACAATAATATATAATGTCCTATCCTCTTATCTGGCCCAGCTGGATCAAGGATCCTGAAACTAAAATTAGGGATGTTAAAATCTCTGGTGAAATTAAGTTTCATGTCCATCATCGGTTTACATCTCCAGAAGACTATTTCAACTCCTCTTTCACGTGATCCTTCTGTCAAAGTAGAACGAAAGAATAGCTGAAATTCCTTGGGCAAAACATCTGCCTCTAAGACCAACGCCTCCACAGCATCAGCATTGCCAGAATAGTCATAGTCATATACATAGCTAATATAGACCTTTTCATCTTCCTGATCAGTATGAAATGTTAATTCTCCGGTATCAGGATCGGTTTCTTGGTATTCGTTAGCTGCAGCAGGAGCACCTACAACCAATGTCATCTTGTCACCGTTTGCATCCCGTACATAAGTATAGCCCGCGTTATAGCTATCCTTATCGACGGTAACAACTGCAGATGCCACTGTCTGCTCCTCTGAATCTTCGAATCTCTCAATTGTTGTAGGATCATCCTCAGCCAATCCTTGAGAAATTTCGATAAAATCCTTATCAAAGCTCGCTACATCACAAGCTGCCTCTATAGACTTATCGAAACCCCTTGAAACTACTGGAAAAAGTCCTGTTCCAGCAAAAAGGTCTTTAAATGTTGCCGATGTAGTCAGGCTTAGGTTCTGAATAGTGCCAAACCTTAAAAGGCCACCACCAGATTGCCTGGTCATCATTACACCAGCACCAGATAAATAAAGTTTTTCCAAATGTTTTTCCTCCTTTCTTTAAGATTTTGATTCGGCCCGCTCTATAATATATTATATTTTCTTCCTACCTACCAATTTTTCTCTCTTTATTGCTGTTATAAATCTTTGAGAATAACAGAAAAAATTTGGATTTAACATAGGTACTGACATTTCAGTAACATGGTACCACTTACCTATATAAGGAAGCTCTGCAGCCGTAGACGATCCTACCGGAATTACTTCCCCTTCTAAAAGTTGAAAATGCCTTTTTGCAATCTTTAAATTCTCTACAAAAGTATTATCATCTGTATAGATATCGAAATCCAAAATAAAATCCTTAAATAATGGACTTAATTTATGTGTAGGCATATTACCTAAACTAAAAGCCACGATCGGCATATTGTCTTTCATAAGTTCCGGCTGTTTTACAGGTACTAAATGTTTATATATCGGCGTACCTAGAATCTCTACATAAGTCCGATGATCATAGTCATCTAACCAGTTTCCTTTGCTATCTTTACCATTGTCATTTGCTAACTTATTATATACTGCTGTTAAGATTTCTATCATGGCGTTACCTTAGTAACAATTATGGTTGCTTTAAGTTCTGCTGCTAATACCGAAAACAATCCTGATATTATAGGAAAAGAGAAGTCTGTGGCATTTCTCATCCAATGCATCGCCTCTACTCCCCTGACCCATTTAGTAAATACGACAGTTCCATCCTGAGTAACAAAGCGCATGGCCTTTGCGAATACCGGTCCATGAGCCCTTGTTCCATGTTCAGTGAAGATTGCCTGTGGTGTTCCGGCAGCTACTCTTCCTTTAAGCCAGAAAAAACTAAGCCATTCAGGCCCTTCGATATGGATAGACTTATAAAGTTCTCCGGTATCGATTGGTACAGTAGCTTTGCATTCCATATATAAGATCTCCAGGGCCTGTATTAAGGTTTCCATAACCCTGGCTCTTATCTGTGCTATAAAGGCCTCTGAATTAAACCCTACTGGAATTTTCATTTTTTCTATACCCCATATACAATAAGTTATCGCAAATCATTACTAAGTTCCGCCTCTATAAGTCCTTCAAGATTTTCATTTATATGTCCTGCTTGATAATTCTCTGAATCTATAATTATTCGATCCAGAGTCAATAGATCCTCTGTAGACTGCAAATATAAAAGATAATTAGCTTCCTCTGACAATGCAGGCCGTTCCTTTCTTAGTTCTCCTGATATTTCACGCAGATGACACCTAATATTAATTTCTTCATTTGTAAAAGTCTGTTTTGCTCCTCCCATTGCCCCACCTGTTCCACTTAATCTTTGTATATCACAAATTTTATTTATATAAAGGAGTGTCCCCTTTTGTTCCAATACGTCTTCCTTGACAGTAACTTTATGTAGATTATAGATAAAATAATATTGACTTCTTTTTACATCCCTGATCATACTTCCGCCAAAGACTTCGGGTGCATTCACAAACATTACATTGCGGATATACTGACGTAACCAATAATTAGTTACCCTTTCATTCGCCCAGCTTTTTCCTAAAATAGATGTATAATCTCCGTCTTCTACGACTAAAAGCGTATCTCCGAATCGCTGTAGTGCCTTAATTAGTTTCTCGCCTATTGGACGCAATACAAGAACAGTTTCCCCACCAACAATAGAAAGCCTAAAATATTCTATTATAGTCTGGGTGGTACCTAATACCATTTCGAAAGTCCAAATAAGTTTATAATCAGTATCTAATGTATATTCCGTAATATCAAGACCTACATAATAATGCCCATTAGCATAATAAGTAGTATTTTTAACAGGAAGTAAGGTTTCCACAACAACATCTGCTGTAGTCTTCGATTCAACAGATAGAGAAACTGGATCTACTTCAGTCCAACCTACTCCACCCTGATATTTTCTGAAAATTCTATAGTAACGCATAATTTATCTCTCTTAAAAAACGATGGAATTTAAGATGTTCACCATTATTAATAAATAATTCAAGATTCTCAATACGATTATCTTTTATGTTTTCATAACTACTTATGGGATATTTTATTCCGTTATGATGTACAACCCATTCAGGTCTAAGATATTTCTCACCATTTATTTCAATAAGAGCAGGATGATTAGGTTCATTTTCACGAAGATATTCTTCATAAACAAGGCGATGTTCGAACACATACCCATAAAAATTAGCAAAAGGATGTTCAGGCATATACATAAGAATATATCCATCAGTATGTTTAGATATTCCGCCTTTCCAATTTGGATTTTTTTCTTTCTTTTTAGATTGACCTAATTTAACTTTATGTTCTTCTGTCTGTTTATATCCTTTTCTTGACATAACTATTTTCCCCTATTGCCCAACGTATATCTGAACATCTGAAGGTTGTGCGCGCGTACTTACTGTCGCATCAAGATTAACTCCAAATGAACCTGTAGTTATATGTCCAGCTTGTAATTCATCCCAGATACTATCGATGCCGGCTTCACTTAAAGTATACCCTATTTTATCCCAAGTAGTCAAACCCCCTACTGTCGTTCCATCTAAGTCTATACTTGTATCATCTTCATCTAATGCTGTTAAAATTCTTGTACCATATGCCCAGATTGTAGCCGCGCTATCACCAGACGAAACCTCTGTATCTAAATATTTACCAAATGTCCCGGCAGTTGTATGCCCTGATTGCAATTCATCCCAGATCGCATCGATGGCAACAGCACTTAGACTATATCCTGTTTTATCACTTACAGTTGTTATCGTTCCGCCGGTTATCTCTCTTGTTCCAACTGCCCATATATCAGCAGCTGCATGACTTGATCTTGTAGATACAGCAACATCAAGATCAGATACATCTGCTTTGAAATCACCAGGCGTTGTAACAGCATTTGCACCTACATAATCAACTCTTGTATCAACTTTATTTGCAGTCGTGAATACCAATTGATCGGTCTTTGTTTTTATATCATCTATCTCAGTATCTTTTGTACCTGCTGTCAATGTTCTTGTCACATCATCCCATACATCCCAATCTTGATTATCATACAAATTCTTTACATAAGTCCCTGCATATCCTACTCCCGTATATCCTGAAATATCCTTATTCCATATATCAGTTACCGTCGCAGTAGCCCAATTACTATCACCATAGGTTCTTAATCCATCTATCTGATCATCAAATACCTTTCCAAAACTATCAGCAGTTGCATGTCCGGTAATTACTTCATCCCAGATACCATCAATACCTGATGCCGATAAACTGTAGCCTGTTTTAGTTGTAACGCTGGCAACTACTTGATCTGTGTCTATATTGGTTGCAGATAAATTCTGTACTGACGTAGGATTTGTTATGTCAGCCCAATTTATTCCAATATTGTCAGCAGTAGTTAATGTAGAAGTACCTCTCGAAGAAACGGTAGTATCAAGATTTGTTTCTACTAAGGCACCATAAGTATTTGCTGAACCATAAGACGCAACTAAAGCATTCCATATCGCATCAGCAATTACTGCATCGCTTGTACTATCCGCTAAAGCATAACCAGTCTTGTCATTATTAGTTGATACAGTAACTCCCGCTGCTACACTTCCAACTGAACCGCTAACGCTTGTAATTGTTTGCGTGGTAGAAATAGTAGTATTAGTCAGTCCAACAGTAGTAGTAGGAGCAGCAACGTCTGCCCAATTTATTCCAATATTGTCCGAAGCCACAAGGGTAGATGTACCTGTCCCTATATTTTGATAACTTGCCATCTCTGATTGGTGATCACCATATATAGCTGAGGCATTATCTATTAAAAATACGTATTCTTCTACTGCTGTCTCTGATACAGGTGGATTATAACTATAATAATAAAATTCATTTACACTATCTTCTGATAAATTAGTCGTTTTACTTGTCCATCCTGATGCCTTAAAACTACTATCATTAAAATCATACCATTGATTATTGCTTACTTTCATTATGGAAAGCGCTACGGTTTCACTTCCTACATGGTTACCGTCACCATCGATGATATGATAAATAACTTGATGATTGTCTTGAATATTTCTCACATTACCATAAGCATTATAAGTAAATGCTAATATTAAAAATGTTAGTATTAATTTTTTTATCATCTTATCTCCTTTAATTTCCATCCTGTTGTTTAACCCCGTAAATAATCCCAGTAAAAATTCTTCCACCACATCCTTGCTTTTATGTTCCATCTACCAGTGGTTCTTCTTATCTTCTTAGCTAATTTAGGGTTCCATTCTTTCATCCTTGATATAAATATAACCTGTCCTACAACCTCAGGAGCCCAGTCTCTTGCTATGCCCTTTGATATTCTAAATTCATCTATACTGCCCAACCAATCTCTGAAGGGAGTATATGTTGGCTCACTTCCTATTTCAATGAGACCTGAAACATTAGGACAAACCGCAACGGTATTTGTTGAGGCTTTCTCTATGCCATTCCAGTATATAGTATAATCATTTCCGTCTTTAACTATCGCAACATGTTGCCAAGTTTCCGCAAGCAAGACTTGAACAGTATCCACATTTAATACAAGATACACATTAAACCTTAAATCACCCCTGAATGAATAAAACCTTACATAGTCTGTACCAGCCTGATGATTGAATATCCACTTATAACTTGCAGGAGAACCAGTTAATAGTGGATAAACCCAACAATCTATTGTAAAATCTTCTCCACCACTAAAGTCAAAATCGGCACTATCTTCAAGAGTAAGCCAATTACCTTCACCAAATAAAATAGAGCCTGTGCTGCCAGTAAGATTTTTATAAAATTCGGTATCTACTTGTGCATCACCTACTGCAGTTATTGTTCTATTATTATGAGAGCTATCTAAAATATCAGTTCCAGCCGTTCCATCTGCTTGGTCTCCGTGAATAAGCAATTCAGTATATTCATCATCTGTATAATTTTCAGTCGGAGGAGTAAAGTCAGCATATACTAAACTTGCCGATAAAAAGAAAACCAGTAATGTTAATTTTAATATCTTATTCATTTAACCCTGGCCACTCAGTTTCTACATAAGTTTCTATATCATTTAACTTATCTATCGCATCAAGAATTACCTGCTGAAAATCGGTTAATTTTGTCTTATCGCTTGAGGTGAACTGTGTAGGATGAGCTAAGACATAGTTCTTTACATCATTATATAGGTTATTTAGATTATTAGAATCTCTCTTGGCTAAAGAATAGATTGCCTTTAATCCCTGGCCTACTTTTCCCTCGCCCTCGGTGTTTGTTATTTCTGCGTTAAGATCAAGCAATGTTCCAAACAATATTACTACCAAAACAATCAATATTGTAATATTTTTCATATTCCCTCCTTTTTATGGAACATCACTTAAATAATGTCCTACAATTACTATGTTTATAAAATCAGCGTCAGTATCCGCATCGAATACTATATGATTGGTTGCCTCTATTGTGTGCGTAAGTCCTGCATCTTCTGAATAGTAGAGATTAGTCCCATCAGTTGTTATGGCTACATCTACTATTGTAGAATGAGTATTATTGTGATAGGCAAATTCATCTAAATCATAATTCACATTATCTGATTCTGAGATTGAATAGACTGCTGTTATGTAATAACTAAATGGAGTTCTGTTTGTCCATATTATTAAATCATCTTGCTCGGCTAAAGCCGCTATCGAAGTAACGGTTAAAACTAATGGTTGAGCTTTTTGTCCATAAACATATTGTTGTGAACCATCATAACCTCTTAATGAGTGATCGTCTGAATCCCTACCAATATATCCTTCAGTTGCTACGTCGGGGTCTACCCCTATCGCTGGGAAATCAGCAGTAACCATAAGCCCATTGGAAGTAAAATTTCCCATATTTGTCTGAACGCCTGTGGCTGATATACCCCAGTCGCTTGTATTTATTACCCCTGTATCTCCCCCATCTCCTAAAGTCATGGCTCCAGAAGGATTTATTGTATTGATTATTTGAGTTGTATCTACATTAAGAGTTGTGCCACCTATCGTTAAACCAGCACCCTCTATATTATCACAAGCATCTGCATCTGTTACCGCAGTTACCCCTGCTCCGAAAAAGTTTAAAGCTGCGTCTCCCTCTGAAGCAGTTGAAGCAGTAGTAGCGTTTCCAGCTAAACCCCCAGTAAAAGTAGTCGTTGCTAAATTCGCTGTAGTTGCATTATAGGTTAAACCTGCATCTGTTTTAGGTGCTAATGCAGTTCCAGTAACGCTCTCAAATAATGCAGGAAAAGAGGTTGCATCTGCCGTATCTGCTACAGTAACATTAAGTATGTCTATATTTGCTGTGCCATTAAAACTTGAACCACCTATATCTCTACCAGTCGCTAAAGCAGTTGCGGTTGCGGCAAGACCAGAACAACTCGTAGATGCTCCAGTTAAAGCACCAGTTACCCC
>SDBU01008061.1_pt1 | contig 12043 bp, 9 predicted proteins | sample 2277071 | NCBI WGS metagenome assembly SDBU01 (sample SAMN10397929, study PRJNA504765) | marine sediment metagenome | isolation source: marine sediment core GS08_GC12, 126 cmbsf | place: Arctic Ocean: Gakkel Ridge, Loki's castle | collected 2008
GAATTTATCCTCGGTGATAACCCGTGTCTTGAATTTGTCCTTGGTGCTCTGGAAGAAAACGACCTTGTTCCTAGCTTTTCTGATTTCCCTCGAGCTGAATTTGAGAGAAAGATTATTCTGAAAAACTGCGGTCACATTGACCCTGCCGAGATAGACCACTATATTGCTAGTGATGGCTATTCGGCCTTAGTTAAAGCGCTCCAGACGTCCCCGGATGAAGTTATAAACGAGGTAAAAAGGTCAGGACTGCGAGGTAGAGGTGGTGCCGGCTTCCCTACCGGGCTAAAGTGGGAGACCTGCCGCAGCGCTCCGGGTAAGCCCAAGTATGTAATATGCAATGGTGATGAGGGCGACCCCGGTGCCTTTATGGACCGGGCAATTCTGGAAAGCGACCCCCACTCGGTGATAGAAGGGATGATTATTGCTGGCTATGCCATCGGCGCCAGATATGGCTATATTTATGTTCGTGTTGAGTATCCCTTGGCAGTGCAACGAGTGCGGGCTGCTCTTGACCAGGCAAGGAAGAGAAATCTTCTGGGGAAGAACATTTTTGGCAGTGATTTCAGCTTTGATATTCGGCTGTTTCGGGGATCAGGGGCTTTTGTCTGTGGTGAAGAGACGGCTCTTATCGCCTCAATGGAAGGGGAACCAGGTCTACCTCACCACCGCCCGCCTTACCCGGCAGTGAAGGGGCTTTACGGAAAGCCGACCCTTATCAATAACGTCAAGACCCTTGCCTCTATATGCCACATAATTAGCAACGGGGCCGAATGGTTTGCCGGCATTGGCACTGAGGGAAGTAAAGGGACAGCCGTGTTTGCTCTGGCAGGTAAGGTAGTAAATACTGGACTGGTGGAGGTGCCTATGGGCACTACCCTGCGCCAGGTCATTTTTGATGTTGGTAGTGGCATTCCAGACGGTAAGCGCTTCAAGGCGGTTCAAATCGGAGGTCCCTCTGGTGGCTGCCTGCCCGAGTCGGCTCTGGATTTGCCGATTGACTTTGACTCCCTCAGAGATGTCGGAGCTATGATGGGCTCAGGGGGGATGGTAGTGCTTGATGAGGACGACTGTATGGTGGAGATAGCTCGCTATTTTTTGGAGTTTACCCAGAGGGAATCCTGTGGCAAGTGCACTTTCTGCCGTCTGGGGACGAAACAAATGCTGGAAGTCCTGGGTGAAATTACCAGGGGCAAGGGTAAACTGGAAGACATCACTATGCTTAGTGAACTGGCAGAAGAGATAAAGGCAGGCTCTCTCTGTGGCTTGGGAAAGACGGTGCCCAATCCAGTACTAACCACCCTGCGCTACTTCAGGAACGAGTATGAAGCCCATATCACGGAGGGCCGCTGCCCGGCACTCATGTGCCAGGAACTCATTGCCTATTACATTCTCCCTGAGAAGTGTGAGCGCTCCTGTGATGCCTGTATTGGAACATGCACGGTAGAGGCAATAGCTCCCAATAAAAAGAGAATCAAAGTCATTGACCAGGAGAAGTGTGTCAAGTGTGGCACTTGTCTCAGTGCCTGCCCTCCTCAGTATGAAGCCGTAGTAAAGTTGTCACCTCCCAGTAAGGTGCCAGCCTCAGAAAAGTAGCGATGAAGACCGTATCACTAACTATTGATGGCAGAAAAATAATAGCTCCTGAGGGGGAGAGCCTCCTTTGGGTGGCATTGGACAACGGTATCTATATTCCCAACCTGTGTGCCCTTCGGGATAAACCAGAGCCGGCGGCAGCATGCCGTTTGTGCTTTGTTGAGGTGGAGGGTAAGGAGCAACCAGTTACTGCTTGCACTGAGACCGTAACCGAGGGCATGGTGGTTAACACCAGGGGAGCAAAGGCTTTAAAACTAGCCCGCACTGGTTTGGAGCTGCTTATTGCCTCCCATCCGGTGGACTGTGCCTATTGTCCGGCAAATCGCTCCTGCGAGTTGCAAGTGATGGCTCGCCATCTTGGCGTTAAGCTCAAATCAAAGCGTTTCAGGAAGCTTCTCCATGAGCTTCCCATAGATGACAGTAACCCCCTGTTCATCTACAACCCGAATAAGTGTGTTCTCTGCGGCCGATGTGTGTGGGTATGTCGTGAGCGTCTGGGAATAGGTGCCTTCGGCTTTGCTCACCGCGGCTTCGAGAGAGTAGTTACTACTTTTGGCGATGAGCCAATGGGGAAATATGATTGCCCGGACTGTGGGGAGTGTATTAGTGTCTGTCCCACCGGCGCCTTAGCGTTTAAGGATGGTAAAGGGACGAAAATCAAAACTGGGGTAGAGAGTGGTAGCGATGACGGGAAACTTCAATCTGCCTGAGTCAGAGCTGTCGGCTCAACTGGCTGTATTGAGGTTAGGTGGCATCATTGTCCTCGGGAGATAAAGGCTTTGACTCTACGCTCAAAGACGACGCGGTTAAGAAGGACATAGTGCTGACATTTAAGGCATTTAATGCCGATGTCAGCGCCGAGCCTGACTACCTGCCACTCATCGCTGCCACAGGGGTGCTTCTTCTTGAGGCGAACTACATCTCCTAGCCTTATCTCAAAAACCATTTTTTGTCCCGAAGAACTAGGTATTCATCCACCAAAGGTTAGCTGAGGCTCAGCAGGCAAATTTTTTAGATTGTTTACTAACCCCTCACCTCGAAGAGTCTTCGACCTTTATCCCTCTCCCCTTTATAATTGGGAGAGGGAAGAAAACTTCTTAAAGGGGCTTTGCCCCTTTTGAATCCCGGCTAGGTGGATTGTCCTTCGACTATCTTCCTTTCCTCTTCACTAAGCCCATAGAGTTCATAGACCTTATGGTCTATCTGGCGCTCTAATTCCTTGACTTTGGCTTGCTTGGTTAGATTAGAAAGATAGCCTTCGTCTTTGGTAATAGCAAGAATTTGCTCAACTGGCTGTGTAATCGGTTTCTGATTGATTTCTCCAAAACTTGGGCATGGGACTTTACCAATATACTGCTCATCATATCTCGTACTCCGTATAGCATTGCTATAAACAAACTTATATAATAGCCAAGCGAAGAGTTTTGAATTGTTTATGGCCAACAAGAATAAAATGTTAACTGAATCATCCTTCACAAATGTGCAAGAAATAGTCTCAAAAACCAACCCATTCTCTAAATCAAGCGCAGCCTGTAAGTAGAAGTGTGGATACGGATTCTGAACGTGAGCAAGTGCAAGTTGATTCAATACCTTTGGTCTCAGTTGGTATTGATATTCATTTTTGCTAAATTTTTTCAAGTCTATAAAGTCTGTCGCCTTGTCTAAGAAATATGGGGAAAGCTGAGCTCCCCTATGAATTGGCGACGATCCATGTTTCTTTCCAACCTGGCTTTGCCAGTTTAGCCCTCTCTCTATCGAGACATAATCAGCCCATCTACCATTAAATCTGCCGATGATTTTCTTGATGATATTCATTTCCTCGATAGTCTGCCCTGTCAAAAGAACGTTATGCTCCGCAAAAACATTCTTTCCTACTTCTGCGAACTCTCTGACTTCATATCCGTCATAAAGTCCATTAATATAGGATGAGGATTCATCTCCGACAACTTTGACAAAAATGACCTGTTCAAGCTTGACCTTTTCAAAAGCCTTTCCCGTATCTATGAGCTTCTGCAGTCCACTCATCACAAAACCAGCGCACTTATTCCATCCTAATGAATAGCAGAGCGATTTGGGGACAATGTACGAATGAGCACCCTTCGAATTGAGCAACTCACCCGCTTTATAGATGAAATATATTGCCGAGTTTTTTACTTGAGATTTGAACTGAGAGTACTTCTTGTCAAGATAAGTCTTTTCATTTTCATTTAGTTCTGCACCATAAGGTGGATTGCCAATCACAATATCAAAACCGCCCTGAGCCATAATATCCGTAAATTCCTTTTCCCAGTTGAAGGACTTCTTTTCCTGCCAGTTATCACCAAAGTAGCTTTTCAGTTCTTCTTCCGTGCCGGAGATTAGAGAGTTACCCTGGCGAATATTATTGCTGAGATATGGAAGCTTGCTTTTCTCGGTAAGGGTACGGAGTAGCAGATTCAATCGTGTAATCTCAACCGCTTGCATGTCTAAATCCACGCCGTAAATATTAGTGAGTAAAACAGGCAAGCGGTCTTTTTGGTCGAGGTCACTTAAGGATTTGCTGCGCTCTCCTGCGTGGTAGTTTAGGAGTTCATCATAGGCGCGAATTAAAAAAGAACCTGACCCACAGGCTGGGTCAAGGATTTTTATAGCACGTATTTCGTTATAACTATGCTCTTTAATAAACCGTCCAACTGTTTCCTTAACAATATAGTCGGTGACAAACTTTGGTGTGTAGTAAATGCCCTGTTCCTTTCGGCGCTGCTTTTTGCTGATAATTTTGAAGGTCTCTTCATCAGTAATACCTAGTTTGAGTTGAGCTTCTACTCTTTCCTTAACTTTAGTAGCCACATAGCCCAGATACTGTTCATACACGGCACCAAGCACATCAGCATCAATATCATTGAAGTTATAGCTTGCCAGACTTCCTGGAATTTCATACAGACCATTTAGAATCTTCTCAATAGTTGAGCCTACAATGAAAACGCCGTCTGTTAGATGCTTGTCAAATAGCTCGCTATCATAGATATCCCAATATGATTTGAAGATTTGCCGTAGTTCCTCTATTAACTCCCCCTTGTATCCTGCCGATTTCCATTGGTTTGCTGCGGCAAGCAAGCGCTTTTCTTCTAAGTTTCTATCCTCACAGGTGCGGATAAAGATAAGGCGGTCAAAAAATCTTTGAACAACCTCGTCTATTTGATTTGTATTTAATTCCTTGTTGAAACCATGTATTTGATTAAAAAGCTCCTCTCGCCACTGACGGAGTTGTTTGTAGAGCCGTGTTTCTATGGGCAAAGAGGGTGGCAAAGCACCATATTGGGCTGCCTCTTTGTTCAATAGGCTGTTTTCTAGCGATTCATGAGAAAGAAGCCACAGCTTATCAAAGTTTGCGGAATACTCCTTATAAGTAAGTGTTATGAAGGGCTTGCCAGTTTGAGCGTTGAAAAGGCGTAGCTCACGAAAATCGGTCAACACCGCCCAGGTTACGCCCTTGTTATAGGCATAGGTAACAGCTTGCTTGATATATTCTGGATTGGTAAGGTCGGCTTTTAGTTGCTTGGCTTCCAAGTAGAATTGGGATACACCCTTCAGTTTGAAGGCGTAATCTACCCGCCCATTTGATGCCTTCTCTTCTGGGGCTACTTCATTTGTATCATCAAAGTTCCAGCCTAAAGCACGAAATAAAGGCTCGATGAAGCCCTGCTTCGTCTTTGCCTCGTGAAAACCTTTTATCTCAGACGGGCTGAGACCTTCGTATTTAGTTATTAGTTCAGCTATTTTTAGCTTTGCTTCTTCCTGCGTCATTTCTATCGCTCTCTTTTACTCCCTCTTCCCTTGTCAAGGTAAGGGGGGTCAGGGGGATGGGTTGCTAAATAATCTCTCTGAAAAGTCTACAATCCTAATATTTTATTGTGATTTGATGGTAGACAGGCATTGATTAATTTGGTTGCGTAGCTCGATAGCGGCGCGCCGTGCTGCCTCGGCAAAATCCTTTCCCCGTGAGGCGTATATGATTTGCCGTGACGAGTTGATAATTGCTTTCTCCCCGTGAGCATCAACGCCATAGCGGACGGTCAAAGCTAAGTCTCCTCCCTGGGCACCAATACCTGGTATCAAAAGAGGCATATCAGGGTGGCTCTGCCGAATCAATCTCAAATCCTCAGGGTAGGTAGCGCCGACAACCAGCCCTATGTTGCCATATATGTTCCACTGCTTAGCCTTGCTGGCTACTATCTCAAAGAGGGGGCGGGGGCCATTTTCGGTCTCACAGCGGAGAGCCTGGAAGTCAGCGGCGCCGGGGTTTGAGGTGCGGCAGAGAATGAATACCCCCTTGTCCCGGTATTGAATGAAGGGCTCGATTGCATCAAAACCGAGGTAGGGATTGACGATAGCCGCATCCAAGTCCAGGTTGGAAAAGAGAATCTCTCCATCCTGCCACTCAGGTTTGAGGTTAGAAAAGAGAGCCTGGGCGTAGGCTTTTGCCGTATTGCCGATGTCGCCACGCTTGCCATCGCCTATTACCGGGATATCCTCGGTTATGTAGTTTACCGTGCGCTTCAGGGCATCAAGCCCATCATTACCCAGCGCTTCGTAAAAAGCAAAGTTGGGTTTGTAGGCGCATACCAGGTCAGATGTAGCATCAATGATTGCCTTGTTAAATTCAAAGGCAGTTATCTTATCAGGCATCAGCTCTGGGTCAGGGTCTAGCCCAATGCAGAGCAGGCTTTTATTTTTTCGGCTGGCATTAGTTAACTTTTCAATGAAATTCATCTACGCTCCTTGAATCAGCCCTTGGTCAGGTTGATAATATCAATCACCAAAGGCGGCGTCAAGTCAACTGTCGCTGATTTGACAGTCTGGCATCACATACGTATTATTTTAGAGTAAGGAAGGTGCTAAAAGATGGGTAAGATTTATTTAATTGATGTGACAAATCGCGATGGAGTTCAAACGGCTAAGCTTGGTTTATCCAAACTGGCTAAGACCATGATAAACATGTATTTGAACGAAATGGGAGTTTATCAAAGTGAGTTTGGCTTCCCGACAACCAGACATGAGTCTCATTACCTTCGGGCAAACCTTAAATTGGCGGAGATGGGTGTCCTACAGCCTATCCGCCTGGAAGGATGGATACGGGCGACGGCTGAGGATGTGAAACAAACTTTCAAGTTGGTGCCAGAAATCAAGGACCTTAATCTTTCTATCTCAACTTCCAGCCAGATGATTAATGGCAAGTTCCAGGGTAGTAAGAATGAGGAAGACATATTGATGATGGCAACGGAGGCTATAGATGCGGCTAGAGCACATGGTGCTCGAACCGTTGGTATTAATGCTGAGGATGCCTCAAGAACAGACACCGATTTTCTACTCCACTTTGCCTCTTTAGCTAAAGAACATGGTGCCGATAGGTTTAGGTATTGTGATACGCTTGGCTATGATAACCCTTTTACTATATATGACACGTGTAAGCTGCTGGCTGAAGAAGTGAGGATGCCCATTGAGCTTCACTGCCATGGTGACCTGGGGATGGCTGTTGCCAATTCTGTTGCTGGAGCAAAGGGGGTTATTGATGGGGGGCAGGATGCCTATATAAACACGACTATCAACGGGGTTGGGGAGAGAGCTGGCAATGCTGACCTAGTCGCTGTAGTATTGGCGCTCAAAAAGTCCAAGGGTTTGGCTAAGAAATATAAGTTTGGCATGCCGATTCATCTATCAAAGGCGTGGAAGATTTGCAAATATGCTAGCTATGCTTTTGATGTCCCCATCCCGATAAACCAGCCCGGGGTTGGGGCTAATGCCTTTGCTCATAGTTCAGGTATCCATGCTGATGGGGTGCTAAAGGATCCGGAAAATTACGAACTCTATGATTTTAAAGAGCTTGGTCGAGGCGAGCCAGAGATGGTTGAGACGGGTAGAGAAATATCCTCTGGCGAATATAGTGGCATCTCTGGTTTCCGACATATTATGGGTAAAATGGAAATACACTTTGAAAACAGTGGCGAGGCTGAGGAGATCCTTGAATTGGTGAGATATGCCAATGTACTGGCGCAAAAGCCTCTGGTTACTGATGAACTGCGGTTTATCGCTAAATATCCAGATATTGCCCGAGAGTTACTTACTCTAACACCTTTGAATGAATCCGGCTATCTCGGCAGAAGGCTAACACAGACTAACCCCTAGTAATGCCGGAATGCGGTGAGGCTTACATCCTTTAAGGCGCGCTGTCTTTTAACCTGCTGATTATGGCGTCTGCCATCTCTGAGGTTCCCACAGCGGTGGGGTCATTTCGGTCTGGCTTTAAATCGTAGGTGACTGATTTACCTTCGGCTACGACGGCGGCTGAGGCTGCTTCTAGCCTATCGGCGGCTTGTCTCTCATTGATATAGCGGAGCATCATCACCCCGGATAGAATAGCGGACAGCGGGTTTACCTTGTTCAGTCCGGTGTATCTCGGAGCACTGCCATGCGTCGGTTCGAAAACAGCTAACTCATCGCCGATATTTGCTCCTGGAGCTATCCCCAGGCCACCAACGAGCCCAGCACATAAATCGGAAACAATGTCTCCATAGAGGTTAGGTAGCAGAAGCACGTCGAACTGATGTGGCTGCTGGACAAGCTGGGCACACAGGTTGTCTACAATCCTGTCCTCGAACTCAATGTCAGGATAGGATTGAGCAACCTCTCGGGCTACATCCAGAAACAGACCATCGGAAAACTTCATAATGTTTGCCTTATGGATGGCACTCACCTTTTTTCTTCCATTAGCCCGGGCATACTCGAAAGCAAATCTGGCAATTCTCCTGCTTCCTGTCTCAGAAATTAGCTTGATGCTAACGCCAGAGTCCTTCGGGACTATTTCTCCCGTACTTTGGTCGATGAAAGAAAGTAGTTTTTTCGTCTCTGGAGTGCCCTTGGCGAATTCGATGCCAATATAGAGGTCCTCGGTGTTTTCCCTCACCACTATTATATCTATATTTTCGTATCTTGACGGGATACCTGGGTAGCTCCGGCAGGGGCGGAGGCAGGCGTAAAGGTTAAGAGTCTGGCGGAGGGCTACATTGACGCTGCGGAAACCGGTGCCCACTGGAGTGGTGGTCGGTCCTTTAAGCGCGACTTTGTTCTTTCTAACTGATTCGAGGAGGCGCTCTGGCAGGAGACTGCCCTCTTTCTCTAACGCGCTGGCACCAGCGTTAATTACGTCCCACTGGAATTCTATGCCGGTGGCTTCAAGAACCTGTCTGGCGGCTTCCACAACCTCCGGCCCTACTCCATCACCAGGTATCAGTGTAATAGTGTGCTTCACTAAGGTTACCTCCGTTTAATATTGGTATCTTTAGCTCTTTTCATTACGAGGTGTTTCTGTTTCACCTTGAACGGTTATTACTACATCGCCCTTCTTGTGCCCCTTTTCGACATACCGGTGAGCCTCGGCAATTTGTTCCAACGGATAGCGTCTATCAATGACCGGTTTTATCTTTCCCGCCTCAACAAGCTCTTTGAGGAAGATTAGATCTTCAGCCTTAACCATTAATGCTGATGGCCCCCATTTTACTTTCTTGCTACCTATCATTGAAGTCCATAGTATTTGAATAAACGTTAACAGCCCGGGGTTAGTTGTAAGATAGATTCCTCCTTGCTTTAGCAAGCTTTTACAACGTGAAAATGATCTCCAGCCTACCACGTCAAAAATAATGTCATAGGTCTGTCCGCTTTTGGTAAAATCCTCTTTGGTGTAATCAATTACCTTATCGGCTCCCAGGGATTTGACCAATTCTAAATTCGCAGTACTGCATACCCCGGTAACTTCTGCGCCGAAGTACTTGGCAAGCTGTACCGCAGCAGTACCTACACTTCCAGAAGCTCCATTGATAAGAACTTTTTGTCCGCTCTGGATATTTCCTCTTCTAAGAAAATACAACGCGGTTAATGCCCCATTAGGAATGGCAACGGCTTCCTCATAGGTCATATTGGCTGGTTTTATTGCCAGCAACCCCTCTTCAGGCATACATTTGTACTCGGCATAAGCGCCTAAACTCATCCCGGTCCATCCAAAAACTTGGTCACCTTCCCTAAATAGTTTTACATCTTTGCCTACTGATTCAATTTCCCCAGCTAGATATATCCCTAGTATAGGATGTTTAGGTCTTATGAGACCAATATTTATTCGCGCAAAGAGCCAGAACAAGGGAGGGAATGTGCCACTTCGCGATCTCGGGTCCTCTGCTGCTACTGTTGTCGCATATATTCTTATCAGTACTTCATTGTCCTTGGGAGTAGTTTTTTCTACCTCTTTGAGCTGAAGAACATCCGGTGGTCCATATTTTGTGCATACAATCGCTTTCATGATTCCTACCTTTAACTGGGATTCCCCATGTCAACCTTTCTGGGTATTTTGGACTTCAGTTCGGGAACTGTCAATACCTAAATCAGAGCTCTGGTTAACTAATAATGAAGTCCTTGTGTTTCTGGATGTAGGGAATAAGTCCGCCTTCGTTCAGAATACTGAGCATGATTTCGGGAATAGGGCTGAAGCTAAGCTGAGCCCCATTGGTCAGATTGTTAACCTTGCCCAACTTCAGGTCTACCTCTAGCTCGTCACCATCATTAATGCTCTCGGTGTCACAGATAAGCACTGGCAGGCCGACATTAATAGCGTTGCGAAAGAAGATACGGGCTACTGACTGGGCAAGAATGGCGCTCACCCCTGACATCTTGATAACTAGCGGGGCATGTTCCCGGCTAGAACCAAGCCCGAAGTTCTTCCCGGCGACGACAAAATCACCCCTTTTCACACGCTGGGCAAAAGTAGGGTCAGCATCCTCAAGCGTATGCTTGGCTAGCTCCGGTAAATTGCTGCGCAGGCGCAAGAGCCTTCCCGGTATAATATGGTCGGTGGAGATGTTATCTCCAAACTTAAACGCTCTTCCTTTTAGCATTTTCAAGCTCATTCTGATACCTTACCTTTTAGCACATATAAGATTAAACACTTCGCCTCGCCAAGTTTATAAAAACTCCCTGGGGTCAGTTATTTCGCCACGTATAGCTGTAGCGGCGGCTGTTGCTGGGCTGGCCAGGTAAATGAAGGACTCAGGATTACCCATACGGCCTTTGAAGTTACGATTGGCTGTGGACAAGCATGTCTCACCATCGCCTAACACTCCCTGGTGTACTCCCAGACAGGCGGCACAGCCGGGCGGGACGATGGTTGCCCCCGATTCAACTAAGGTGGAGATATGCCCTTCGGCTAAAGCTGCCAGAAGAACCTTTTGGGAAGAAGGGGCAACGATGAGCCGGGTATATAGGTGTCGCTTCTTGCCTTGTAGAATGCCGGCAGCAATACGGATATCATCTAAGCGCCCATTGGTGCAGGTACCAATAAAAACCTGGTCAATGTGGACTCCGTTCAGTTCCTTGGCTGGAGCAGTATTATCAACTGTGTGGGGCTTGGCTACGGTCGGCTCAAGCTGGGCGGCGTTTATCTCAATCATATTCTCGTAATTTGCGTCGGGGTCTGGATTGAGAGCGATATATCGTTCGCCTCTACCTTGCTCTCTCAAATAACTTTGTGTTACGCCGTCTGAGGGGAAGAGACCAACCTTAGCCCCGGCCTCTACTACCATATTGGCAATGGTGAGGCGGTCTGACATTGACATGGCAGTTATGGCTTCACCACCAAACTCCAGTGCTTTATAGGTAGCCCCATCAGCTCCAAGCTGTCCAATAAGGTGAAGGATGAGGTCTTTGGCATAGACGCCTTTACTAAAACGGCCGTTGACTACTATCTTGATTGTCTCCGGCACGCGGAACCAGGTCTTACCCAGAGCCATGGCAATGGCTATATCTGTAGAGCCCATACCAGTGGCAAATGCCCCTAAGGCGCCGGCGGTGACAGTGTGGGAATCGGACCCGACAATGATATCTCCGGGGTTAGCCCATGATTCGGCTACTATTTGGTGGCAAACACCGGCGCCAACATCACTTAGGATGACGCCTTTTTCCTCAGCAAAACTTCTGAGGAATATATGGTCGTTGGAAAGCTCTCTAGCCGGGCTAGGTGCGGAATGGTCAATGAAGCAGATGGTTCTTTCCGGGTTGTGAACGGTATTCAGTCCGGTCTCGTTGAACTGCCGCAGTGTTAGGGGGCCGGTGCTATCCTGGACAAAGACCAGGTCTACCTGAGCAACAACGATATTACCGGCACCGGCTTCGGCGTCTGACTTGGCACTGAGGATTTTTTCGGCTAGAGTCTTTCCCATCAACTCTAACTATATCAGAATTTTGTGTACTTATCCAAGCACAAAAGTTCGTTAGCAAAAATGTTAGCATTTGGTTTCAGGCAGTGTTAGTTTGTTTGTACTTCTCGAATTCTATCTTGAAAATCTTGAATCATCTTTCGTATTTTACGTTCATTAGAATTTACTAAATTTTTTAATTCTGCTTCTTTTAATTCTGCAGATTTCCTACT
>SDBU01008062.1_pt1 | contig 12042 bp, 8 predicted proteins | sample 2277071 | NCBI WGS metagenome assembly SDBU01 (sample SAMN10397929, study PRJNA504765) | marine sediment metagenome | isolation source: marine sediment core GS08_GC12, 126 cmbsf | place: Arctic Ocean: Gakkel Ridge, Loki's castle | collected 2008
TATCTCCGCCGCGGCGGGTTCGAGGTGCAGATCAACGTCGTGAGCGCCGAGCCGCTGCGAGCCGCCCAGGCGGACCCGGAAAGCCACCGAGACCTGATCGTCCGCGTGGCGGGCTACAGCGACTACTTCACCAACCTGACCGCCAACCTGCAGGACGAGGTCATCCGCCGTACCGAATTCGCCGGAATCTGACGCCATTGTCGACGGCCACTTTCCGATCGCCGACCGCAACGTAAGGAGCATACGATGCAGTTTCACATCCACGCCCTGTTGCTCGCCCTCACCGCCGCCGGAGTCCTCCACGCTGCCGAGCCGGCGGCCCCGTTTCCCGATGCGCTGGACGCGGCGGCCATCGTCGTCGATCGGCTGGATAACATCCTCGAGCACTCGCTGATCCTGGGCAACGGCGACGTGAACGCCCTGCTATACGCCAAGGACGGCAACGTGATGCTGCGGCTGACGAAGAACGACGTTTGGGACGCCCGGCTGGATACGTCCGAGGACCCGCCGCTGCTGCCGATCAAGCGGATCAAGGAACTGGCCCAAGGCGATTGGCCCCGAGGCGGGCGGTTCACCGGCGGCTGGCTCGGCCCGGACGGCGCGCCGCACCGCGGCGGGAACAGTTGGAGCCGCCCCTACCCGTGCCCCCGCCCGTGCGCGGACGTGCGACTGGGCGTCCGCCCCAGCCAGCCCACCTGGCGGAAGGTACGTTCGGCGGGCAAGCAGGACGCCTGGCTCCCCGGAGACGGCGGCGCCGTCATGAGCGTCACGGGGCGGAAGGGCGCCTCGAACGGGTATGCTTACCACCCGCTCGACTTGAGCACGGACGAGTACAACCGGATCCGACTGAAGCTCTCGGGGACCCCCAACGCCCAGTTCTATGTCGACGTGCTCGACCCCGCCGGCGGCGTCATCTTCGGCAGCAAGTGGAAACCGACGCCCGCCAAATCCGGCGAGTTCACCTTCGCCCTGCCGCCGGGCAAGCGGGCCGGGAGGTTGATCCTGTACACGTGGACCAACGACGGGCGACGGGCGGAGAACCGGTTCGAGTCGGTGGCCTTCGAGGGCCCCAAGGGCAAAATGCCGATCGACCTTGGTGCGGCAGCGACGGCCGCGGTCGCCCGTGCGGCCCGGTTGGACATCCGCCGTGGCGTCGCGCACGTGCCCGCCGCCAAGAGCGACGGCCGGGCGACGACGGTCCGAGCGCTGGCCGACCGCAACGTGTTCCTGATCGACTCGCCCGCGATGGCCGCCCTCGTCCCGTTCAAGAGCAGCTATCCGCTGCCGCCGGTCAAGCGCGGCGAGCGGGACGGCGTCCGCTGGCTGCAGCAAGACCTGCCGGGCGACCTCGATTGGCCGGGTATGAGCTACGTCGTCGCCCTGGCCGCCAAGGGCGATCGCAAAACCGTGGCGATCGTCACGTCCCTGGAATCGAAAGACCCGTTGGCCGACGCCGTGACACTCGCCCGCGAGACGCTCGACGCCGACGGGGACAAGTTGGTCGAACGGCACGAGGCCGTGTGGCGGCGGTTCTGGGCCAAAAGTGGCGTGGACCTCGACGACACCTTCCTGCGCGACGTGTGGTATCGGAACCTGTACTTCATGCGTTGCGTCGCCGCCCCCGGCGCCGCGTGCGTCGGGCTGTACGCGGGGTTGGTGAACGATCGGCCGGCCTGGCACGGCAGCCATACCACCAATTACAACGCCGAGCAGACCTTCTGGACCCCCTTCCCCACCAATCACCCCGAGTTGACCGACCCGTACGTGGACTTGATCACCGAGTACCTCCCCCGTGCGCGCTGGCTGTGCCGGCAACTGTACGACTGCGAGGGGGCGTACTTCCCGCACAACATCTTCTGCCACGAGCCGCCCGAGCCGACCAAATGCCGCAGCCGACTGGGAAGGCAGCAGTTCTACGTGAGCTGGAGCTACACCATCGGCGTGTCGGGCTTCACCGTGCAGAACCTCTGGTGGCGGTACAAGTACCAACCCGACCGCGCGTACCTGGCGAAGTTCGCCTACCCGGCCGTGCGCGACGTGGCGGTGTTCTACGCGAACTTCATCGACCAGTGCGAGCGCGCCGACGACGGCAAAGTAATCTTGGCCCCCAGCGTGTCGCCCGAGCATTGGGGCTGGACGCGAAAGTTCCTGCGCAACCGCAACTGCACCTTCGACATCGCCATGGTCCGCTACACGCTTCGAGCGGCTATCGAGGGGGCGACCACGCTCGGTACGGACGTGAAACTCGTCGAACGTTTCCGCCGAGCCGAGGGGCTGCTGCCCGACTACCCCACCACCGGCGGGGACGAACCCGTGGTGGTCGACGTGCAGGACGCCCCGCCGATCACATACAACATCGCCGTGCCCGCCACGCCGGTCTTCCCCGGCGACGTGGTCACCTGGTTCTCCCCGGCCGCGGAGAAGGAACTGTTCGCCCGCAGCATCGCCCGGTGCAAATGGAACGGGAACAACTCGGCCATCATCCTCTCGGTGGCCCGCGCCCGGCTGAGCATGCCGGGCACGCTGGAATGGATGCGCGGCGAGTTGAAGGCCCGCTCGCGCCCCAACGGCACGTTGACGCTCAACCGGCTGGGCCACGGCATCAACAACAACGGGCACTACACCGAGCAGTTCGCCGCCTCGATGGCCGTCAGCGAGCTGCTGCTGCAGAGCGTCGGCGACGTGATCCGCCTCTTCCCCGCCTGGCCGACCGACAAGGCGGCCCGTTTCCGCGACCTGCGGGCCCAGGGCGGGTTTCTCGTATCGGCGCACATAGCCGACGCCCGCATCGGCCCCGTCTCCATCACGTCCACCGCCGGCGGGACGCTCCGCCTGCTGAGCCCCTGGCCGGCACCGACCGTACGTCGCGGCGACAACGGCCCAATCACAAAGCTCCGTCCCGACGCCCGCGGCATCATCGAACTCAACACCCGCCCCGCCGAACGGCTGCTGCTGCAGGCGGGACGATAGGCGAATGCCCCGATGCTCGTCAGTGGAATTGCATGCCCACGCAAGCGTGAGCGTGTCCGATAATCCGTGCGGGCCAAGGACCTCATGTTAGCCACGGGCGCGAGCCCGTGGACTGCCGGCGACCGCCGAAACGGAGCTGCCGAAGGCAGCGATTCATGCGGCCCGGACCGGTCGGCATGATTCGCCCCCTTCGGGGGCTCGTGGGTTCGGGAGGGCGAGCGTCCACGGGCTCGCGCCCGTGGCTAACATGAAGGTCAACCGACGAACCACGTTGGCCCGCACGAATTATCGGACACCCTCACGCTTGCGTGGGCATGGCACCGGGCTACCGGAGCGCAGGCGCGCCCCGCCGGGGCTGGGGTCAAGGAAAACCGGTACCCAGGGCTTGCTGCGCATCGCCCTGGGCTAAACACGTTGGCCCCTCCGGGGCCAGAGAAGAGCGGGTTGCGGTGGGGGTCGAAACCGGCTATGTAGTCTGGTTGAACCGGCCGGCGGGTCGGTGGACGGATATCGTCGATAGAGCGATGAGAGATTGAGATGTCGTATTCAGGCGTCGCCGAGGACAAGCCTGGCACCGAACGCGAAGCAGGCAACCCAATAGGGTTGTCGATGCAGCGTGAAGCCGCCAGCTGACGCCACAGGCAGCATGAATGCGGCAGATCAAGCTTGAGTTGCTCTAGCATGGAAAGGAACGTCCTGTGGGCATCGAACTTCGTAAAGACACCACGTATTCCCTGCTGGTCCCCACCAGCATGGGCGTTCGCCTGACGCCCGCGAACGGGCAGCCGATGCACTGCAGCGACACGTTCACGATGCAGGCCACTTCTGCCGAGTCCAACGTGGCCAGCGTGTCGGCCTACCTGGGCCTTCCGGTGAAGGTGCTGACCGCGTTCGTGGCGGGCAGCCCGATCGCCCGGTTTATCCGCGACGACCTGGCCGGGCGGCACATGGACGTCGAGGCCACCGAGGTCGCCCAAGGCGGGCCGTGGGGCCACCGCCACCAGTTCAACCTGGCCGACAGCGGCAGCGGGCTGCGCGGGCCGCGGGTGCACAACGATCGCGCCGGCGAGGTCGGGCGAACGCTGAAGGCCGAGGACTTCGACCTCGAGCGCATCTTCGGCACCGAGGGCGTGCAGATCGTGCACGTGTCCGGGCTGATCGGGGCGCTCTCGCCCGAGACCAGCCGCTTCTGCCTGGAGATCGTCCGCGCCGCCAAGCAGCACGGCACGCGGGTATCGTTCGACCTGAACCACCGCGCGTCGTTCTGGCAAGGCCGGGAGAAGGAGCTTCACGAGGCCTTCGCCGAGATGGCCGACGCGGCCGACGTTTTGGTCGGCAACGAGGAGGACTTCCAGCTCTGCCTGGGCATCGAGGGCCCGGAGGCCGGCGGGGAGGATGTGACGGCCAAGATCGAGAGCTTCAAGGGCATGATCACCCGGGCCAAGGAGCGATTCCCCAACACGACGGTCTTCGCGACGACGCTGCGGGAGGTGATCAGCACCGATCGGCACATGTGGGGCGCCATCATGGCCGAGGGGGACAACTGGCACGTTGTGGAACCCCGCCCCATCTCCGTGCGAGACCGCATCGGCGGCGGCGACGGCTTCGTCGGCGGCATGCTGTACGCGATCCTCCGCGGGTGGGAACCGGGGCAATGGGTCCAGTTCGGCTGGGCGACCGGGGCGCTGGCGACCACGATGCTCACCGACTACGGCCAACCGGCCGACGAAGAGCAGGTCTGGAGCATCTGGGAAGGCAACGCCAGGGTCCGCCGCTGAGATCGGCCGCCGCGTATTGATCCGTCGCGTATTGGGCCGTCGCGTATTGGGTCGTCGCGTACTGGTCCGTCGCGTAGTGGTCCGTCGCGCATCGGTTCGTCGCGCATTAGAGCAGTTTCAGCTATTCCGCAGCGTCTGGATTGGTCAGGCACTAAGGCCTTATCGGCCCATTCGAAAACTGGCTGCTACTACGGTATTTCTTGACCTGCTCTAGCCCCGAAGGGGCGAAAGCTTTTTGCCGGGGGCGTGAGCCCCCGGAAAACGGCTCTCCTTATGTCGATAGCCCCGGAGGGGCGACAGTGGAGCTACCGGAATATACTGTCGCCCTTTCAGGGCTAATCCGTTGAACAGGCTGCCCACCGGGGGCTCACGCCCCCGGCAAAACGCTTTCGCCCCGTTGGGGCTTCCACGCCCCCGGCAAAATGCTTTCGCCCCGTTGGGGCTTCCACGGCCGGCAAAATACTTTCGCCCCGTTGGGGCTTCCACCGCCGGCAGAACGCTTTCGCCCCTGGCGGGGCTGATCCCACCGGGCATTTCATCTCGGTGTCCCTTCCTTCGCCGCGGGGGTCACGTACTGACGCGGGTGATCTCGGCGCCGAGGGCGACGAGCTTCTCCTCGATCCGCTCGTATCCGCGGTCGAGGTGGTACACGCGGTTGACGATCGTCTGCCCGCCGGCGGCCAGGCCGGCCAGCACCAGGGCCGCCGAGGCCCGCAGGTCCGACGCCATCACCGGCGCCCCCACCAGGCGGCGGCAACCGGTGACGATGGCCGTGGGGCCTTCCTTGTGAATCTGCGCGCCCATGCGTGCCAGCTCGGCCACGTGCATGAAGCGGTCGGGAAAGACCTTCTCGGTGATCACGCTGTTGCCGTCGGCCAGGCACACCAGGGCCATCAACTGTGCCTGCAGGTCGGTGGGGAATCCGGGGTAGGGTTGGGTGGTGGTCTCCACCGCGTGCAGCCGGCGGGAGCTGGAGACCGACGCCCCGCCGTCGGCCTTCTCGACGATCACGCCGACGGCCCGCAGGCGGTCCACCACGGCCATCATGTGGTCGAGGCGGACGCGGTCGATGTGCACCTCCCCGTTGGTGATGGCGGCGGCGCACATGAAGGTGCCGGCCTCGATGCGGTCGGGGATGACGGTATGCTCGCAGCCGGTGAGATGCTCGACGCCCTCGATCACCACGTGCGGCGTGCCGGCCCCCGTCACGCGGGCGCCCATGGCGTTGAGGTAGTCGGCCAGGTCGGTCAGCTCCGGCTCGCAGGCGGCGCATTCGATAACCGTGGTGCCCTCGGCCAGCGTGGCGGCGGACATGATGTTGGCGGTGCCCAGCACGCTGGAGCCGAACGGCCCGCCCAGGTATACCTCGGCCCCTCGCAGGCGGCCGGCGGTGGCGACGATGTCGCCGCTTTCCAGTTCGATTTGCGCCCCCAGCGCCTCCAGCCCGCGAAGGTGCAGGTCGATCGGGCGGGCCCCGATCGCGCACCCGCCGGGCATGGCCACCCGCGCCCGCCCTCGCTTGGCCAGCAGCGGGCCGAGCACGGAGATACTCGCCCGCATCTTCCGCACCAGGTCGTACCGCGCGTGGGAAGGGGTCTCGTCCTCGACGGTGAGCGTGAGCGTATCGTCCTGCCAGTCGCTGCGAAGCCCCAGCTCCCCCAGCAGCCCCGCCATGGCCTTGATGTCGGCCAGGGCCGGCACGCGGTGGAGGGTGCTGGGCCCCTCGGCCAGCATGGCCGCCGCCATGATCGGCAGGCAGGCGTTCTTGCTCCCGCTGATCCGCACGGTGCCCCGCAGCCGCTGTCCGCCGTTGATAACCAGTGTGTCCATGGGCTTCCTTGCCGATTCGCCGCCGGGGTGAACTCAGATGTCCGCGGGCCGGAACATCGCCGTTCCGCCGCACCGGCTATCGTGGCAGAACCGGCGGAGAATGCAAGACCCGGCCATGAATTCCGCGAGCCCCCCTAGCGCGGCCACGGGCCGCAACCAAAGAGAATCAGCCACAGATGAACGCAGATTAACGCAGATAAAGCCACGGCAGAACAAAAGGATCGACATCAGCGTTTAGCGGCGGAGCATGCTCCGCGTTGGCGTCAACAGCGAATGCACCACAGAGGGCACAGAGCACACAGAGAAGGACAAGGAAAGAAGTTACAGTAAGAGACGCACGAAAGTGCAAAACAAATTCGACATCTTGAACGCTAGTAGTGCAGGGGGCGACTCATGCCGACCGGTCCGGCGCGCATGAATCGCTGCCACCGGCAGCTCCGTTCCGGCGATCGCCGGTGAGTCCACGGGCTCACGCCCGTTGTGCGTGCCTGCGTCCAGCCCCCGCAGGGGGCGATAGAACTGTAGCCCGTCGCGTGAGCGGCGGGAATAGGAGTGGCCTCATTGGGCAAACCAGCCCCCGCAGGGGGCGGCAGACCTGTCGCCCTTGACAGAGCTCACCTTTGCCGGGTACGACGCTCGGCGCCAGGCGGCCTATCATGTAGAATTCGTTGCATAACTACGCCTTGGGCCGACGTACTATACATATGCTTTCGCCCGGGCGGAGACCGGGAGTGTTTCCTCGGGTAGCGGCGCGTGGGGGGATTGGCAGTGAATTGCCGCGGGCCGCGGCCGGGCGGATGCCGGGCCCGGCCGGTGGCGGAAGGGCATGCGGGCAAAGGAAAGGGTCTCAATGGCACACAACACTACGAGGCGCGTCGCGGCCATCGTCGCGCTGACGGCACTGCTGTGCGGGGCGAGCGCCTTGGCGGCGAAGGCCAGGGCCAAGGGCTCGGCCGGCGACGTGGAGCAGGCGATGAAGCGCGTGTACCCCGCGTTGGTCCGCATCTACGTGGTGGTCGCCCGGCCCAGTGCGGGGCGGATGCACAAGCTGCAGGCCGCCGGCAGCGGCGCGATCATCAGCCGTGACGGGTACGTGGTGACCAACCACCACGTGGCGGGCAAGGCCACGCGCATCGTATGCAGCCTGGCCAACCGGGAAGAGATCGACGCGACGCTGGTCGGCACCGACGCGATGTCCGACATCGCCGTGCTGAAACTTCGCCTCGATCAGCGCAAGGACCCCGCCGCGCCGGTGCCGGTGGCCGCCTGGGGCGATTCGTCCCGCCGCCGCTGCCGGACTGAAGCCCGGCGACATCATTTCCAGCTTCAACGGCACGGCGGTCGATTGCGAGATCGCCGAGGAACTCCCGCCGATCAACCACCTGCTGATGTCGGCACCGATCGGCAAATCCGTTCCCGTGCTCTACACGCGCCTGGGCAAGGCGCACACGTGCGAACTGAAGACCATCGCCCGCCAGCAGGCCATAGCCCGGCCGGTGGAGCTGAAGGGTTGGGGCATGACGGCCAGGGACATCACGCGGATGATGGCCCTGGAACGCCGGCGGGAGAACACCGACGGCGTGCTGGTCGACTCCCTCCGCCCGGGCGGGCCGTGCGGGCAGGCCAAGCCGGCCATCCGCAGGGGGGATATCATCGTCGCCGTCGCCGGTGAGCCGGTGGCCGACATCGCCGCCCTGCGGACGCTCTCGGCCGGGCTGCCCGAGCGCCGTTCCGATGCGGTCGGCGTGCTGGTAACCTTCGAGCGCGACAAGCGACGACTGCTGACCACGGTGAAGGTCGGCAAGGAAGACGACCCCAACAAGCCCGCCCGCGCCCGCAAGCCGTGGGCCGGCGCCGACACGCAGGTGCTCACACGAGACCTCGCCGAGGCGCTGGGGCTTAAGGGAAAGACCGGCGTCCGCCTCACGCAGGTATATCCCGACCGCGCCGCCGACCGCGCCAAGTTTCGCGCGGGGGATATCATCCTGGAGGTCGACGGGACGGCCGTCGAGGCCTCCGAGCCGGAGGACACCGAGGTGTACCCGGCGATGCTTCGCCAGTACCGCATCGGCGCCGAGGTGGAGTTGACGGTCTGGCGCGACGGGAAGACGATGAAGCTGACCATGAAGCTCGAAGCGCCCCCGATCGCCGCCGACCGCATGGATCGCCACGAGGACGAGGACTTCGAGTTCACCGCCCGCAACCTGTCGTTCAGCGACCGCACCCGCAAGCGTCTCGGCGACGACGCCCCCGGCGTGCTGATCGAAAAGGTTCAGCCGGCCGGGTGGGCCTCCCTCGCCCGGGTGGCCGGCGACGACGTGCTGCTGGCGGTCAACGGCGCAGCCGTCACCGACGTGGCCGCCCTGAAAACCATCCTTGCCGAGATCAAGAAGGCCAAGCCGCGGCGGATCACCTTCTTCATCCGGCGCGGCATCCACACGTTCTTCCGAGAGATCGAACCGGGCTGGGATTCGTAATCCCTCGCCGCCGCCATGCCGTCCGGCCCGCATGAGGCCTTGCCAATCCGCAGCCGTAGGAGAAAGGACTGTACCGATGAACAAACTTACCCCCCTGTTCCTGATCGCGGCCGTGCTGGCCGTCACGTACGGCGACGCCGCGGCCGCTTCCGAGCAGGACGATGTCGCCATGGCCAAGAAGCTGAGCAAGACGTACCACAAGGCGGTCGTTCACGTCCTGGGCGTCGTCAAGGTCTCCGCCGAGGGCGAAATGTCGTCGAGTTTCCCCACGCAGGAGCAGAAGAGCACCACCCTGGGCACCGTCATCGACCCGTCGGGGATGACCGTTACGTCCTACATGAGCTTGAACCCGGCCGAGGCGTTGGGCACCATCTCCTTCCGCGGCCGGAAGCTGCGCCTCAAGGGGGAACTCAGCGACGTGAAGTTACGCTACGCCGACGGCACCGAAGTGCCCGCCCGGGTCGTCATGAAAGACGAAGACCTGGACCTGGCGTTCATCGTGCCGACCGAGAAGCTCGATGCGAAGACCAAGGCCAAGTTCGCCGCCGTGGATCTTGCCGATGCGGCCGCCAAGGCAGCCGTTCTCGACCGGGTCATCACGCTGGGGCGAGCAGGTAAGTCGCTGACCTACACCGCCATCGTCGGTATGGGCCGCGTTCGGGGCATCGTGACCAAGCCCCGCACCGTGTACCTCGCCCCCTGCTCGCCCGGCCAGCCGGCCTTCACCGGCAGCGGCAAGCTGCTGGGCATCGGCGTGGTGAGAAAGGGCCCCCGCCGCTCCGGCCGCCCCGACGTCACCCCGGTGGTCCTCCCCGCCGCCGACGTGCAGGAAATCGCCGAGCAAGCCAAGGAAGAAACCGCCAAGCCCGCCTCCGCCCCGGCCTGAGCACCCAAGGGTCTATCCGCCCGACACCGACCGCTGCCACGGCCGCCAGCACGCCGCCAAGCCCGGCAACATGGAGGCGCTAACCACGTGCCCCACCAAGAACGTGGTTAGCGTCCTTGCGTTTGCCCTGTGTCTTCCGGTCTTGTCGATGGCTCCAAATCCGCAGGGAATCCGTGTGCTGCGATCCACTCGGCCATCTCTGCCTCGCCTCCGAACCACCTGTCGACCTCCGCGGGAAATTGTCTGATCTGTCTTAGCAGAACAAGCTTGAATCGCATCCTCACGTCAGGCCTGTTCAGCATCGCAAAACAGGCATCCTTGTTCTCGAACAGCGTGTCCATTGTCAATACGATGACGCACCCGAGAATACTCTCATCCTGCTTCGCCTGGGTCATGACGAAGCCAACATCAATATACGGGTCGAGTGCCCCCAGGAACACTGCTGATCCGACAAGCACCATGTACACGTTCGGGCGATCCGCCAGAAGCGCCTCATTGATTGCCACAGCCATCGTTTCGAAGGAGCCGTCTTCATCGGCCCTGGCGCTGACCATCAAGGCCGCTGCATGCGACTCGGCATAGTAAGCCTCAGGTACCGCTGCACTCGCTATCAACGCTCCCATCAGCTCAACCTTACGCTTCGCCGAGAGGCCAATTCCAGGCGGGCAGTAATACCAGTCACCCGATATGTAGCTATACAGGCGGCTAACCGTCTCTTCCTCCAGGGGAGTGGTGGGGTCGTCTATGAACGCACGCACAGCCAACTCCGTCTTCGCCCATGACCACCCGACCACAACGATCGGTGAAAGAATCAGCAGCAACAGCAGCGCCAATGCGATCAGCCGCCCTCGTCGTCGCTTCGACGTTCCTTTCATCCCGGGCTCCTCACGTCACCCTGGCTTTTCCCCTTCTCTTGATCCTGTTCTTGCTGGGCTACCAGCGTTGCCAAGGCTTGTGCCGCTGCCTCAGCCAGCGCCTTGTTAGGATCCAAGGCAGCTTTCTGAAGGCTATTACGCGCCAGTGGCGAGCGCCCACCCATGGCCCCCAAGAACTTGGCAGCCGTATAGCGAGCATAGTATTCTTGCTTTGGATCCAGAAGCGCTTGGGAAACCGCTTGCAGAACAGCTTGTGATGACAATCCCAGATCCTCCATTGTCATGATACACTCGGGGGCTGCCTCTCGCGCCGTCAGTTTCCGGACCAGCACTCCCTCGAAGGCATCCCGTGCCTCTGCCGTGGGCGTCGCCTCCCCCATGCCCCGCACCGCCCACTGTGCGACTTGTTGGTCACCGGTCGTCGCAACCCGGGCCAAGGCGGCATAACCTTTCGGCGGGATTAGCGCCAAGACTCTTGCCACATCAGCCGACCACGGTTTCCCTTCTCTGAGAAGCTGCTCCAGGGCTGGCACAATCGGAGTGCCGATCTCGATCAACGCATTCTCTGCGACATCCAATTCCCGTGGAGCGTACTTTTGTTTCTGAAGCCACCAATGGAGAAGCTTGGCAACCTTCCGCAGCACAGAGAGATCCTGTATCCTCAATTGGCCAACCGCCTCGATAGCGACCAGCCGAACGCGGATCTCACGATCCTCCAACGCCCGTTCCAACACGTAGCGGACATGATCGGTAACGACGCCTGAACGCCCGAGCGCACGGACTACTGCTTCTCTGGTGTTTATGTCGCTATCCTCGCCAGCAGCGGCTAGCAGATTTGTCTGTCGCCGGCTCAACGAGCCAAGTTCTCCAAGTGCCAGCGCTGCACCAAACCGGACCCCTGCATCGTTCGATTTCAGTGCCGGCAGTAGGACCGGGATGAAGTCGCGGTATCCCAAGCGACCCAACGCCACAAGGCAGTACGCGCGACCCGCACCCCCACGAATGGGCTCCCGGCGCTCATAAGTATCAACGATATCCGCGATCGCAGCCCTATCCCCAATACGCGCGAGCGCGCTGACGATCACGATAGTATGGACGTGATTGCTCCGGAGCATCAGACGCAACTGCGGAACCGCCTTTCGAGCGTGCTGGCCCATGTCTCCGACCAGATGCACCGCAGAAAGCTGTTGGGCAGTGGAACCATTCCGCATCGCCTCGATGGCGAC
>SDBU01008063.1_pt1 | contig 12042 bp, 14 predicted proteins | sample 2277071 | NCBI WGS metagenome assembly SDBU01 (sample SAMN10397929, study PRJNA504765) | marine sediment metagenome | isolation source: marine sediment core GS08_GC12, 126 cmbsf | place: Arctic Ocean: Gakkel Ridge, Loki's castle | collected 2008
GGCAGGGGAGATTAGTACTAAGGAGATAGATAAGTACTGGAGGGTAGGGCTTAGAGGGTGGAGGGTTATAAAGGGGGAGATAGCAGCGCTGAGGGAGAGGGAACAGAGTGAGAGTCTGGCATGAAGGACATTACTGCCGTCGTCGTAAACTGGCTCACAGCGAGGAGAACTCTCGGTGCTATAGATAGCTTCAGGAAGTTCTACCCTAACGTACCCCTTATCCTTGTGGACGACGCTTCCGATCCTAAGTACGAGTCTAAGTTCTTCCGTGTCTATAGAGGTCTGTATAGGAACGCTAGCCACGAGTACGATCCTGACTGTGAAGAGTTAATGGTACTGGATGATCTAGATAACACTAAGTACATTCAGGGGCCTGATCTTGGGATACATCCAAGGAGTCATGGTCACTGTGTAGATCTAGCCATAGAGGAAATAGATACTACCTGGATGTTTCACTTCCACTCTGACTATCGCTTACTGCGAGAGGGGTTTCTAGAGGCTCTAAGGGATGGTATAGACGAGACCTATTGTGGAGTGGGCGACAAGAAGGGTACCAACCCAGGACGTCTAGTCCTACGCAATGTTGCATCTCTCTACAACGTGAAGGCAGGGAAGAAGCATGGTGTTACCTTTCGTCCAGTGATTTGCTATGCTGATGGCACCGTTGATACGCAGCCACTTCTAGTCGGTCAAAAGGGGCGAGGAGCAGAGTCTATGGAAGCAGGTGGGTACTTCGTGAAGGAGTTGTACCGCCTTGGGTACAAGGTCAAGTGGATGCCGAGGGTTCATCAAATCTATGGAGTTCACTTACGGTGGCTGGAGGAGAAGGGAGCGTGGAATGGGCCATACTAGTACCAGTGAAAGGAAGGTAATGACAAGGAAAGAGGTCCTCTCAAGTGTAAGACCCAAGGGCTACTTAGGGCTAGATAACGCTGAAGCTTACTATGACGCTCTAGCTACGCTGCCAGACGAGGGCCGTATGCTAGAGATCGGAACGCGACTTGGGCACTCTACTACGTTCTTTGCTCTCGTTAAGCCTAAGTGGGTGATCTATACCATAGATCAGTGGAAGGTAGCAGCGCCAGAATTCACTGGAGGGCTGGCACTAAGCACACTGGAGAGACTTGTGGTGAGCTGGCGAACGGACGGGATATTCAATATTGTCCCTATTGTAGCGAACTCGTTCGACGTCCCCTGGGAGCTAGAGATAGATGCACTGTATATTGATGGCGACCACAGCTACAATGCTGTTAAGAGTGACTTCGAGAGGTTTACACCGTTTCTTAAGGAGGGAGGAGTAGTGTTCATGGACGACTACGGTACGAGGCGGAAGAAGAATATTCAGATATTTGAGTTCGTAGAGGGAGAGTTGAGAAGGGATTGGGTAATTGAGCCAGTTGAGGGAGCGAGAGGAGTAGTGTTGTGGAGGAAATAAGTAGAAGAGCTAAGCATTATGCTTGGGACGTTGTCTGCCCCAATTGCCACTTTGCACTTCAACAGAAGAGCTATGGCCCGGTATTCTCAGAGGAAGACTATCAACGGATACGGCGGCAGAAGAAGTGTGACTTCAACAAGGTCTACGAATGTCCAAGCTGCAATACCAAGTTCAATGCTGAGACGGAAAGGGTTGTGGGCGAGGTAAATGGTAGTCAAAAGACGAATTAAGCTATGGACTGGTGAAGAGCTCTGGGGCTGGTGGCGAGGAGCTACACACTGGAAGGAGTACGATGTATGGTACCTATTCGGATTCATCCCGCTTTACCTCCAGGAAGTAATAGAGGAAGGAGAATAAATCGCTATGAACTTTGTACTTAACCTCGTAGAATGTCTTAGAAGAGACCATTGCTCTCTCTATGGATACGAGAGGGAGACGACACCGAATATTGATACTCTAGCTCGTTCTAGCACTGTCTTCACGAACTGCACGAGCGGTATTGGCACTAAGCCCTCCTGGACGACGCTTATGACCGGGACTACGCCGGAGCATCATGGGGTAAATAAGCGAAGGTATACCCTCCTTCCGAAGTGGAAAGGACTGCCGGAGTTCATTGGTGACACAGCGACGACAGCACTCATCGCTAATGGTGTCCCTCTTATCCAACTTCACCTTACGAGCAAGTTCGATAAGGTAGTCTACCTCGACCTCGTTAGGGAGCATGATAAGCCTGAGCAAGGGTGGCGGACGCTAGCTGCTACAAAGGAGTTACTACAGAATCTTCCTGAACCATTCTTCCTCATCGTCCACTGGATGGACACGCACGGTCGCTACCGGGCAGGAGAGCATGTGGGGTGGTTTGAACACGACGAGCTATCTAAGACGCTATCTACAGTTGATGTAGATATTCACCCCACATACCAGTTAGGCGGGAGTAAGGAGTATCGTCTACACTATAACAGGTACGATGAAGCTATCCTCCACGTCGATGCCATCATGGGAGAGCTAATAGAGGAACTCCTTCCTAATACCTCCATTATCGTCACGGGGGATCATGGGGAGAAGGTAGATATGATCGGTCGTACGTTCCAGCATTATAAGCCAGAGTGTACTGAAGTACCCTTCGTCTGGTACTATCCAGGAGGCACCCCGCAAGTGGTGGAGAGTGCTGTCGGTCACGAGGATATTCTCCCTACGTTACTTGACCACTTCGGTCTAACAATCCCTACCCAGGTTACAGGCAAATCCCTTATGTCATATCTAAAGGATGACATCTTAGAACAACGCTTGAGGGCATTGGGTTATGTTGAGTAAAGAAATCAAAACGATTGGTTTCGTGAAATCAGTTAGGGTGAAAGACAGACGGATAATAGCTATCATACAGACAGAAGATAACAGGTTCCCTTCTTTATTGACTGCCTACATCGGGACTCTGCTATCGACTAATCTGAGGCTGTCGCCAGAAGCTAAGAGGCAGCTAGTCCTAGAATTGCCAAACACGCCAGTGATAGATCGGAGGGACAGTGCAGAATAAAGCGGTTGTTCCAATCCAGAGTTATCATAAGGGACGCTTCTCTCGCTGGGATTACCTAGTCATCCTCGATGCTTGCCGCTACGACGTCTTTGCCGAGGTAGTATCCGAGCTCAACCTCCCTGGCAAGCTCCTCAAGGTAGATTCAGGTGCCACTAATACTTCTTACTGGTACAGGGATCAGTGGAGTAAAGAGGATACAGACGCTGTTCTTATATCCGCTAACCCCTGGGCGTTCAAGGGCGGTGCTAGCAACATGGCACACGAGAGGTTCAGTAGAGCTATCTGGGCAGATCCAGAAGGGAAGGATGTAAAGGGCTATGAAGCGATAAGGGAAAGAATCCAACCACTGTGCGGTCGTAGCGGCGGGTTTGGTGTGTTCCATCCAGGGGTCGCTTTAGAGTGCTTCTCTGCATATAAAGAAGAAGGGAAGAGATACGTCATTCACCTTATCCCTCCCCACTTGCCCTTTATAGGAGAGAAGGGAGAGGAGTTATTCTCTAAGCTAGGACTCGGTCTCTACAATCACGGTGGTATCTATAGAGCGATTAGGAATTATGGAAGGAGAGGTCACTGGGAAGAATTGAGGGATTGCTATAAGGAGTCCCTCGTCGCAACCCTCCGCTCCTTATACAGTTATGTCGAGCTATTCTCGGATGGGAGACTTGTTATAAGTGCAGATCATGGGGAGCTTATTGGGGAGCCGTCTTTTGATAAGGACGGGATGTATTGGCATAAGATATCGGGGAGTACCTGGGAGGAGAAGGAAAGCATCCGTGAGATGCTACAGGAAGTGCCTTGGTTCGAGACAGAGATGAAGGATTGGGAGAGAACAATATGAGAATCAGTGTCATTGATGGTTGGCGGAAGTTTATGCCGCCAGTGACTGAGTACTGGCGGTCGCAGGGACACGAGGTCGTGACGAGTATCAACTGGGGGCCTCAATATACAGAGGGGTCCTCCGTGGTATATTTTTACGCTGTTGAAAACAACTTGAGGGTTGCTTCTAAGAAGGATGTAAAAAAGCCTGGCGTAAGAATTGTTGCAGAAGCTGTTGACATTGACATCTATGCAGGCATGGGGGGAGTGAACTGGGAATACGTTGATGCCTTAATCTTCATGGCTCATCATAAGAAGAAGCTTGGTATCAAGAAGATGGGGAATAAGATGCCGAAGGACCTCCCTATTTATATCGTCCCAGGTGGTGTTGATCTGGATACTTGGACTTACCGACGCGACCCTTCCCGTGGCTACAATGTTACTTGGATAGGCAGGCTCTGGGCAGCGAAAGGTATCTTCAGTGCTCTCCAGGTCTTTAACCAGTTGATAAAGGCAGATCCCGGCAGTCCTTGGAAGCTGTTTCTGAGAGCAGATGGAAGACTCAATCCTGGATGGTGGAGGGATCACATAGAAGCATACTTGGCTGCAAATGATGAGTTAGTGGCAAGAATTGAGTGGGTACCGTTTCAAGATGATCTGAACGAGTGGCTTGAGGATATGGACTTCTGTATCCAGAGCTCCGGGAAGGAGGCGTTTGGATACTGTGTTGCACAAATCGCTAGTAAAGGGATAAAGCCTATAGTTCAGATGACAGCAGGTGCATTGGACACTTGGCCCTCTTCCTGGGTCTTCCAGACTCACGACGAAGCAGTAGACATGTTCCTTAACTCGTACGAGCCAGAGACCTATAGAGCGTACATAGGAGATGTGTACCCATTATCCCGCCGATGCGCTATGTTAGACGAGATATGTGGGCTGGATAAGCCCTGAGAGGATGTGAGCTATGGATGAAGTTAAGAAGAACTCACGAGCTATAGGGAAGCCATTATCTATACCCCTCGACCTTATAGCAAGTGCAAAGGAGAGGAAAAGGGGAGGCTCCTGTACGTACATCCTGTACAGTAGTGAGTTAGAGACCCTCCTCCACGAGCGCTTCGGTCGCCACAACCTCTGCCTCAAGGTATTCAAGGCAAGCGTAAGTGATCTCTCTACCTTTCCTTGGCATCCTAAGAAAGATCACTTGTTAACTTCCTGCGCGAAGGTACAGAACCTCTTCGCCTTACGGGGGCTAGCCCCCTTTGTCTACGACATTGTCCTCCTAAATGAGACCTCTTGGGCACAGGTGACGGACTATGTGGGAGGGAACACTAGACCTCCCACGGTAGAGACTGGCTCGGCAGTAGCCAAGGCAGTCCTGAAAGAGTTCTATATCACTACAGAGTGGGACATGAATGAGGATAATTGGGTCAATGGCTGGTTCGTAGACTTCGGCCTCTTTCACTGGAAGTCGCCGTCCAGGTACGTTGGGGGTATGAGAGAGAGAATCGGCAAGTACGCTTCGTGGGGAAGTAACCCATTGCCTTACCAAGGCGCTTTTGGCTTACCCTCCCAGAGGGATATGAAACGAAGGGTAGAGATGATGAAGCTAGATGAAATAGACTTTACAGGGAAGACTGTCCTCGATCTCGGCTGCAGTCTCGGACTCTTCTGCCAAGACGCCCTACTGAGGGGTGCCAAGAGAGCCGTCGGTATTGAGCGAAGGGTGCAGGCGACAGACATCGCTTATGAAGTTGCAAACTGGCACGAGTGCTGGAATGTGGACTTCCTCACTATAAAGTTCTCGAAGAAGCCTACGGGAAAGGAAATAGAGACTATTAAGAGTGCTTGTGGTCTAGATTCCTTCGACATTATCTACGCGCTCTCCGTCATGCAGATTGGCTATCACCCCTGGATAATCGATATGTGTGACGATATGTTCTACTTAGAAGGTCATGTACCCGACAAGGAGCATACGTATAGGGAGAGGTTAGAAGCGGATTTCTCTGAAGTGGAGTACTTGGGCATCACGAGGGATCATGGGCCGAGACCCTTATTCAGGTGTAGGAAATGAAAGTGCTATGCATCAGGTGTGGAGTCAATGCAGTGGATGTCTCGCCTCTTCTGTTAGAAGAGAGGCCAGACTTCCTCTGGATCTGCTCCTGGTGTGCGACGGAGATAGCAGAGGGAAAGGAGGGAGACAGCCCTATGGGTGTATTTGAACGAGAGGTGCGAGCTCGTATAGATGAAGAGATTACAGAGAATCAGATCAAAGCAGGGAAGATAGAGTTCGTGGACGAGGTGAACTGTGTTGCGGTGATAAGAGTATGGCGAAGAACGGCAAAGGATACGTACGGGGATAGTGTTGGAGAGTTGCGAGCCCTCATGAGTAAGAATAGTGAGGGCGAGCTACATTGTCAGATAATCCAGGGAAGTAGGTCGGGTGTAAAGAGGGAGGAGAAAGAGAATGAGTGAGAGAGAATGGAAGACGGTAGCAACGGATAGCAAGGGGAAGGCGGCGATGGATGATGTCACAATCTGCACATCCTTTATAAGGCAAGACTTTGTGCTAGACTGCCTTCGATCAATTCATAAGTATGTCAAATCCATCAGTTATAAGATTATTTCCGTGAATCAGACACAGCCCAACAGGGAGTTCGAGGAGGAGCTTTACAGCCTCAGTGATGTAGTTATCAGGCCGCATGTCAATTTTGGGTTCAGCCAATCAATGAATATCGCTATGAGAATTGCCCCCTCTCCATACATCCTTGCACTCAACGATGACGTTCTGATGATTAACGATCCCTTTCCTGGCATCTTTGAGACATTCGAGCGGTTTGAGAACGCTGCTGCTGTTTGCTCACAGTCAGTCAAAGAGCCTGGCTGGGGGTGGGGAGAGCCAGGCTACCGTTATCTGATTCCAGAGAAATACATAGTTGGAAGCCTGAAAGAGTTGCACGACAGGGATCGTAGTCTGATGGCGAGGGTAAAGGAGGCGAAGCACAACTGGGAAGAGTTTAATAAGCAGTCGCTGCGTGACACCGGAGAGAGAAACAAGCTTCTAGCAGAGCTGCAGAACTGGCGCAAGCAGTATAGCGAGACTCAGGAAGAGCTCGAAGCGAGAGTGCTGGAGCTGTCTTACCAGAAGGAGTACACTGATGCCCTTGTCGAGGAGAAGAACTGGGCAGTCGTAGATGGTTTTGCGATGTTCGCGCCAGTGTTTAGAGCAGATGTACTCCGTGAAGTGGGCTACTTCGACGAGCGTTTTAACGCCGGGGGCGATGACTACGACGCCCTTTATAGGTACTATAAAGCAGGTTACAGAATGCTGTCTACAAGTCGCAGTCTAACCTGGCACGCTTGGGGAAAATCAAAAGATAGTTCAGATGGCTATACCACTGCCTTGCAGAGAGCTCGTCCTCCGTGGAACAAGCTGAGTACGAAAGGCTTTGGCCCAGACGGACTCTATGATCCTGACGTCTGTTGCTGGGCGACCTTTGGGGTCAGAACAGATCCAGTTGTGTACCAGGCACCGCTGTAGCTTACAGGCCAAGGTCTAGCCCAAGCTGCTGGATTTCTACTGGTTCTGAATCTAGGACTCGTTGCACCCAATCGTTACCCATACATTCCTTCCATGGTTGAAGTTTGCGGCAGAGGTATCGAGTTGCACCACTGTAGAGGAAGCGAAAATAAGTAATCTTGTCGGAATTACGATAAACTCGAACACCTGGTGGATTATTAGATCCTGCTGATCTAATTTGGCAATGGATACCTCGCCCTTGTAGCTCTTTTGCCAAGGACCTGAGAAAGCTAATCGAGCTACTTGCAGCAACCTCGCATATAGGATAGATTCTGCCATACCTGGGCGACCAAGACATACACCCATCGCCATCCATAACGCCCCTGATAAAGTGGCGCGTCATACTAGGAGGAATAGGGGGCCACTTGATAGTGTGGGACTTCCGTGGGGTAAGTCCCCACTTAAGCAAGTTAGTTACAAACCTCTGATTGAATATTCTAATCGAGGCTTGATTTGGTTGGCTTGGATATGAGTAGATAGGTGCATTACTGTTTATATCTCTACGGAACTGGAGTAGGTGATGAGTATCTGCTGATTTAAGGCAAATGTCAAGAGCTAGACATTCTGTATCTGAGATACAACCATCTGCAAAGATAAAGCCTAGCCAATATGACTGAGCTTCATAGTTAAGCTCTTTGAAGAATTCTTCCTTGCAATGCCTTTTCATCTGCCATCTGGTTTTCTTGCCATGAAGAAGATAGCTTCGCGACTTGGCGTTACTTCGCCTGCAGACGCCCTCTCTTTCAAATAGTTGGTGAACGGCTTGTTTGCTGACGCCATATTCTTGACCAATTTCGCCGAGGAGTTTACCACGAATCAGATAGTCCCACTTAGCTCTTTCTATGTTAATTATGGTCATAGATTGGTTTCTCCAGGTGTAAAAACATGCTCGCTTTAGTGTGAGGGCGCACACCGCAGCAAGCTTGTTTGTAATTATGGTCTAATGATGCGCATTCATCATTGTATAAGACATTATAGTCCTTTTTCAAAAAAGTCAAATTACGCCTCTTGACATAGCCAGTCTTTTTTGGTATAATGTATAGGATGAACCAAACATAAGAATAAGGGGTTCACTATCCCTCGTTTCCTTCGGACCAACTTAAGGGGACATTGAGATCATAAGATCTCTCTGTCCCCTTTTTTATTCTCAAAGGGTAATTAGCAAGGGTGATTAAACAAGGGTAATTAACTATGCCTCCAACGACATCCACGAGTACTACAACGACTACTAGTACAAGTACTTCCACGTCTACTACGACGACATCTACCTCTACGAGTACCACCACAACAAGTACTTCTACTACTACATCAACTTCTACGAGTACTAGCATATCTACTTCTACTACTACTACGTCAACTTCTACGTCGACTACGACCTCGACTAGTACAAGTACTTCGACTACAACTACATCTACCAGTACTACTACTACAACGAGTACTTCTACGAGTACAAGCACTACTACTACGTCGACGAGCACTAGTACGACGACTAGCACCTCTACCTCTACGAGTACCACAACTACATCTACTTCTACTACGACTACGACCAGCACTAGCACTAGCACATCAATCTCTACTTCTACTACAACATCTACCTCAACTTCAACCTCTACCTCAACAACAACGTCAACGAGCACATCGACATCTACCTCTACTACTACATCAACCTCTACTTCTACCTCTACAACGACTACCGTTGGCCCAGAGGGTCTCGCCTGGGGAGAGCAGAACCCTGTCGCAGGCGAGACAGCGAAGGAGTGGTCAGGATGGTCCGACGGTGCAGCAGGGAGTCCCACGATTCAGTATGACAGCGACTGGGGACGGATTAAGCTAGAGACGACGGAGGTTGGACATAGCGATGTGATAGATACAGGGAATGTTCTGAGTAAAGTTGTAACGATTAGCACCGACCGCTACGGAACTGGCGTCGGCATCGGTGCTATTTACATAAGAGGGCAAGCGGCTACCTTCGCACAGGATGCGGGGAGTCCAGCTTGGGAAGCGTACACTACTCCTACGGCTAAAACTTGGCGATGGATCCAAGTTAGACTCGTAGGGCCTTCGGCAGGATAAGGGTAAAAGATGGCTTTTTCCTTCTACTCAGCAATAGTAGTGAATAACACTAAAGTAGCAGAGACGGACGCTGGGTTCGCCGTTTTAGTAAGTGGTACTTACGACGGTACTGCTGGCGAGCCAGACATCCGTACGGTCGGTAATGGCGGCAACGTCCAGAACACTGCGAGCGGTGGTGCTTCAGGGACTTACACCATCCCTGCTGACCTTGTATTCAGTACTGATATAGCTGGCGCCAGTGTTCTTGACTTCGAGATAGAGAAGTATGACGCTGTTACTGGCGAGATTATCGCTTGGGTGCAGAGCGGTGTCAATAGTGGAGCTGACGTTACCTTCTACATGGTCTACGGCGACGTTGCCATCAATACATCACAGGAGAACGTAGCGGGGACGTGGGATGCGAATTCCGTGATGGTACAGCACATGGTTGACACTACCACAAGTGCCATTACGGATAGTACTTCAGGGAATAATGACGGAACAAAGAAAGGGGCTGGTGAACCTGCTGAAGCTACTGGGAAAGTGGGCCAGGGGCAGGATTTTGAATCTACTGGGGATGACTATATTACTGTTGCTAATGAAGCCAACTTTGACTTCGAGCGAACAGATAGTTTCTCTGTATCAGCATGGATAAATCTACCCTATGAGGAAGTTCCTTACCGAATCATAGTAACAAAGTCTGCAAACAGCGAACCCTATCGGGGTTGGCACCTTATGGTAATGCCAGACCAAGGCTACCTGTTTTTCTCACTAAATAATGATAATGGTGGTGGCAACCTTATTAGTGTACGTACCACTACTCTCGATATTGCCGATGGAAGTTGGCACCTCGTCGTAGCAACATACGACGGTTCTTCTACAGCCGCAGGAACACTCCTCTATGTAGATGGATCTGCTCCCGCGAAGACTACTGTAACCGATGCTTTAAGTGCTACCATCCTTAACGACGTAAGTGTTAACATCGGGGCCAGGAGTGGAGCGCTTAATTTCGACAACCTCATGGACGAAGTCCGTGTCTCCAATGTCGTCCGCTCCGCCGACTATGTCACCACCACCTATAACAACCAATTCTCCCCCTCCACGTTCTACAGCATGGGGGCGGAGCAGGGGGCCACGACGACTAGTACGTCTACTACTACCACGACTAGTACCAGTACGTCTACTTCAACTACTACGACCTCCACTAGCACGACTACTACTACATCTACGTCGACTAGCACATCTACGACTACCACGAGCACGAGCTCCTCGACTACCACGACGAGTACGAGTACCACAACGACGACCTCGTCGTCTACTTCGACGTCTACGTCCACTACTACGACGTCTACCTCTACTTCCACCAGTACGAGTACGAGCACTTCTACTACTACGACTAGTACATCTACGTCAACAACAACGAGTACAAGTACCTCTACTACTACAACGACGTCCAGTACTAGTACGACAACATCTATATCTACATCCACCTCTACTTCCACATCGACTACTACGACCAGTACCAGTACTAGTACCAGTACCAGCACTAGTACCAGTACTAGCACTACAACTACATCGACGTCCACTTTGACGAGTACTACGACGAGTACCAGTACTAGTACTACAACGAGTACGAGTACGAGCACTAGCACCAGTACTACGACTAGTACTTCTACGAGCACCTCCACTTCTACCTCAACTACTACAACCTCTACCTCTACTACTACAACGACGTCAACTTCCACTAGCACGAGTACTTCGACTACAACGTCGACTTCTACATCTACAAGTACGAGTACGACGACATCCACGAGTACTAGTACAAGTACAAGTACGTCAACGACTACAACAACTAGCACTTCTACCTCTACCTCTACATCCACATCTACAACAACTAGTACTTCTACCTCAACGTCTACTACAACTTCTACTACTACGAGTACTAGCACGAGTACTAGTACAAGCACTTCTACAACTACTACGTCTACTTCTACTACTACTTCTACAAGCACTAGTACGAGTACAAGTACCACAACAAGTACTAGTACTTCCACATCTACTACTACTACGCTCGGTTTCTGGGCCTCGCCAACAGCTATCCACAGCGTCTGTGGCGAAGAAGTTACTGCCCCCGCTTCAAACTTCATAGACGGCGCTATAGGGACTGTCTGGGAGCACGACGTTAACGAGCGGCACTGGATCGTTCTGGACCTCGGTAGTTCCTGGACAGTGCAGAGGATTAGGGTATATATTGGCGCTGGCGATAAGTGTGACTGGGACAGTGTTGATATCCACGTAAGTCAAGACGGGATTACCTGGGGGACTGCTGTCGCAGAGAGTATATCCATTGCTGGAGGCGTGGGGTGGACCGTTGTAGAAGTCACGGATAAAGCCGGTCGTTATATAAAGATATCAAATATTGATACGAGGTCGCCAGACGAGTTCGTCAGAGGGCACGAAGTAGAAGTCTATGTCAGTGGCTATGTCGTGGACGATATCATTCTGGAGTATGCTACGACGAGTACAAGTACCACTACGACGCTCACGAGCACCTCTACGACTACTACGAGTACTAGTACGACAACGACTACTAGCACTAGTACTTCGACATCTACTTCTACGTCAACA
>SDBU01008064.1_pt1 | contig 12042 bp, 10 predicted proteins | sample 2277071 | NCBI WGS metagenome assembly SDBU01 (sample SAMN10397929, study PRJNA504765) | marine sediment metagenome | isolation source: marine sediment core GS08_GC12, 126 cmbsf | place: Arctic Ocean: Gakkel Ridge, Loki's castle | collected 2008
GTCCAGGTAAGTTCTGTGGTCCCAGTGGATCTCCTCTTCTCAAAGGGGCGAAGGATCCTTGCTTGGCAACTGGAAGAAACAATAAGAGAATCCCTCAAGAGAAGAGGTATACCATTTGTAAATGTAAAGAACGTTGTAACGTACGGAGAATTCGCTGAGTTAAGGGATCCTATAAGCAAGATTCAAGCAGTAGCTGTAGTAAAAGGACTAACCAAAAAGATCACTATAAGAAAAGGTGGTGTAGAGGTCAAGATGGTTGGTAATCAAGTTGATGCAGATAAAATGTTATTCCAGTATAGAGACCTAGGTGATAGAGTCCCAGATGAGATGAAAAAGATGATGATAGAAGGAAGAGAATATGAAGTAGTACCCCCTAGTATAGCCTGTGGTATGAGTGGTAGCATGGGGGCTGGTTTTGCAGCAAAGAAAAGAGAAGGAAGAATCTGGGTCCCTAAAGGAAGGGGAAAAGAACTCAAAGAATTAATGATCTCTATCAGAGCAGAGCTAAAAGCAAAGGGAATAGAGAAGGCTCAAACTACCCTTGGTGGTCTTGGTGGTAGAGGAAAGCGAAGATGGAAGAAGCCTGACATAGACCGCTATGGAGGAAGATGGGTCAGTAGAGGAAGAAAGAGGACCTATGTAAAACCAAACACAGGTGTAAACAGAGAACTATGGGCCAATATAAAGCAAGCCATGAAGCAAGGCCAATTACCATTAGATTTTGGGAAAACCATAAAATATGGTAATCTTACTAAGAAAGATGGTAAGCTGGAGAAGAGAATAAGGGGTTACAAGAAAAGAATGGGCATCCCTAAGGGAGAGATGTACCATGTGACACCATCTGGGAATGTTCCTGAGATACGGAGGAGAGGTTTGGTAAGAAGAGTACCAGGACCAGGACTAGATTTTAGGCCAAAAAAAGCCGTCTACCTATATGGTGGATATCCTGCTGCTAAGAAGTGGGGGGCTATTCAAGATGTAATGTCTGCTAGAGGACTTAAGCAATCAGTAATTAGAGTTAAGGGAGCCAGACTGCTTCATAAAGACCCACATATGAAGAGAGTTACTACTGCCTACATGACTAGGCGTAGCATTCCTGCTAAAAATGTTACTGGTGTTATTCGTTTAACAGGGAAAGAAAGTGTCTATACCTCCCCAGAAGAAATGCACAGAGTACTAGAAGGAAAACCTATTCTAGGGGAATACCCACCCCCAGTTAAAACAGGAAAGTTCAACCCAAGAAAGTTAAAAAGAAAACTCCTAATAGCCAGACGCATGAGAGGTGGTAAGATAGTAAGACCTCTAACTAAAGGTAGTGCTTCATCAGGTTACCATGGTCCTCACAGTGGTCTATCAGGAGTATGGGGAGGTAGCAAACCCCGCCATGGTGCAAAGGGATCCCTTCCAAGGGAACTCAGAGACAGAACATCAAGTAAACAAGTAATTAAACAAACAAAGGCTCTAATGAGGGGTATTAAGAGGCTCCCAGGTGTTAAAGCAGCAGAGATCGTAGGAGGCATAAGAAGAGGCAAACCACGCTCAAAAGACGCAGATATACTGATTTCTACCCAGAATACCTTTAAGACCCTTAGCACCATAGCTAGAATGCCCTCTGTAGGCTCTGTAGAGGAAAAGGGGCTAAATACCCTACGTATGACCTTATTAAACGGTGTGAGCGTCCATCTACGTGCCTTCCAGCCCCAATTCTACCAGTCTGCCAGGAGGCATTTTACAGGATCCATCTATCATAATATACAACTTAGTAGATTAGCTGATACAAAAGGCTGGACATTGAACGAATATGGCTTATTTGATAGAAGGGGAAGGAGAATAGCTGGTAAGACAGAAACCTCAATATACCGGAAACTAGGCCATAAATATGTGTCCCCAGAAAGAAGATATAAAGGACTAAGGCCTAAGTGGAAAGCCCCCAAGTATTATGCAGTAGAAAAGAGGAGAAGAAATGGGTATCAACAAATTCAGAAGGGTGTGGAAGAGAAAGCCAATCGAGCACGTCAAGGAAAACAGAAAGAGGTATGACCGTTCTGATGACAAGGAACTCCTAGTAAGATTAAAACAAGGAGAGGAGGTAGAGTATGAGTCTAAAACCAAAATGTAAAGTAGGAAGTCATGTTACTAAAATTAAGGCAGAACTGTACTGCTGTGCTAACCTAATAAGATTAGAGGTAGGGGTAAACATGACCTGCCCTAAATGCAAGAAGATCTATAGCATAGACCCAAAAGTAGAGGTCTGGGAAATGGAAGAAGAGAAGAAAATATATTGACTAATAGATAAACAAATAGTATAATAATATATAATGAATAAAATTAAATTAAGTAAAACGAGTTTAAATACGCGAGAACCCCATGCGGAGAGGATAACGCGAACTGGAAGTCAAACCTTTCAGGTCGAGCACGATTCGGGTGATGTTTTTGAAGGCAGCTTCAAAGGTGAATACCCGGATGCTCTCAAAGGGGATCCACCTCCTCCGGGTACTGGAAGACTAATGTTTCGAGTAGGGATAGAGTTTGACAAAAACGGGAGGGTCATAAAATAATGGATCCTAGAGATGCTATTACAAAAGAGATGCTTGTAAGTGATTTGGTAAAGGGTTGTAAAGGAAAAGGGAAAAAGAGGATGGAATACGAAGAAGCAGAAGGCTTCCGCCCAAAAGCACGAAGGGTAAAGAGACGCATGTGGAATAAATTGTCCCCGTCTCAAAAGCGAAGATTAAAAGATTTAGTAGAAGTACCATCAATGAAAACACAGTTTGAAAGAGGATTAGGTGTAAAAAAGAGGAACATAGACCCAAGAAATTTAATTACTAAGGAAATGACAGTAAGTAACTTAAAGGTAATCTGTTGAAATATGAAAATAACAGAACTAAGAGATCTAATAGGTATCCTTCAATCAGAGCAAATCTTGAAGGGGTCAGCAAGTTCCGGTTGGCACAAGGTTCCAGTTCATGCAGGAGCCAAGCCCCATACAGCACCATACGTCGCTGGTGGGGAACTAGTGCAGAGGCCAGAGGAAAGACACCCTCAAGTAGTAAGGTTGCAGCAGCCTCCTAAACAAAGCTTGTTGCAGAGGTTAGGGCAAGGCTTCAGGAGAAACGTGGGAAAGATTGCTCTTGCTACTGGACTAGTAGTTGGAATAGGAACAGTTCTAAGAACATTAGGAAAAGAAGGTATTCAAGTAGAACAGGGTAGTACGATGCTTGAAACAGCATCAAATATTCAGGGTGCTATAGAAGCAGCACCTAAAACACCAGAGCAATTTGACAGCTTAGGTAGAAAGTTAAAAGCAGACAGAAAAAAACATAGTGCATCAATTGCAGAACTACATACCAAAACATTAGGGGAACAGAAAAGGAACGCTGAAGAGGAAGCAAAACGAAAAGACGAAGAAATAGTTAATGCTTGGGAAACGTCCCCAACAACTTCTGTAGAACAGGTTAAAGAATTTATTGATTTATTTGGTGAAGGAAAGATGAAAGGAAAGCCAACATACTTAGAAGAGCCAGATGATGAGGAGGGTGCATTATATGCTAAAAAATGATATTGGTGGTTACGCAAAAATAACCAAGATAGATGAAGAAAAAAGAATGGTTTATGGTAGTGCTACTGCAGAAGCTGTTGATAACCAAGAGGAAGTAGTTCTCTGGAAGGCTACGGTAAATGCAGTACCAGATTATTCTAAATGGCGTAACCTAAGAGAGATGCATCAACCCTCTGCTGTAGGAACAGTTCCGGAGATTACGTTAGATGACCTAAATAAACAAATGGTCATTGGAGCCCATGTAGTTGATAATGATGCTTGGAATAAAGTCAAGGAAGGTGTATACAAAGGTTTTAGTATTGGGGGTAAAGCCCATGATAGACGAAAAGAATATGATGCTTCTCTAGGAAAGACCATCAGTAAAGTCTATAGTTACACCCTAAATGAAATTTCTCTGGTTGATAGGCCAGCATTACCTTCTAGTACTTTTACTATGTGGAAAAGGGATACAGGAAAGAAGTTAGATCCTCTACAGGGAGATGTTCAATTCCTAAGAAATAAAGCAGACTCCCTAGAAAGAAAGGTCCTAGAAGATAATGACATAGAAAAGTTAGATGACGGTAAATTTGGGCTGATAAGAAAAGTAACCATAGATGGGAGCAAAATAAGAGAAAGATTATTTCCAATGCCGGATAAGCCCCATGCAAGAGCAGTTCTGAATCAGTTGGAAAAGTTAGACATTTCAAAAGGAGAAAAGTTAGTAATCCATAAAAAGGCTAAGGCAATAGAGGGGGCTAGTCATGAGACGGCTAGTTGTCCTTTTTGTGTATCCATAAAAAAAGGAGGTGATAGTGTGAATCGTGCAAAGTTAATAGCAGACCGTGACCATATTAATGAACTCTTAGAGGGAGATGACGCTGAGGGTTCCATTAATATAAGTCAGGACAAGGTAGTTGATACCGAGGAACAAGAGGAAGCTAAGGACAAGGGCTATAAGCACCAGGTAAAGGTACAGGAGGGTTCTAGTTACTCCGATATGGAGGGTGATGAGGACCTGGAGGAAATGGAGGGAGATTACGTTCTCGTTCCTGTAGAGGATGCTGAGGGAGATGAAGGCCCGTATTACTTAGTTTCAGCAGACGAATACGAAGGTGAGGAAAAGACCCATCTGTATGATACAGAGGCCGAGCGAAAGGAACACGCCAGGACTCCTGAAACAGAGGACCAGGAAGGTGAGTTTGAGGAAGAGGAGAGTGGCGGATGCCCATATTGTGGGATGACTCTAAAGCTTCTGACTAGTGGTGAATGGACAAAGCTTACTGGTGAAATATCCAAGGCTTGTCCGGAGTGTGAAAGAGTTTATAAGGTGGATGAGAGTCTTGTAACCACAGTCAGTGGTAGCCCCCTGAGAAAGGGAGACAGCGCGCTCGAAAAGGAGGTCTCTACCCTTCGGAAGGAAGTTACTGAACTAAAGAAGCGTCCAAAGCAGAGGAAGTATAAAATGGAAAAGGGCTATGAGTCTCATGGCAAAGAGGAGGTTGGTGCTGAGGATGTTAATATAGTTAAGGCGGATAAGGAATTAGAAGCCGATGTGCAGAAGGCTCTGACTCTACGGAAGTTGGAAAGGGATGGGAAGACGCTCACACCGGAAGAGGTGAATTTCTGTAATGAGACTGGAGACCGGTCTATTGAGAAGAAAGTCGGCTAAAGTAACAAGAACAAAATAGCGGATTGAGGAGATTCGCTCTATATTCTGGATAGAAAGGAGGTGTAAATAAATGAACGGAAACTTCACACCACACGAAGTTGACGAAGCTATAGGAAAAATCCAAAAAGCGATCACCGAAACCGCAGTATCCGATTTACTGCTAGTGCGTGAGGACCTGAGTGCAGAGTTGTCGATTCAGGCTCCAACTGATACTCCCATCCGTAACAGGATGCAGAGGATCCAGGGCAACGGTTCAGCCCACAGTTGGTATGTTCTGACTCCGACCACAGGAACTGAAGGTAGATTCTTGGGAACAAGACCTACTAATGGTTTCTTTGCAAGTGGAGGCGTACCGACTGCTACTCAAGGTACTTACATACACCGCTCCGTGCCATATACTTCTTTAGGCGACATGGCGGAAGTAAGTTTCTTTAGTCAGATGGCCGGTAAGTTTGGTCTTGCCGGAGACTATGGTGACATAGTTGAGGAATCCAGTAAACTCAGGGGATATCTCATTGAGACAATCCTGAGCCAAGCTCTACTTTGTGTAGAGAAGGTGCAGAGACTTGACACTGGATATCTAGTTTTAGGAGGAATTAAAATGCCAAGCGGTGTTTACAAGAGAACGAAACCCAATTACAAAAAAGGTAAAACGTATGAAAAGGTCTGGGGGTCTAAAGGAGCAAGGGAACTTAAAGAAAAGTTACGTTTTGCACATTTGGGTCAGGTTGCTTGGAATATAGGTTTAACGGCGAAAGATAATGATTCTGTAAAAAGGATAGCAATATCAAAGATGGGTGTTCCAAGACCTGATATGTATGGGAATAAGTTCTCTATTGGTCCAAGCGTTAATAAGCAAAAGGCCGCTATCAAGCGGAATCTTCACTTTCCATCTGCATATACATCCATAGAGAGACAACTTTGGAAAATATTGCAGGAATTAGATATCGAATTTAGGAAGCAAAAAGTTCTGATATCAAAATTTAGGGTTGACGTGTATGTTAAAAAGTATTCCCTCGTAATAGAGGCTGATGGTGAGTACTGGCACACAAGAAAAGGGGATAAGGAAAAAGACCAGGAAAGGGATGATTTGTTATACCAAAATGGTTATGTTGTTCTTAGATTTTGGGGTGACAACTTAATGAAGAAGTCAGAGTCTTGTAAACGCCTTATAAAGAAAGTAATCCTAAAACTAGATAAAGGTAAAGTCCGAACTGCAAGGCGACTTGCAGAGATAGGCAGAGATGACCTGTCCCTTGCTTTAAAAAAGTAAGAGTAACAAAAATCGAAGACCTATACTGACAACAAGAAATTGCAGATTAAAATGAAAATGCTAAATGTTGCACTTATGGAAGAGTGGGCAATTATCAACGGAGACAGTACCGTAGGTGCAGGCTTACAGTTTGATGGGTTTAACCGACTGATCACAACCAATGTAGTTGATCTAGGTGGATCGGCTTTGACTCTTGACAACCTGACTACTCTTGAGCGTACAGTTGCAGACTTAGGTGGAAAGCCACAGTATGTTGTCTGTGCGTATAGAGAGTTGCAGAGGATCAGTAACTTGGTTCTGAGTAGCTATTATAGGCTTACACAGGCAGGTGCAGGGAGCATGGCGAATATTCCGGCAGGAGTTGCAGTCTCTAAGTGGACGAGCCCGTTTGGTACGGTTGATATAATTGGTTCACGGTACGTGTACGCGGCTAGTGGTTATACTACCAATCGTGTCTACTTGATTGATGACAAGAGCTTTACTTCTGATGGAAATGCGTTTTGTATGGTGGACTTGATGCCGATTAGTTCTATTGATTTGGCGCTTATCGCTACGAATTATAGAACTTTGGTGGCTGAGTTTACAGCACTGATGTGTACCATAGAGGCATTTAGCGGAAAGCTGATCAATGTTGGGTAAGGTTATGGCATAACGAGTTAGAGTAATGTTTGGGGGAGGAAATAAAGGGAATTCGGGTCCCCTGAATTCCTCCCCACTTTTTTATTCTTTAACAAATAGAGGTTATAATGAAAATAAAAGCTCCTTTCCAAAGGGGTGTATCTATGGTCGGGGCTGTAGAGGTAATATTTGAAGATTTTTGTTCTGAGGTCCCTGATGATATAGGTAGGAAGCTTCTTTCCAGACCAGGTTATACTTTAGCCAGTGATAGCCCTCCTTTATGGGTTCCCCGCTCTACGTATGCCCCTCCTCCAGAAAAAGCAAAGCATGTACTAATAACCTTTGGGGCTGGAGAATTAGGGGATAGGTACCTCTTCCTAGCTGTATTAAGAGCATTCAAGAAAGCAAACCCTACCATTAAGTTAGATGTTTCCTTAACCCCTTCAGAGAGAGCCCATGATGGGTATGTAAATATTTTTAGGAATAATGCTTTTTTAAACGAGGTCTTTGTTGGGGATCCTCCCGCAAAAACCTACCACAAAGTCTTAAGAGTAGGGGCAGAGACTGTTCATGATGCAGAGTACAAACCTGGGGGGCTACCTAAGAGTCGTATGGAACTCTGGGGGGAACAGTTAGGAGTAAGTACTGAAACTCTAGAAAGTGTAATAAATGAAGATAGCCTAATAGATTACACCCCCCAAGATATAGATAGTGTATCAGAGAGATTAAAAGAATTCAAAGGAAAAATTCTTGTTGGTATTGCACCATTCAGTTCTAATAAATTCAAAGAATGGCCTATTTGGAGATGGCAGCAGTTAATAGATACCTTGGTAGAGAAGTATAATTGTATTTGCTTTATTTTACATGCTGCTTCTATTGGTTCTACTCCCCAGTTGCATAGTCTTAATGAAGCAAGATTTAATAATTCCTTTTTGATAGATAACCTAAATTACAAAGAGCTTAGTCTATTCATTAAGCATATGAGTATCCTAGTAGGAGTAGAAGCAGCCCATACTAATATTGCTGGGTTAGTTGGTACTCCTGTAGTTACCTTTGCTGGTCCTCAATCTGGGGCATCTTATATAAAACATTTTAGAAGGAGTGTTGTTTTAGAGAGAAAAGAGTGGCCCTGTACTCCTTGTTGGTATCCGTTTAGTAAATTTAAAATAGATCCAAATTCCCCCTTTGGGAAGGAGTGTAGGCATTTGGGATTTGCAAAGTGTATCTATGACATAGGAGTTTCGGAGGTTGTCAACGCTTTTGAGCAATTGTTAGAGGTGAAAAAAGAAGATACCTTTTTCTTAAACTTTAAGAACCATGGCCCCTTTTGTGTTTGTTCTTTTTGTGTAATAAAATATAACTTAACAAAAGGAATGAAACAATATGACTATGTAATAGAAGATACCAACGAAGATCTTCTTCCTAAGGGAATAAATTTAGGTTATTGTTGTACCATTTCTCGTAGAGGGAAAAGGTTTTTAATGCAACTCTATGAGGCTTCCAAGATACCTAAAAAGTGGGTAAACTACTTTAGAGAGAATTATGATTATATGATTTGTGTTTCTGATTATCTCTATGATGTATTTTTGTCATCAGGGATTGAAAAAGAAAAGTTAATTATGTGGTCCCTTGGGGTAAACACTGGTATTTTTAATGATTGTGGTGCAACGGGAATTATTGAAAGTAAAAAGTTTCGCTTCCTAAATGTTGGAGCTATTACTCCCATGGGTGTTCTGGATAGGAAAGGAAGAGATATCCTAATCCAATGTTATAGGGATACCTTTAAGGGGAGGGATGATGTTGTTCTAACTATAAAAGCAGATAAACCTCTCCCCCGAGAGTTACAAGGAAAACCAAAAGTAGAGGTTATTCATCATGTTTACTCAGAAACTGATATGGCAAATCTCTTTAGAACCACCGCTTCTAATGGAGTTTACATAGCAACAGATAGAGCAGAAGGATTTAGAATGCCTGCTCTAGAAGCTTTAGCCTGTGGTTGTGCCATAGGGATACCGGAATTCAGTGGAAATGCAAACATGTTAAAGCCTTATGCTGCTCTTTTTCCTTGCAAAAAAGTGTCTGCTGGGAACTTCTTCTTTAGAGAGTACTATGGGAATGGTGAATCCCCCATGTGGGGATCACCAGATAGAAAGAAAATTTGTGCCTGGATGTTGTCAGTTGTTGATAAAAAGCCTAGAACGGCACATAAAACTGTATTAGAGATCCATAAGAAGTACAGTTGGGGAAACCTGGTACCTCAGTTGTTGGACAAGATAAAGAGGCTATCATGATTTCAGGAGCTATTATAGCCCAGAATGAAGAGAAATACATTAAAAGAGTACTTACCAATATCTATGACTATGTTGATGAAATCATAATTGTTGATGGTGGTAGTACAGATAATACAATGAAAATAGCAAGAGGCATTGGCCCAAAGGTTAAAATAGTTGAGAGGAAGTTTGACTTTAATTTTGGAAAACATAAGAGTTTTGCTATGGAGCAATGTAAAGGTGATTGGGTACTTTTTCCAGATTGTGATGAATGGTACAATGAACCTTTCTTACAGAGCATTGAAAAACTAATAGAAGATGCAAATAAAGCAGGAGCCAGTTCGATTCTGCCTATGAGACATACCATAATAGAAAACATTTTTGTAGGAGAAGAGAACCAACCAAGACTTCTTAGAAAGGATGTTCGGTGGGTTAATGATGTCCATGAAAATATAGTACCCCATGAAATTTTGTTTGTTGATTGCCCCTTTTGTATGTTCCATGAAAAAACTTGGAACAGGCAACAGTTTAATAATCAACTCTATGCTAATATCATAAATGAAAAAAAGTTACGTCCTGGTGATGATGAGGGGCAAGAATGGGGAAAGAAAGTGGCAATAGAAAGGGACTCTGATGCAACCATTCCTTTCCAGTGGAAGGATGGTTGGAGAAAGATTAATTCCCTAGAGGAGGTACACCATGCCTAAATCTGGTGATGAGAGAAGGTATGAAGCCCTCAAGGAGCTTTATGGTGAGTCTAATATAAATCTCCAAAACATGCAACGGTTGTGGGACGCTGGTGATGCAGGTAAGGGTAACTGGATTTCTGACTCCAAAAAACATGAAAAATACTTATCTGAAGGATCCATTTTAATTGTAGGTTGTGGCATAGGTGGGCAGGTCTGGGGATGGAGACAAATAGGTAGAGAAGCAATGGGTATAGAAATCAACGAATGGGCTGTAAAACACGCCATTGTAGATGGGATAGTCTGTGGGGATCTTGCTAAAACTCCTTTTGAGAACAAGGCATTTGATAACCTTTTAGTCTTTGATGTCATGGAGCATATTCCTCTTGACTTCTTAGATGAGGCTATTCAGGAGTGTGAAAGAATAACAAAGAAGGTGGTTCTGTTTAGAATCCCATTCTATCCCAGTCAGCCATCTTATAGTTATTTTTTGAACAGTGGTATTATAAGGGAGCACATGCATAATAGGCACCCAATCTTTTGGAAGAACCGCTTAAAGAAAAGTTTTGGAAACTGGGAGGAGACAACAGAAGAGATTGGAACGGACTGGACACTATATAGATACGAGGTAAAATAATGTTAAACATAGGAAAGAAAGAAGAAATAAGAGAAGGACAGGCCCTAATAGTAGAGGCTGACTCTGAAAAGATACTTGCTGGGATGGGGAAAGAGAATTTCTATGCTATGTATTCTGCACCATTTAATCTTGAATCAAATAGCCCCTTAGAGGTTTGTTATGGCTGGTTAATGAAAGAATACTATTTAGACCACGCAAATAAGGAGGAGTATTTTCTCGATGTTGGTTGTGGTACAGGAAAGACAGTTTTAAGAATGGAACGGTATGGTTATATTGCAACAGGTATAGAGCCTTCTGCTCCAAGGTTGCATTTTTGTCATAAACTCCAGAGAATATACAAGAACAAAAATATTAGATTTTATGCGGGTATTGGAGAAAGGTTGCCCTTTTGTGGTAAGTGGTTTGATGTTGTACATTCAACAATGGTTTTGGAGATGGCAAGAGCTCCTATTACTATTCTAGCTGAGATGCTTCGGGTTGGGAAGGTAGTGACTGGTATAATCCATATGGGGGATCAAGAGGGCAGTCCTCACCACTCTTGGCATATGACAGAAGAAAGAATAGTTACAGACCTTGATTGGTTAAAGAATACATCTGGTGTCATTGATTATAAGGTTGCATACTTTAATAAGGGACATGCCAGATGTGCTGCTTTTATCATTTTTACAAAGTTTAACAAAGAACCTAGGCGAGTTCCAGTTAGTAAACTCACTGCAGCAAGTAGTATGGTAAAGGAGTGGGAAGATAGTTACTATGAGGCTCTGTTAGAATACGGAGTGAGTATTGTTGAAGATCCAGTTATGCCTATAGTTGTTATTAAAAAGGGAGATAGTTATCACATTGCTCAGGATGGGGTACATCGAGTAAATGCCCTAAAAAGAACAGAAATTGAAAAAGTAAAGGTGGCAGTAGTATGGTAAAACTATCATGTCCTTATCATTTTACTGAATTGCGGGAGGACTTAACTTGTCCTACCCCAAGGTGCCCTTTTAAGGGGTGGAAGCATGACTACTACTACGAATTACATAGAACGGGAGGTACTTGGGAGTGTTGTATTGCACAGAATAGAGCAGTGGAAAAGGCAAATGCTAGTGTACAAAAAATTGCGGGGATGCCTAAGGAGCCAAAAAAAGAAGAAGAAAAGAAGCCTGTTGTTGAATCACCAAAACCAAGTGCTGAAGTTTCTATTGATATAAATAAGGAAATGCAGAGTGTATGTCTTAAGTATCTTGGAAATTTGAAAGGAAAGACCTTCCTTGAAATTGGAGGAAGCAATGGTTGGGCAGCAAAGAGATTTACGGAACTTGGAGCAGAGTTTGGTATTGTTCTGGATATCAATGAAAAGTTATTT
>SDBU01008065.1_pt1 | contig 12042 bp, 11 predicted proteins | sample 2277071 | NCBI WGS metagenome assembly SDBU01 (sample SAMN10397929, study PRJNA504765) | marine sediment metagenome | isolation source: marine sediment core GS08_GC12, 126 cmbsf | place: Arctic Ocean: Gakkel Ridge, Loki's castle | collected 2008
GGCTATACTGTCCGTGCGCCGAAGTGGCGGAACTGGCAGACGCGCGCGACTCAAACTCGCGTTCCTTCGGGATTGTGGGTTCGATTCCCACCTTCGGCATCAGCGATTATAGCATAGGCAGCCCCGGGTCTCGGAAGCCCTGTCGGGGCTGTCTCCTTTGTTGCAACCCTTCAGCCTCTATGGCACAATGCTCGCCAGAGGGCATTCATCGTATGGGAACTACATCACGTTTGTTAATTGGAATCTTCATCGGCCTGCTCCTGGGCCTGCTCTTTGGCTGGGTGATTCGCCCGGTCGAGTATATCGACACCGCTCCAGAGGCGTTGCGCGACGATTTTCGATCGGATTACGTCCTCATGGTCGCCGAGGCTTATCTCGTTGACCGCGATCTGGAGTTGGCGAGGTACAGACTCGCCTCGTTGGGATCTCACCCTCCCTTGAATTATGTCATCGATGCGATCGAGTTCGGGGTGGAAAACGACTTCAGTCAAATCGACCTGCAGACGCTGAACCAGCTCGCCGTCGACCTGCGCTCCATCCCGCCGGCCCCCGAGATAGGCTTGCAATGAACCGATTAGGCAATTTCGCACTCATAATCGGTTTGCTCCTTGGTATCGCTGGGGGGTTATATTACAGTTGGGGTATCAACCCTGTGGAATACATCGATTCCTCCCCGGATTCGCTCCGCGAAGACTTTAAATCCGATTATATAACTCTGATCGCCTCCGCATTTGCCGCAACCGGAGATGCAGATCGCGCTCGCACTCGCCTCGCCTGGGTGCAAATCACCGACCCGGCCAGCACACTCGGTCGACTGGCTCAGAACAGCTTAGCCGACGGACGACTCGAGGCCGAAGCACGCGCCCTCGCGCAGCTTGCAGCCATGCTGGGCGAGCGCCCTTTGCCGTTGATTTCAACACCGACGCCCCGCGGAGCGGGTACTTCGACACCTGTCCCTCCTACCTCGACTTTCACACCTACCGCCACCCCCAGCCCCACAGCTTCCCCCACCGCGACTGCGAGCGCTCCGTTTTCACTCAGCACCAAGGAGAAGATCTGCAACCCCACGCTGCAAGAAACCCAAATCCAGATCCTGGTCCTCGACGCAGCCGGTCATGGAGTACCCGGAGTTAAAGCGCTTGTTGTCTGGGACACCGGCCAGGACATTTTCTTTACCGGGTTGAAACCCGAACTCGGACCTGGCTTTGCGGACTTCACAATGCAAGAAGGCGTGACTTATTCCCTGCAGTTAAGTCAAGGGGATGGGCTGGTAACCGGCATCACAGTAGAGTCCTGTACGGATGCCGATGGCGAGCCGTTCGCTGGCTCATGGCTGTTCACCTACCAGCAGTCCAACGCACCTTGAGCTGTGTCTTGATGTCTGCACTTAAACCTCCCGCAGGTTTCGAACCTGCGGGAGGTTAGATGTGTACTACCAGTGGGCCGACTCACGGGTCGGCCTCTGATTAAATTGGATTTTGGAACCGGGCAACGCAAATCCACTTGGCCCTTCACCGAATTTGGAGATAAACCTTCCAAAATATGGATTGACAATCAGGTTGTGTTGTATATTTGTGGTTTCGATTGCGCCGTCTTGAACCAGCCTAACAAATAATCAGGACTGGCTAACGTATCGTAGACAGCCCTGATGGATCTCGATATACGATCGTGGTGCTTATTCCGCCTCTGCACTTTCCTGCTGTGCGGCATCTTCCACTAGTTCTTCATCGGCAGGAAGCTCAGGAGCGAACCCAAGATCGAGCTGTTCCTCCATCCTGATTTTACCCCGCAAAAACGCACCTTCTTCCGTAGAGAAAGCGATCGTGACAACATCACCCCACACTCGACCCGTGGTGGTTATCTCCACTCGATGCGCGGTTACATTTCCCTTGAGAGAACCCGAGATGACAACAGTGTTCGCACGGATCTGCTCACAAGTAACCCGGCCTTGCTCCCCGATCACAACGATCCCGCGCACCGCGATCTCGCCGTCGAACGCGCCATCGATCCGGACTCCCCCTGCTCCGCTGAGCTGCCCCTGCCAGGTAATACCTGGACCCAAAATCGAATCCACACGCTCGGGCGCTTGCCCGCCAACGATTGGTTTCTCCGAAGATTTTCGAAACATCAGCCGCCTCCACCAGGGCGCGAGACGATACCATCGGGGATCATACGTGTCAATCCTCTAGTATTAAATCGCGCTCTGCAGGTAAGCCTCCCAACGATTCTGCCGCCCGCACGGCGCGTACAATCGCCTCTGCTACAACTTCTGCCGAATAGGCTCCGACGATATTCACATCAACGCTCTTCCCGCCGGTTGATAATGCAAACAGGGTATCGCCATCCAACATTGTGTGCGCCGGTCGTATTGCACGGGCGATGCCATCGTGCGCCATTTGTGCGACTTTATTGACTTCCTCTTTTGTGAGCTGCGCGTTTGTCGCCACGACTCCAATCACGGTATTGCCCCGCGAGGCAAACCGCAGCGCCAGCTTGCCAGCCATTCCCTTCATCACCGCCAGGGTATCTGCGAATCGACCATCGCCCCCAAAGCGCATGGGTCCCAGCTTAGCTGGGCGCGTTCCAGCCAGGATTTCGCCACTCGCAGGATCAACCACATCCCCGAAAGCGTTGACGGCGATCAGTGCACCGACAATCGCTCCCCCGCCCAGATCTCTGCTCGCGCTTCCAATTCCAGACTTCATCGCACCGGCCATGCCAAGTATCTTCCCTACCGTCGCACCCATCCCCGCGCCAGCGTTCCCCTCCTGCGGAGGATCCTTCGAGGCGTTCTGACAGGCCAGGAAGCCCATCGCCGCGTCCGGTCGCACATCCGCCCGGCCCATTTCCAAGTCGAAGAGTACCGCTGCCGGCACGATGGGAACCTTCGCTACATGCACATCGAAGCCCACGCCCTGTTCCTCGAGGAAACGCATAACTCCCGTCGCCGCATCGAGACCAAACGCCGAACCGCCCGTCAGCAAGACCCCGTGTGCTTTATTCACCAAGTGCATCGGGCCTAGAAGATCTGTCTCACGCGTCCCGGGTGCACCTCCTCGCTGATCCACGCCGCCCACTGCACCCTGCGTACAGAGCACAACGGTACATCCCGTGATCGCTTCGATATCATGCGCGTGCCCCACGCGAATGCCCGGGACATCCGTAATCGTATTGTGCAGTGCCATAGCGCTCTACTCCTTACCCTGCACTCCCGACTTACCCCAACTTATAACCGAATTTCCGCAGTAGCTCGATGCGCTCGGCGGCATCACCCGCGGTTTCTACACCCTTGGGCGCCTCGCCGTCGATCACGCCAAGTACGCCCCGCCCCTGACGGGTCTCTGCCAATACCACCTCAACCGGATTCGCGGTCGCACAAAAAACGCGACAAACTTCCGGAACCATCTTCACGGTGTTCAGAACGTTGATCGGGAATGCGTTTGCCAGGAAGATGAGAAATGTATGCCCGGCGGCGATGGTCAGCGCGTTGGCCTCCGCTAAAGCGATCATCTCTTTCGATGTGCCGCTCGTCCGTACCAGCGCCGGACCGGAGGCTTCGCAGAAGGCCAGCCCAAACTCGATCCCCGGCACCGCCCCTACAAGCGCCTCATGAATATCTTCAACTGTCTTGATGAAATGCGTCTGGCCGAAGATGAGATTTACATCAGACGGTTTTTCAATCTTGACCGTGAGCAATTCCATCAAGGCACCTCCTGTGCTTGGCGGCCGAAGTCGTTAGTGAAAGCTCGCTTGGCTCAACAGACGACTCGTCTAAGGAACATACACATTGTAGCCCAAAAACACTGCCGTTCGAGTAGTGGGGCATTCAATAGATTGATCTGGCCCAGAGGTTTTGGGAAGGTAACATGCAACTTGGACACATCAAGAAAGCATGGCCTTTATTCCTCTGCCATGCTTTCATAATTCAAGATACGACCCGGCAATTGCTGGCGAACTACTATTAGCGGAAAGACGGCGAGCTAGAAATCGGACGGGAGCTCGTGGAAGCGCACGATGCTCTTGGCACGATCCCAGGTGGATTGAAAGCTGACCACTTCAAACCAGGTCTTGCCTGGCACCAAAGGCACCGGTGTTCCCTCCCCATCGTAGATCATCAACTTACCGTTGCGTGTGGACCACTTGATCTCGTAGACCCTGCCATCGCGGTAGAGCAATCCGAAGTGATCCCACACATAGGAGAGGTTGATTTCGAGCACTGTCGGGGAGAGATACGAATGCTTCGCCCACAACACAACCACATTCTCAAACCCCAGCTGCTCCCCTGTCAATCTATCGATCATCGGAAAGAGTTCTCCGCTGCCATCCGCCTGATCCTGCGATCGCAGGTAGGTGCGGCTCCCCTGATCGTATTCCCATCCATTCTGGTTGAGGTAGTTGTAAATGATGCGTACGAACTCGGCCGACTCCCCACCCCCGGGCGGGGTCGCGTTAAACACCAACGATTCATACTTCAGAGGATCGACAGGGTAGTCGCTCGCAAGCTGACCGAGCGCATCCGCCCCAACACCGGTGTTGTTAACGCTCTCATCACTCGATCCGAACACCGAAACCTGATTGGATAGCTGCGAAAGCACTTCCGGAGAGGCTCCGGCGGTGATCAGGAGCGCGTGAGGGTATTGATTTTTAATATCCTCAAAAGCTATCCGACCAGAGCGGACAGGGCCGATCGCGAAATTATCGTCATTGCCCTCCGCGAGTCGATTGGCAAGAATCTCCTGGAGGTGCTCCGCATAATCACCATAAAAAACTGCAACATAGCGGTTCATACCGAACCCGATGAACGTGGAGTACACATGCGATGCGAATGACAGCCCCGCCTGCGGCCTCGCCGTTGGCGGGAAATTTGAGATCGAAACGAGCAGGGGTCGCCGCTGGAGAACGCCCGGGTCATCCACGGGCAAGCCCGTCATTGGGTTTATCGGCTGTTCTGGTTCAGGTCCGATAGTTTGAGTGGGCTGGATCTCAACCCCTGTCGCCTCTGGAGGCGGCTCTTGCATCTCTTCTTCACTAACTTTCGGCACCGCTGTGGGCAGCTGTGATATCGCCGTCGGTTCTTCGACCACAACTTCCTCTGTCAACCCGTCCGGCTGATGGGATTCTGTATTGCTGCTGTTTGAAAGCGGGATGCTGCACGCAGGCAGCAGGAAGATAAGCAGCATTAGAGAGATGGTTTTTCTTAATCGGGCACCTAAGTACATATCAATCTCCTCAGGAAAACATTAAAGTTGCCCCTTTAATCTAACACTCACCCAAACCCATGACCATCCCACCCATGGGTCAGAGGACTTAAATCCTATAGCTTGGTGTATTGGGAGTTCAGCAGGGGGAGTCGGTCAGTTTCATGCAATCCGAAGTAACGACGATAGGTTGCTTTTCCTGCCAGGTCGCTTCGGTTGAGTGAGTGGGCGCCTTCGAGTCCAGGGTCTTATTTGAGAGCGGCGAGAAAATACTGTCGGTCGACCTCGTTGAGCTTCTTGGCGGAGAGTTTCAGCGTCGAACGTCCGACGGCGCCAAGCCCACTTTGGGCCTGACCCATCATCCATGTAAATGCGAGTGCGGAGTGCCGTTTGATCACCTCACGCACCGTCCAATCGACCGCTTTACGGATATACTTTTCTCCATCATCCAGCAGAACGGCGCACATGCTCAGAGTTCGCTGATCCAGCCCCTCTGCTATTTCCTTGAAGTATTTTGCCCTGCGGAGGATCACGGTCGAGACCAGCGCGGCTCGCCGAACCCAGAAGTTGTCGTCATCTATCCAGGTTTCGAGTTGATCCATATACTTCGGATCCTCCGCCAGCGCCTGACCCAATAATGCGTGGCACATTTGGTCACAAGTCTCCCAATCTTCGACAGCGGGCAAGAATTCCACGCCCAGTTCCCACCTGCGTTCGGGGGTTAGTTTCTTCATCCCGGCAAGGACAAAAAGCGCGATAAGGCGGTGCTCTCGGCTCCCCTGCGCCCAGCTCGCTTGCGCGAACCGGCCGAGATCCTGCTCTTGATCACCGTACCTCTTGGTAAGCTGCTTCGCTATCGTGCGCAGTTGTGGCACACGGACACCGTATAGTTTCCCGGCTCCGGGAACAGCCATCTGCATCCCCTGGAGGTATTCAGAATCCTGTTCCTGCCCCTCGAGAGCACGGGTGACAACTTCGAGCACATCGCCGACATCCAGCTCCTCTGGTAGGGTCCATTCCATGACTCCGAGATCACTCATCATCAAATTCCATCGCCATCTGTGTACCCCTATTCGACTCTTTAGGTTTATCCATCAGGTCCACGCCAAGCATTGCCGCGAATTGACGCACGCTTTCCGGGCTATGGCCGGCGAAATGATTGTTGAAAAAGCCATACACGTTTACGCCATCGGCGAGGAAGCGGCGCACATTCTTCGCCCATTCCTCCAACCCCTGCGACCGATCGATCTGAATCTCATCGAAGCGGGCAATATCCTTGCGCCGCCCTAACCAGCGGATGACGGTGAAATCCGCCGTGATCCAATCCAGTTTCGGCATGGTATGGAGGTCCTGCAACACTAACGCAACGTTGTGTTGTGAGAGCATCTCCCTGAGCTCCGGTTTCAACCACCCGCGATTGCGCACTTCAACAGCATAGCGCGTCCCCTCAGGCAGCGCCGTCAAGAACGAGTCAAGTCGATCGTGGAGATCGGGCGTGAAATCGTAGGCGAACTGTAAGACGAGAACTGCCAGCTTTTCGCCCAGCGCCTGCATGGTTCCAATGAATGCCTCAGCATCGCCGAGTGCCCGGTCGAGTTTCTTCTCGTGCGTGATGAGTTTGGGGAACTTGGCCGCGAAGCGGAACCCGGGGGGTGTTCGCTCCTTCCATCTCTGTACCGTTGTCGCCCGCGGGACGCCATAAAACGTGGAATCGATCTCGACGGCAGGAAGGCGTTCGGCGTATTGCTCCAAGTAAGCGGTTTTTGAGGTGCCGGCGGGGTAGAAAGGGCCGACCCAATCGTCAAAGGAAAAACCCTGTGTCCCTAAATAAATTTGACCGCTTCGTTCAGCGTTCAAGACCGATCATCTACAGCGCTCAGCAATTCAACAACCCTTTGGAGCACTTCCTCCGCCACCGCCGACTTCGACATCAGCGGTAATTCTTCGCTGCCGCCTGCTCGATCGAGCAGTGTGACCCGATTGGTGTCGACGGCGAAACCGGCATCCGCAGCGGTGATGTCGTTGGCTACAATCAGATCCAGCCCTTTCTCTTCAAGCTTGCTCTGGGCGTTTTCAATCAGCTTCTGGCTCTCAGCTGCGAAACCCACGATCACGCGCGGCCATCCGGTCTTTGCCTTGAGCACGCCTACAGCAGCCAGAATATCCTCCGTCCGCTCGAGTGTGATCTCTGGGACATCCTTCTTGCGTTTGATTTTTTCCTTTGCGACCGCACTTGGTCGAAAGTCCGCCACTGCTGCAGCCATAAGCAGGACATCGGCGTTTTCCACGCTTTCTTGCGTAGCTGCAAACATCTCCGCGGCCGTGGTCACATCAATCCGGCGCGCACCGACGGGTGTCGGCAGCGTCACTGGACCGGCGATTAACACTACGCTTCCCCCGCGATCGATCGCTGCTTGTGCGAGTGAAAAGCCCTGCTTCCCCGAAGAACGGTTCGCCAACACACGCACCGGGTCAACCGGCTCATGCGTCCCTCCAGCCGTCACGACGACCTTGCGACCTTCGAGAGGTCCCGCTTGACCCAGAACCTGCCTCAGAGTTCCAATCAACGCTGTCGGTTCGAGCATTCGCCCCTTGCCAATCAAGCCGGATGCCATCCGGCCTTCGGCGGGGCCGGCAAATATAACGCCACGCTCATGCAGAATCTTTATGTTCTCCTGCGTGGCGCTGTTTTCATACATACCAACGTCCATCGCCGGAGCCACGATCAATGGGCAACGGGCCGCAAGAGCCGTGAGCGTCAACAGAGATTCCGCCTGACCGGTGGCCAGCTTGGCGATGGTATTGGCCGTTGCTGGCGCAATCATGAAAACATCAGCCCCCTCCACGAGACCAACATGCAATATATGCGCATCTTCGCCCCAGAGGTCCGACTCTGTAAAGGCCTTCCTGCCGGTGACCGATTGGAAGGTGAGCGGAGTGACAAACTTACGGGCGGCGGCGCTCAGGATCACGTCCACCTGCATACCTGCCTGTGTGAGTTTGGATGCAAAATCTGCGGCTTTATAGGCGGCGATCGATCCGGTGACACCCAGCAGGATGCGTCGGTTCTCCAGTATCGGGATAGTCGTTGCAATTTCCATGGTTACCTTCCTGATGCTTACGTCCGCTTAGACAAGCTTAGCATTTCCGTCAACTCATCGAGCGGCCGGTGGCTTCTCCGCCTTTGTGGATATCACGATCTCGCCGGATTTACTGATCTTCGCCGTGTCCCCGTTTTTCAGCCTCTCGAAATCCGCTGGAGAGAGCGACAGGATCGGGGTCGTCTCGTTGAATAATTCCTCAGCCACGATCGATGCGAGCGCGTAAAATGTGTCAACGCCTATCGTCAGGATCGCTGCCGGCGCCGTTCCCCCACGCATGGATTCAAGCAGTACGGCTGTGGTCGTGCTCGAACCGCGCGAGAAGGGCAGCGCGAGAATCTTCCCCGCGGCGAATTCACCTGAAAGCGGATGACGCCGGTCGATAATCTCTCCTGTGTTCGCGTCATATCCACCCCAGAAACTGAGTGGTTTATCGCTCAACAAGACCTCCCCCTCCGCACAGCCCGCCACCAACGGCCGGCCCTGGATCACGTACGCCATAGTGATTCGTCCCGAACAACTCGCCCTTTAATGGCGGAAAGCACACAATCTTCGAGCGTTCCAAATACCACCCGTTCATCGAGCATACCCGGCGCATAATAAGAAAATTTAGCCGAATTTGTCATCACCACCTCGATCTCCGGGGACAGCATCGGCGTTGCCAGAGGGCAGGTGTCTACGGTCACCACGCCGCCGAACGCGTCCAAAGATCGAAGGTGTCCTGCCTCATCCGCCAGCGCTCTCATCGCCCGATTCGAGTTGACGAGGAACTCGACACCCTTGTGTTTTTCTTTCCCGTCGAGCAAGCGAACCAATCGCTCGAACTCCCCAAACGAGAAGTGCGGACAGCCCAGGACCACCAAATCCAGCTCTCGACCCTCCGCGGTCGAGAGTTCCCGCCAGGCTTCACGCAAGTCATCCATGGTGACATCGATCTCCCGCTCTGGTTCGGTACCTTGAAACGCTGCTTCCAGCGTGGGCGCTTCGGGCGTAATCCCCACCAGATGAAAGAGCCCTACCGTTCCGGACGAAGCCGCAGCAGCGCCGAGCGCTTTTAGCTGATCCCACTCAGGTTCCACTTCCATTCCAACAACAACCGGGTTTTTCTCGCCAGAGACCTTGCCCATCAAGTGGCCGAGCACAGGATAGAAACTCTCATGTCTTTGAACTCGGTCTGGCACTTCTTTCAGCCTGAGAAGGACGTGCCCGGCGCGGTTCTCCTGCAGATGCAGCCCGGCGGCGGGGACACGCGCGGTTATCGCTGCGCAGATGTCCAGCAAGTCGGGATAGCGTTCTGTGCGCGCGCCGATGACGGAGTTGGCAAAGACGATGGCGTTGGATTCTCCCCAGGCGATCTGCTGTCCGAACTTCGGTTTGAACTCGGTTTGATAGGGAGCGCAGGTCCACGTCGGGATGCATCCCATCTCTTCATAGGCGCGCATCTGGCGCTGTGCCTTCTCCGCCCAATCGGGTGGGACTGACCAGTGCCTCCAACCGTGCTCATCGACGCCGCTGACATTTAAGGTGCTTGGAACAGCCACTTTCGCGCCGAGATTTACCAGTTTCTCTGCGAATTCAAGCGTCGCCGCCCCCATGTAAAGTGAGCTGTCGATATGCGCCGCCTCGATGTCGATCAAACGCTCGACGCCCAGAATCTCCGCCATGCGCACGATGATGCGCATGGCCATCTGCGCCCCCGGACCTCTTTCGCCCGCTAACAACTCGCGATCGTAATCGCTCAAGTGCAGATGATCTTTCTTCGATATTGCCGACTGATCCACGCATTCATTCTACAATGGAAGTACACCGCTGTAACGGGAACCAGCCTCTGTTATCCCGAGCCGAATCCAAGCAAAGTACATTCCTATAGAGGGGCATGACCGGAAATTTCCAGATTTATCTGAGGCGGGTTCTCGGGGGAGTCCACAGAATGTTTCCAGCACCGATTGGAGAGGCGCGACGATAGGGACAGAATCGGGGAATATGCAGGAAACCGAGGCGGTGACTGCGCTCAAGCGCTCAATATCTCGATAGATGGACGCAGCGCCAGTTCGTCAATCAGCTCACCAAGTTCGGCATCGGATAACGGTCGACCCTTCCCCGCGTATGCCGTGAGAGCTGCCTCCATCATGTTCACGCCAAAGGACCGGCCGCCGTAGCGCGGCGTCGTTGTGATGACCCGCTGCACTCCCCGCTCTCGAAGCAGTTCGATATTCTCAGGCGTTGTTGTATTGGTGATGACCCACTTCCCACGAAGGTCCTCGGGCGCGTATGTGTAGATGTAATGCATGTCACCGACGATGAGATCCGCCTCTTGCCAAAACCGGACGTGCTTGGGTTTGCGCTCCTCGCCCCTGGTTCCGGGCGGGAGGATGGCTGAGAGCGGGAGAAAGCCTACGATGGGCAGCAAAACCCTGGCCCAGCGGTATAAACTCGGAAGACCCCGCACCGGGATGGGGATTTCAAGAGCAAACATTAAGTCGCCGAAGATAACTTCGTCGGCAATGGTGGATATCGCCTCGGCCAAACCAAGGCGGTCAATACTGAAGGGCATAAAGGCTCGGCGGAAACGCGGCATGTCTTCCAAGGCATCTCCAGCCAACTCGAACACGCGCCTCTCGAGCACATACTTGAGCGCCCTGCCGTCGACGACGGGGGTTTCGCGCACATCCTGGACAAGTTTCAGCCCAGCGCGGATAGGGTACTCCTTCTTTCCCAGCCGGACGTACATGTCGATCCCTCCCACTCCAAGAGCGTCCACCTTGCCGTCCAGCTCTGTAAAGAGTGCCCGGGCTTTCTTCGCGTCCCCACCAGTGCCGATCCGCTCAACCAGGACTCGTTCGCCGGCGAAGTCCACCTCCACACGCTTGTCTCGCGCGGGGTTTCCCAGGCTCACACTCACCGCGTGTTTCATGCCGCTTCTCCATTTGTTCGCTACTGTCTCACATCTATCCGAACTTATTCATGACGCGCAAGAAGCAGGGCCGGCGAAGTTAGTCACAAGTTACAGAATTTTCTTGACGTGGAAACGATAAAACCCAACTCATGATAATGACAATTTTTATTAAACTACTGATTACTAGCAAATGGAATACCAATCTACCCAAGCATCCGATTATTCCCATAATCAGATGCGAAGACGACAATGACTCTGTTGACGTTCATTTCCACACTAGGGCTTAAGGCATTCGCACTTCTTGGTCTGCAAAATCAAAACACGACCCTCGAGGACTCTATGGCGCTAAGTCAAGTGTTGCCACCACTGGCAAGTGATCGGAGGCTTGTGTCTGAATCACTTGGGCCTCAACAGCGACTAAATCGTCGCTGTGCCATATCCAATCAATTCGCTGATAGGGATCGCCAGCGGAGAAGGTGTAGCCCTGCCCAACGCCCGCTTCGCTCCACGAATCCAGCAGACCTGCATCCGCGATAAGCTTCATCTCGACCCAGTCGGGTTGCGCATTCAGATCCCCGAGCAGCAGTGAATAATCCTGGCCATCCCAGAATCGAAGGAGAACAGGTACTTGAGCCTGTCGTGCGAGGCTATCGGGCGCCAGGTGGTGCAAGTGAGTGGCGATGACCAGCAGCGGTTGTGGTCCTCCTACATCAATGCGAGCCCACATGTACCCTCGCTTTATCAGAGTGCCTGCAAGCGGCAATTCACCCCACCCGGATTCGAGCACAGGGTATCGGGAGAGAATTGCATTACCCCAGATGGGTTCTTCCGTGCCCCGGAAAAGAAT
>SDBU01008066.1_pt1 | contig 12041 bp, 9 predicted proteins | sample 2277071 | NCBI WGS metagenome assembly SDBU01 (sample SAMN10397929, study PRJNA504765) | marine sediment metagenome | isolation source: marine sediment core GS08_GC12, 126 cmbsf | place: Arctic Ocean: Gakkel Ridge, Loki's castle | collected 2008
CGGATATTGGAAGACGGCCAAGAACCTGGATGAGGCCCAGGAAGCCAAGCTGGAGTTGATCTGCCGCAAACTTCACCTCGAACCGGGCATGACGGTGCTGGACTTGGGGTGCGGCTGGGGCGCTTTTGCCAAATATGCCGCTGAGAAGTACAACGTTCATGTCGTGGGTGTCACCGTGTCCAGGAACCAGATTGAACTTGGCCGAGAATTGTGCCGGGGTCTCCCTGTGGAAATCCAGCTAGCGGATTACCGCAGCGTGAGTGGTACCTATGATCGGGTCCTCTCCGTCGGTTTCTTTGAACATGTGGGCTACCGTAACTACCGCACCTACATGGAGATCTCAAATCGGTGCCTGAAACCAGATGGGATCGCCTGTCTGCAGACCATTGGGCGAAATACCAGTACCACGACATTCGGTCGCTGGGGGGAAAAATATATATTTCCCAACAGCATGCTGCCTTCCATAGCCCAGATCGGCACGGCGATGGAGGGTCTGTTTGTCATGGAAGATTGGCACAATTTCGGGCCTGATTACGACCGAACCCTCATGGCCTGGTATGCCAAAATCGAGAATGCGTGGAGTACGCTGAGCGACAGCTACGATGAGCGGTTCAGAAGAATGTGGCACTTTTATCTATCAAGTTTCGCTGGGCCCTTCCGAGCTAGGGAGGTTCAACTGTGGCAGATCGTGATGGCCAAACGGGGCAGAACACAACCGGAGTATCGGATCACTTAGAACGACACAACAAGACAATTGAATAAAGGGCCGCCCCAGAATATAGGTTTGGACGGTCAGTTCAATAAGAGACTAGTAGCCTTTAGAAGGTTATTAAATAAATAAGGAGATCGAAAAATGAAGAAACAACTTATGGCAATCATTGCTTTGGGCACAGTTCTGGCGTTCACCAGCTGCGCTTCCACAATTAGACCCGGTAATCAAGGTCTTATGTGGCGGCCCTGGAGTTCCGGATTGGAGAGGGACGAATTATATGTCGATGGCATTGTCTGGCACTGGCCATGGAATAATATCCTTGAATATGAGGTCCAGTGGAACAGTTACCAGGAGGAGGTTAGCATACTAACAGCTGATGACCTTCATATGAGTGTAACAGTCACTGTGGTACTCAGGCCAATCTCCCAGAATCTGCCCGAATTGGTGCTAGAGGTCGGCCCCAAGTACTACAATCGACTGGTCAAACCTGATTTGTATTCCATAACAAGAAAAGTCATGGCCAACTATATTCATAACAAACTGCCGGAAAATAGTCCTGCAATCGAAGATGCGATCCGTAGTGATCTGCGAGAGCGATTGGAAGGTAAGTATGTTGAAGTTGATGATATTGTCCTGGATCATATCATGTACTCTCCCTTGGTCACGCAGGCGGCGGATAAAAAGCTGGCGACCCTACAGAGATTAGAGCAGAAAGAATATGAACTGGGGATTGCTGAAAAAGATGCCGAGATCCAGAGAATCCTTGCCGTAGGACAGCGGGATGCACAGAAAATCATCAACGAAGGGCTCACAAAAAAGTACTTACAATTCAAAGCGGTAGAAGTTCAGGAGATGTTGAGCAAAAGTAACAATGCCACGTTCTATTTTATTCCTTTGGGAGAAGATGGATTACCGGTGATCGTTGAGACAGGGAATAAATAAACCACAATACTAGTTCCACAGCTTCATATTATAAGTGATCTTGCTATCTTGTGGTGGACAGTGTAGGTCTAACCTTTTGGACATTTGGGGCTAAAAACGAAGACATACATTCCGTCGTTCCAAGGTTTAATTCACGCCTCAGCCGAAGCGTCTTGGGCTTGATCATTTCACATCGATATTAAGGGTCTGCTGACTCACCCTTCTTTGGTACTCGCAGTCAATCAGTTTCCGGCATAAGAATATTAGCAGGCAGAGGCAGTCGCAAAAACGTTCCTTTTTGGGATTCTCTTCCCTGCGGTTAAAAAACCCGCCTCAAAACCCGAATTCCCGTTCCAAAATTCGTCTCGTAATCTAAACCTCATAATAGACCGCTGCAATCGGCAATACCTTCCACCTGTGACAAGCGGTTATATTCCGGGCTGGGACCAGAGGGGGGAATATGAAGGAAATCAAGTCCACCAAGATTCATCGCCGGACCAAGCAGTTGGAAGTAATGGTAGCCCGGGTGATCCCGGAGACACCGGAGACCTCCACCCTGCTGCTGTTCACCGGTAATGACACCCTGAGCTACGAGCCGGGGCATTTCATCACCATCGATCCGCACCAGTTTCCGGGGTTGCAGCGCTGGACCCATTACCTGGAGGACCTCAAAGGCAAAAAGGAACCGCCCCGGGCCTATTCGCTGTTCAGCGCGCCGCACGAGAAGTACCTGGCCATCACGGTCAAGGAGGAGTCGTACCGGTCCGGCGTGACCCCCTACCCGCCGCTGTTATCGCCGATCCTGGCCAAGCGCTGCCCAAAGGGTACGATGATGATCGTCACCGGGTTTACTGGCCCCTATACGCTCTCGGAAGAGCTGCGGCAGGGCACCGACACCGTGTTACATGCCTGCGCCGGTAGCGGGGTGGTGCCCTCCATGAGCATTATCAAGGCCGGCTTGCGCAATGACGAGCAGGTGCGGCACGTACTGCTGTACAGCAACAAGACCGTGGAGGATACTATCTACCTGGGGCTGCTACAGGAATTAGAGCGGGAGTACCCGCAGCGTTTCCAGGTGCACTTCTTTTTCACTCGCCAAAAGCAAAAACCCACTTTCTCGCCCCGCGTCACCTTAGGGCGCATCGACCAGGCCGCCGTGGAAGCCGCTCTCCGAGACGGCGATAATCCGGCTGTCTTTGTCTGTGGCCCGGCCAACACCCCACAGGACAAAAAACGGGCTCGAGAGGACTCGGCCTTCCAGCTGAAGCCCAAGTTTATGGAGTCACTGTTGCAGATAATGCGGGCCGCCGGCGTGGACGCCAAGCGCATCCGGCACGAGGGGTGGGGCTGAGAGACGCGGCTATAGGCCGGGCTATTGCTCTATGGGGTGCACCATGGGGACGAAGCGCACGGGGATGACGCCTGCGCGCTTGATCTGCCCTGATTCGGATTTGGTGATCACCAGCAGTTCCTGGTAGTATGCCCCCACCGGGATGACCATCCGGCCCCCGGGCCGCAGCTGTTCCACCAGGGCTGGTGGCACCTCCGGCGGGGCGGCAGTGACGATGATACAGTCGAAGGGGGCCTGCTGCGGCCAGCCCAGGTAACCGTCACCGTGGCGGACAATGACGTTAGAGTAGCCCAGGCGCGCCAGGCGGTCAGCGGAACTGTCGGCCAGCGCCTTGACGATCTCGATGGTATAAACGGTATCCGTGAGTTGGGCCAGTACGGCCGCCTGGTAGCCGGAGCCGGTGCCGATCTCCAGCACTTTCTCGGTGCCTGAGAGGTGCAGCAGCTCGGTCATCAGGGCCACGATGTACGGTTGGGAGATGGTCTGGCCATGCCCGATGGACAAGGGGCCGTCGAGGTAAGCCCCCGCCACGATCTCGGGGGGGACGAACAGGTGCCGGGGGGTGGTTTCCATCACCTGCAGGACCCGGCTGTCACTGATGCCCCGGGGCCGCAGCTGCCGGCGCACCATTTCCCGGGCGGCCGTCCGCCACCCTTCGCCGGTCAGCGATTCCCGACCGAAAGATTGCTCCTGATCCTGCCTTTTACAACCGCCGTAGCCTGAGGCGAGCAGCAGCAGGCAGGCGATCGGTACGATGGCTGGATGATGAGTGGTCATCATTCTTGAACCCTGACGGTCGTCGAGTGGCCCGCCTTGGTGATCAGGTAATGTAAGAAATCGGGAAGCCGCTTGCAAACTGGAATTGCAATCGGGCAAAACCGGATCGGTTTGTCTGGTAGGTTACATTTCCACATGCTAAATTTGACTGTTGCACAACATCTGAAACCAAGCTATTGAGAAAAAAGGACGCACAATGAAGCCTGCCACGCTGGGGATCCTGCTGGGCATGCTGCTATCTGCCGGTGGCCTGAAAGCCCAGGAGTGCATCGCCTGCCATACTAAAATAACACCAAACATTGTCCAGGATTGGCGGCTTAGCAAACACAGCGCTAACGATGTGGAGTGCTCCACCTGCCACGGCGACGGACATACTACGGCCGATGATGTGGCCAGCGTTGGTATTCCTAACTCCGGAAACATGCAATACCTGCCGCGAAGACCGAGTGACCCAATTCAAGGCCGGCAAACACAGCCTGGCCTGGGCGGCCCTGAAGGCCATGCCTACCACCCACCAGAAACCGATGGCCCTGATCGAGGGGATGAAAGGATGCGGCGGCTGCCATAAAATCGGTCTGAAGTCCGAGGAAGAGATCCAGGCCCTCAAAGCCGACGGGGCCGGTTTCGGGCTGGCATCCTGCGACGCCTGTCATACTCGCCATACTTTTTCCGTGATCGAGGCTCGCCAGCCCCAGGCCTGCCAGACCTGCCACATGGGCTTCGACCATCCCCAGTGGGAGATGTATTCATCATCCAAACATGGTGTGCGCTACCTGCTGAAGCAGAACGGCATTTTGCCCGAGAGGACCGCGGCGCCCACCTGCCAGACCTGCCACATGCAGGATGGTAATCATGAAGTACGGACCGCCTGGGGCTTCCTGGCAGTACGGACGGACGGCCTGGCGCGCTATCCGGGTGAGAGTGACCAGTGGTGGGCCGACCGGGTGACCATCCTGCAGGCCTTAGGTGTGCTGGATCCGGATGGTAATCCCACCGATCGGCTGGACATGGTGGCCGGCGCCGATGTGGCCCGCCTCTCCAAGGAAGCCTTTGATGTCGAGCGGGAGAAGATGCTGCAAACCTGCAACCAGTGTCATTCGATCAACTTTGCCCGGGCGGAGCTGGAGAAAGATGACGATCTGATCGAGGCCGGCGACGCCCTGCTGGCCCAGGCGATTCGGGTGATTGTCGAGCTCTACCGGGATGGTATCCTGGAAAAACCCAATAATTACACCTACGATTTCCCGGACCTGCTCACGTTCAGTGACGCGCCTACGCCCATAGAGCATACGCTGTTCAATATGCATTTGAAGCACCGCATGCGGCTTTTCCAGGGGGCCTTCCACGCCAACCCCGATTATGCCCTGTGGTATGGCTGGAGCGAGATGGTGCAGGATGTAACGGAAATCAATACAATGGCCGAGGAGTTGCGAAATGGCAGCCGAAAAGGATGGTGGCCTTTCAAATAGGCCCCGATGCTTTCCAGCATGTGGGTGGATTTTTCCTGGGCCGTTCACCGCACCGGCTGTAAATTGACAGCGTTAGTAACTCAGAACTAACGAAAGGAGGTGGTCCATTGTCTTGTCACGAATGGAAGCTAACCTCCGGAGAGCCGGCCTGAGCCGGCCTTTGGCAGGTTAGCTTGCTTATATACCTGAAGCCCCCGGCATCAGCCGGGGGTTTCCTGTTTGAGGTGCAGGTGCTGCCAGGGGAGCCCAAAGTATCGGCCGGGATCATCAACGGTTTGGTCGCCCGGACCAGGGCTGTTTGAACCCTTGAAATGTACGCGTAAGGGATTAGTTTAACGACCCAAACCTGATTGGGCTGACGGTGAATATGGATGCGGGCAACATCAAACTGCTGGTGATTGAGGATGATCCGGATTACCTGGAACTGCTGCAGAGCACGCTAGCGGGCGCAGCTCTGGGCGGGGGCACCAGCCCGGCTTTTGAGGTATTTACCGCCGGCAACCTGAGCGACGGGATCAGCCTGCTGGCCCGGAACAACACTGACGCGGTGCTCCTGGACCTGTTTCTGCCGGACAGCCGGGGCCAAGATACCTTCCGGCAACTGCATGCCCAGGCCCCCTCCGTACCCATTATCGTCCTGTCCAGCCTGGACGATGAGAATGCTGCCATCGAAGCGGTGAAAGAAGGCGCCCAGGACTATCTGGTTAAGGGTCGGGTGGCCGGTGATCTGCTGGTGCGCGCCATCCGCTATGCTATCAAACGCAAGGAGGCCGAACGGGACCTGCAGGCGGCCCACGATGAGCTGGAACAGCGCATCCAGGTGAGAACCGCCGAGTTGGCCCAGGTAAATATCCGGCTGGAGGAAGACATCGCCGAACGAACGAAGGCGGAAGAGGCGCTGAAAATCAATAACTCCCTGTTGTCTGCCATTAGCCACGTGCTGGCGCTATACATCTCCAATACTCCCCCGGAAAAGGTTTTCGACAAGCTGCTGGATGTATTAGTTTCGGTGACTGGGAGCGAATACGGATTTATCGGCGAGGTGCTCCAAGATGAAGCCGGACAACCCTACCTGCTGAGCCGGAACATTTCCGATATCGCCTGGAACGCTGAGATCAAACGATTTTATGATGAGAATCTGAGCGAGGGGCTGAAGTTCACCAAGCTGGATACGCTCTACGGGGCGGTTGTAACTAGCGGAGCGGTGGTCATTTCCAACGATCCGGCCACTGATCCCCGCAAACATGGCCTGCCGTCCGGGCATCCGCCACTTAACTCTTTTCTAGGCGTTCCATTCCATGAAGGCGATACCCTGGTGGGCGTGGCGGGGGTGGCCAACCGCCCGGGGGGTTACGATGAGGACCTGGTGGAATTCCTCGAACCGTTGATCTCCGCAGCCACCAGCCTGATCGTAGGTTGGCGTAATGATAACCGGCGGCTGGAGGCGGAGCAGGCCCTCCGGGACAGTGAGGCAAAGTATCGCACCCTGATCCAATCGGGTCGGGACGCCATCGTATCCACCGATGCCTCCGGCCGGTTGATCTCCTGGAACCAGGGCGCCGAGACTATGTTCGGGTACAGCGAAGATGAAATACTGGGCCGGCCGGTTACAGCATTAATGCCGGAACGCTACCAGCATCTGCATAGGGAGCAGGTGCTACCTCGATTGAAAAGCGGCTCTTTGCCCACCCAACAGCAAGCCCTCGAGGGATGGGGACAGCGGAAGGACGGCAACGAATTCCCGACGGAACTTTCACTGTCCGGCTGGACGGTGGGAGGTGATAACTTCGTCACCGCCATCATCCGGGATGTTACCGACCGCAGACGGATCGAGCAGGAGGTGCTACAGATCAGCGAACGTGAGCAGCATCGCATCAGCCAGAACCTCCATGATGACCTGGGCCAGAAGCTCACCGGGATGGCCTTCCTGGGGCAAGCATTAGCTCATCGATTGGAGGGCACTTCCGGGGAATTATCGGATGATGCCGCCAGAATAGCCCAGCAGGCCAACGAGGCTATTAACAGCGTCCGGCGTCTGGCCCGGGAGCTGTACCCGGTGAACCTGGAGCGAAACGATTTAGAGTCGGCCTTGGCGGAATTGGTGGCCGGGGTGGAGTCCTACTCCGGGATTTCCTGCGAGATGAATTGCGATATCACCGTTCCCCTTAAGGATCATCAGGTCGTGACCCATCTATACCGTATAGCGCAGGAGGCGCTGAGCAACGCCGTCCGGCACAGCCGAGCCCGGACTATTCAGGTCAAGTTGACCATCCGGCCGGGGCTGATCCAGCTGGAAGTGCGCGATGACGGTGAGGGTCTGCCGGAAGACCTGGCCTCTGTAACGGGGATGGGTTTGCATAATATGCAATACCGGGCTAACGCGATAGGGGGTTCGCTGGAGTTCGGATCGCGTACCGCAGGTGGCACGGAAATAGTATGTTCAATCAAAAGCAATTAGCGAGTGATTAAAATGGCGACAACAACAGATGCATCCAGCGGGCGGGCCAGAGCCAAGATACTGATCGTCGATGATCACCCCGTAGTACGACAGGGGTTGATCCAGTTGATCAACCAGGAAAGGGACCTGACCGTTTGTGGTGAAGCGGGCGATTCGCACGGAACCTTGAGTGCCATCGAGACCCTCAAGCCGGACCTGGCGATCGTGGATATCTCGCTGCCTGGGGTAGACGGGCTGGAACTCATCAAGGCCATCCGGGCGCGCTACTCGGAGCTGCCGGTGCTGGTCCTGTCCATGTATGACGAATCATTATACGCGGGGCGGGCGCTCAGGGCCGGAGCCAAGGGCTATGTCATGAAGGACAAGGGCGCTGTGAACCTGGTGACCGCCATTCGCAAGGTGCTCAATGGCCAGCTCTACGTCAGTGAGCGCATCGCTTCTAAAATACTCCATCAGTATGCCGCCGGTGGCAGGGAGGGCATCGCCTCCCCCATGGACCTGCTCACAGATCGAGAATTGGAGGTATTCCGCTTGATCGGCGACGGCTTGAGTACTCGTCGGATTGCAGAAAATCTGCATTTAAGCATTAAGACGGTCGAGTCCTACCGGGCCCACATCAAGGAAAAACTACAGCTGGAAACTTCCACGGAATTGGTGAAGCACGCCGTCCAATGGGTGCAAACGGAGGGCAGCGGCTGACGGGCCAGGTCCAATCCTGAGCACCGGTTTCCCGGGCGGATACAATCATGCCAGCCCCGCCCGGGTCTTGGCAATCGCCTCGCCAATGTAACGATAGCCAGCCGCAAATCACCGATCTCTGACGGATGTAGGGGAAACCCCTGCCTCAGGTCAGGCATTCCCTCGACTGGGGATAGGTTATCCCTGATCCCCTGCTGGTAAATCGCCTCTTGCCAACAACCTAGTTCACCCCGATTGACGCATTTTCGCATGGGTTGTAGTTTCACTGGCGAAAACGCAAACTCTACAACCAAAGAGCGAATCAAGCCACCGGCAGAGAACGAAAAAGTAAATATAGAACATGAGCCACAATTATTCCCAGCACTACCAATTTGTGATCAGCCTCAGCGTAGGCATCAAGTGTGATCCGGTACGCTCTTCAGGTGTGATTTGGCGGCGGGCCGCCGCAGCAGCAGTATGGGAAGCACTGGAGCAGGGCCGTTTGTGGTTTAGTGATCAGGGACCGCTTGTATACCACAGTAGAGAATTACGCCGCCGGAATCTGATTGAGCATTGGCGGATGAATCCGCCGGCGGATAACCACTTTCTAACACTCCGGGAAGAGCTACTGCTGGACCGGGAGAACGAATCTCAGGAAAAACGGGATATCGACCACCAGTTCTTAAATGAGGGGAAATGTGATGTCTGACAATAAACACACGATTTCGGTTAGCACGATAGAGCCATCTGAAAACCGCCAGCAGGATCCGGTGATGGATCCTGTTCATTTGGCGCAGGTTCCGGCCAATGCCGACAGCCAGTTGGTCCGGGAGTACCGGGGAGCATTCCTGCTGATCCATAAAGTCCGTGAACAGATGAAGGGACTGACGGTAGATGGTAATTTGATTGAAACGATGGTAGACGGCGAGGCCGAGGAACCGCAAAGCCCCATCCGGCGGAAAGAGCCCCACCTGATCGAAGAGCAGTTACTTGCCACCCCGATCGACCCACCTATGGCGGGACCAGTGCCCCTTTCCATGACCTTCACTGAGCTGGCCCAGCGCTTCTCCGAGCAGATGGAGGAGGTGGTGGCTACCGGCAAGCAGATCACTGCGGCCTCCCGGCAAATGGCTTCGGGTGTGAATAACCTTAACGAAGGGTTAGAGAAACTGCAGCGGAAACTCTCGCGGGTGAAGTATTGAGCGGGAATCTCGCCGTGTAGTGGTTGACCACATTGGAGACGAATCACCTTGAAAGGAGGACGATACGATGAAATATCTTTTCTTATGGGCGACAATGCTTGGGATGGCTTCCCTGGCAATGGCGCCGTTTTCTGCCGCTTTGGCCCAGGATGAACCGGGTATCACTTTTGAATACGGCTACACTTCCGACATCATGATGGTGGCCGGTGTGGACCACGGCGCCGGGAAGCTGAACTACCTGGATAACGTGGATCTGGTCTTCGGCCTCAACACCGGGGGATTGGGATTGTGGACAGGGGGAGACCTGAGCGTCTATTTCCTGTCCAACCAAGGAGAGGCGCTTCACGAGACCGTTGGAGATGCCCAGGTGACCAGCAACATCGAGGCCGACGGAACTCAGCGGCTATACGAGTTTTGGTATAATCAATCATTGATGGATGGCATGATCGAGGTGCTGTTAGGTCTCCACGACCTGAACTCGGAGTTCTACACCAACGAGGCGGCGGGATTGTTCACCAACAGTTCCTTTGGCATTGGGGCCGATGTAGCCGGTAGCGTTGCGGTAAGTATATTCAACGTGGTCTCCCCGGCAATGCGGGTAAAACTGGCGCCCAACGACAAGCTCTCGATATTGGGCGCGGTCTATGACGGCTTTCCCGACCCGGATAATAATACGGATGGCCTGAACATCAGTTGGAACAACGAGGATGAGGGATTGTTCGCCGTTGTGGAAGGCCAATATGCCTTAAGCGGTGAGGACGATCCGCCTCAGATCTACCGGGCAGCGTTCTGGACGCATACCGTGCCGGAGGCCCTGCACGCCCATACAGAGGCCATTTCGGGCGTCTACTTCTCCGTGGACCAACCACTGGCTGGTTTGGCAACATTCGTACACGGCGGTATCGCCACTGGAGGAGGGAAGGACACGCCCCCGGATGTACCGTTGTATATTGGTTTCGGCGCCCATACCCTCAGCGAGTCCGCCGGTTTGTTTGCCGATTGGGAGGAAACTCTGGGACTGGCGGTGGCTGCCGCCAATATCCACGAGAATGACAAGGGCGAAAAGGCCTGGGAAATCACTGTAGAAGCCACCTGGGCCATCCAGGTCAGCGATATCTTCTCGATCCAGCCGGACATTCAGTTCGTGCTCAATCCCAGTGGCAACGAGGGCAATGCAATTGTCTACGGCCTGCGGACGTCGATCGGGTTCTAGATTGATCGCAGGCCTTGCGGTGAACACCGTGTAAGGTGAAAAGGTTGTATCAAAATAGTTAGAACTGATTTGGGTACAATCATGCTTCTTTGAATTACAAAACCAGTACCTAATAAGGAGGTGGCACAAATGAAAAAGAACTTTATGAGCGGATGGTTTCAGAACATCCGCATCGCCAATCGGATCGCAGGCGTCATGGGACTTATCCTCGTCGCGGTGGTCGCTCTTAATGTTACAGTAATTCTAGGGCTAAAAGAAATCAATGCCAAGAGCAAAATGTCCCGGGATGAGTCGTTGGTTTTTACGTTACGGGCAAAAGCCTTCCAAGTCAGTGTCATCCAGGTACAGCAATGGCTGACCGACATCTCCGCCACCCGGGCAGCGGAGGGGTATGACGACGGTTATGGGGAGGCGGAAGCCAACTACCTGGAAGGCCTGACTTATCTGGATGCCTTTGAGGAGATGTTCCTTGAAGAAAATGATAAGGAGATGATCAAGCTCATCAAAAGTATTCGGGAAAGTTTTGCCGGGTTCTATGAAATAGGCAAGGATATGGCCCAGGCCTATATCGATTACGGGCCGGCGCAAGGCAATATCCTCATGGAGAAGTTTGATCCATACGCGGAAGAGATCTACTCGCAAGTGGAAATCCTGGTTGGTTCCCAGACCGAGGAACTGAACACTTCCATGAATGCCATTATTTCCACCGTCGAATCAAGGACGGTCCTTGTAATCGGTGCGACGGTGTTCTTGACTCTATTCATCCTTCTGGTTTCCGTCACATTATCCCGTAGTATCATTAAACCCATCAACCTCATGGTTAAGGGTATTGAAAAGTTGGCCGCCAATGATCTAACGTTCACCGTCGATGTTCATTCAGAGGACGAAATCGGAATCATGGCGGCGGCTCTTAACTCCAGCAGTTCAAAAATCAACAACGTTATAACGAAAATCCTTGCCAGCTCGGACCAGGTAGAGAACGCAGCCAACCAGATCTCTTCCGCTTCCGAGCAGTTGGCGGCGGGCGCGGAGGAGCAGCAGGCCCAGCTCTCGGAGGTGGCTACCACCATGGAACAGATGAGCGCCATGATCCTGGAGGCCAGCAAGAATGCCGACGAAACGCGTCAAAACGCCCAGCTCACCGGCGACACCGCCAACCAAGGCCGGGAGGTGGTATCCAAAACTGTCAGCGGCTTCCAGACGGTGGCCGACACTGTGGAGCAGGCCGCCCTGCAGATCCAGGAACTCAACAAGCGCTCC
>SDBU01008067.1_pt1 | contig 12041 bp, 27 predicted proteins | sample 2277071 | NCBI WGS metagenome assembly SDBU01 (sample SAMN10397929, study PRJNA504765) | marine sediment metagenome | isolation source: marine sediment core GS08_GC12, 126 cmbsf | place: Arctic Ocean: Gakkel Ridge, Loki's castle | collected 2008
TGTTATGAATACGATTGATAGAACTAGGCGTTCAAAGCTGGCCAATTTGAAACTGCGTGTTATGACAAGAAAACACAAACAATTATTGTTAGATGATTTTGAAATTTGTTCATTCGGATTCTATTTCATTTAACGCCTAATCGTTACGACGTTTGATTGTATGATGTTTTATCGGGTTAGGTGATACAAATCACACCACTAGAATTATTTAGGCCATTACGATGGATTATAGAACATACAACAAACAAAAGGACAATTGATATGACTACTATCGAGATATTACAGCGTATGTATCACAACGCAATTGCTATTGGCACTGCCGAACACATGCGACATTTTAGAGAGGTTTGTGCTAGGCATGGTGTGGACTTTAGGGTGATAGTGCAAATGGATAAACAATAATGGTCTTACACGTTCAAATAACATGTAGCTGTGTGGTTGATTGTTTGAACTGTTATATATTAGTGTGTGTTGTTTGGAATTGTTCCAGGCGATGTTACACTAACTACTATAAATAGGAGTATTTATCATGGGTAAAGATTCAATGAAGATTGTTGTAGATACAACAACAAGAGCGATTGTTATTAGCAATCGGAAGCGTAATACACTATTGAAGGATCTGTTTCAGGAAGGTGATCCTGATATGGATAAAGTAGGACAGATTGTTTTTGATTATAACATCCTCGCGCCACAAACTAAGCTAGGTATGAGGTTGCAGTTGTTAATGGCCGCGCATCATATCTGCGTAGCTATCGGTGCGACCCCAGGCACAAGCCCAGGTTTTCCAGTTTACAATGGTAAATGTGAACGGGAACTGTCGCTTGAAGAGCTTGTTGAAATGAATGGTTCAACTATTACAGTTGATCTTGATGCAATTGCTGTTGACTACTTTGAGTATCACGATAGGGAACGCAAGGGCGTTGTTCGTGTTACTATCCCAGAGGAGTATAAAATTGCTGCAAGGCAGGCGAAGGCTTCGCTGGTTAAACAGGGCAGAAATGAAGATGCTAGTATTATCACGGCAGCATATGTTCGTGATGCCTGTGGTGATGAGAATGCGAGAGGACATGTAGCGTTATCTAAGCTGGTGAAAGCTGCGCAGAAACAACTTGAGAAACAGGTTGATTTTGACCTATAGGTAAGATTGGTCAGTATGTCATTGTGACATACTGGCCTTTTTTGTTACAACGTTTTGATAAAACATGAACACGAGGAGGGTTAAACATGCGCACAGAAAAAGAATTTGAATCAAAAGAAACTCATGCTGCAGCAATTAGGGTTAGAATTTCTCCAGAGGTTATTGTTGTAAACCAAGATAAAGATACATTAGTGATATCTTATGATGTGCTTGCAAATGTTATTAATTACTTACAAGCCGGTTTGATTGCCAAGCTTCAAGAAAATGTTAGACTGGCCCAGGCAAAGCTTGATATTATGACAAGTGAACCACCATTGTAGAAAGGGTTATAAACATGACAATTCAAGACCTTAGGGATGACGTTATTGATAACGAAGAGCCAACAATCGAAGAGCTGATTGCTTGGGAGAAACAAGGCGGCTGTGAGGCAACCGATAGCTGCTGGGTTGAAGTTGATGGTATCTGTTCACATAGGTGTGAGAGCTGGTTTTTGTATTTATGTTTTGTTTGATGTTTAGTTGACAAATACGGTATTAATGCGATATCTACCATATTAACCCATTCTGGGTCTTTATGGTAGAGATAGCATTATTTACACCGTAAACCACTACACATTTGTGTAGCAGTAAACAGTAAACCAGTAAACCCCGGGGGGTGTCTCGGTGTTTTCGAGTTTAATTCTAATCGCACAAATAACAGTAATTTGTAATTAATCTGTGCTTAAGAGCTTTGTGTACTAGTTTGATGTTTTTTTTATTTTTTTTTTTAACTAAAGAAACAATACAGATATATTGTCAACAGCACATGATAGTTACTGTCATTTTTACAACCAACATTTTAATTCAAAAACATGGCGAGGGGGGCGGGGGTTTACTGGTTTACTGATTACTTCTATATATTTGTTCAGTGGTTTACGGTGTAAATAGTGCGGTTTGTACCATATAAACCCATTTTGGGCTTTTATGGTAGTTTTATGGTTTTTATTGTTTTGTATGATATACACAGAGAAAAAAAGTGTTGACACCATTTTTTATATATGTTATAATGGTATTAGTGAAACACGGGATACTAAAAAGGAACCGAATATGTATATTATCATGCTTGTTGACAAAAGAAATAAAGATATATCATACATTGAAAATCGTTTCACTCTTACAAAAAACAAAAAATCTGCGGGAGAATACTTGTCATTTGCATCCGCAGAGACAGTGTTAAAATATTATAATTATGAAAACTATGAAACATTTATTATGAATCTTAAATCAGGCAAAACTACAAAATACCCAGAGAATGGTTATATTATTATGCTTATCGACAAAGAAACCAAAAGATATATTACAGATTCTAACGAACCACTTACGATAATAAAGAAACATGCAAAGAAATATAAATCGTTTGGAGAAGCAGCCAACAGACTAAGAAGAACAATGATTAATTCTAGTGTGCCTTATATAATCAACCTTGAAAACAATGACACCACAGATTTTGAACAATATGAAACTGTTGGTGGTTTTTTACCAAAAGAAAAGAAACAAGAGTTTGTGTTAACAACAACTTGTGGTGAAAATAGCTGTAAATTACGCAAAGATTGTTTAGCAAAGAAAGAAAAACGATACTTAAACGCTGTACACAAACAATATTTTAAGTATAACAATAATTATTGTTATTTTACTACTATATTAGAATGTGCAGCAACCTTCCAAACATATGAAGAAGCATTAATATGTAAAGAGAAAAACACACATTTCGATTGTCAAATAATAGATAAGGAAACAGGTAGATATAAAGACAGCAAGATAACAGCAAGTGAATTACATGCTTATAAAGATATGAAAGAAACAACAAAAAAATATAATGAAGTTTGTAAACTACCTGTAAATATAAAGTTGCCTGGTTTCATAGCAGACCCAATAATAATGAAATTAAGTGATTTACAACCAAGTGAATTCCAAGGTGGATTTGATATGGCTATTGAAAAAGAATATGCAGTTGAAGTTAAATGTAGTAATTGTGGAAGACTATGTGATACACGCATGTTTGTTTGTATATACTCTTATAAAGAATTAATGAAAGACGACAGTTTGATATGTGGTATGTGTGGCTTTGTTACAAAAAACGACAAAGAAGTTATAATGAAGTTTGCGACAAGAGAAGAAGCATGGGTTTGTATTCACAAAATATTAAAGTATAAAAGAATAGAGGATGCTTGGGTTGTCCAAGTAGACACATTAACTGAAAAAACAAACGAGGAGAGTAAAATGTCTAAGAAACTATTTTTACTACAAGCAGTTGTTAAAGATGCAGAAACAGGTGATATGGTTGACACAGTTGAAGATGTAGAAGTTGTTCTCGCTAATGACAAAGAACAAGCAGAAAGACAAGCACTTGGAAGTAAAGAGCAATTTGAGTGTGAAGAAGGCCAATATGTTGATTACGTTGCTGCTCCCTTTTTTGGTAGACAAGTGTAACAAACAGGAGAAAAACAATGGAAACTCTTCTATATGATGGAAGCATTTGGCACATGATTGGGGTTTGTTTTGTGTTAGTTTTTGTTCTATCCTGTTATATTATTAGAGTGTTATTACGCAAAAAAACAAGGATTATAACATTGTTACTTGCTGTTTTGTGTACAATATCAGCAATAACGTTATATTTTGTAATAGTTGCTGAAGTTGTTTTTCGTACAATTAAGGCAGTATAAGCATGAGTAAAACAAATAATAGATTTTTGATAAAGTGTGTGCAACATGGTATAAAGCTGTTATTGTCAAATAGTGAGAAAGAATTCGAGTTATTTTTATATGAAAACAGAATGTTTCTTACTAAATATAACCTTAACTCGCTTGAAAACTATATTGTTAACACTTGCTTTTGCTTATTGGAAGAACTTGCGGATAAGAAAACTTGACCTAAAAAGTTTTCAGTTGCTGATATAGAAGCTATGGAAGAGAAAGAGAAAGAATGTTATGAATAAAGAGAAGTCAAATGGTTTTGAAGATGATAAAGCAATATTAACACCGTTGCGAAAGGAAGAAGAAGACCCAACAAAAGAAAAGGATTATCTTCCTGTAACAGTTAAAGAAATACACACACCAGGAACTGTTATCCTATTAGCTGATGGTAGGAAATTTGTTCTTGATGAGAAAAGCAAGTGGTATAAATTCACAAAGAAAACACTCGAAGCCAGGGTGCAACGTGTGATTTACAAAGAAATTGGCCCTTTGAAACAAGAAACACCAGCGGTATTAGCTAATGTTGCTAATATTTTGCTTGGGAATATCTAAAAGGAGGTTGTTATGATTGAAGACGCAGAAACAGCAAAAAAAGAAATACCAACAACGGATCTTAACACTCTTAACACAAAAATAAACTATCTGTTAGATAAAACATCAGATTTAGAAACCGTCGTGCAAGCAAAAACAACAGCATTATTTGGTGGAGATTCTGCGAATAGAGGAGCAAGTGAAAATGTAGATGGTGCTATACCTATGATGATTTACAAGGTAGATGAGCTAAGTTGTATCATTAGTAACTTGGAACAGTTGTTTGAAAAGTATTAATCATCAGTTGTGCTTTGTTTTTAATAAAACAATATATTTTCACCAAGCAGAGTTAAAATTGAATAGAGTATACTAACTTGCCGCAAAAAAGCGCTGTGTGGCGCAGGCTCTGCTTGGTGTTTTTAACAAAACAGGGAGAAGAAACATGCAAAAACCAGTTCACTGTTGTTGTTCTTGTGGATTTTATGATGTATTCCAAAAATCTTTCTTTAAGCGAGGATGGAAAAAAAAGATAGATATCCCTGTGTGTCGTCGAACGGGGTGTAAATTATCATCAGGTGAAGCAGAGGCATGTCCAAATTATGTTGGGAAGGGGTATTAGTTATGAATGAAATAAATATTGTTATCGCGGAACAAGAAGGCGGACACAATCCTGAATTTGTGGAAATTGAGAACAACAAAGGCGAGTCAATTAGGATTGGTAAAAGAACAACGAACAGCGGGTTAACATATATTACAATTACAGCGCAAGACATACTTGCTCTTGAAGATTCTGAGTTTAAGAATGAATCATTTAAGCTTGGATATTTACAAGCTATTAAGGAACTTAAGGCTACTATTGATAATTTTGATAAAGCTAAACCAAAAATTAAAGTATAAAAAGGAGGGAAAAAGCATGAAGATGTATATAACATTTGGTTATAGTCATGTACACAGCATAGCTGGAAAAACACTTGATAAAGATAGTGTTGCTGTTATTGAATGTAAAGACTATGATGACGGAAGAGAAAAGGCATTTGAGTTATTTGGTAATAAGTTTTGCATGGCTCATCAAATGATGTCACAAGAAACCTTAGACAAATATTACCCAAGAGGATTAATCGAAGTATAAAAAGGAAAAAGAAACATGTTCCTAACAGACGATGAAACAACAATAGTAGGCAAGGTTTTATGTGAATATCTTCAGAAAAACACAGAGCGAGATGTGTTTGATTCTTTAAGAGAAACACCAACAACATTTATAGAAGGTTTAACTGAAAAAGAGGCAAGAATAATTGCTGAGAATATATATAGTACACTGGCGAATGTAGTCAACAAAATCAGGATTGAAAAGGATTATAACTATGAGTGCAACAACAACTAGCAGATTAGACAATCAATTTAATAAGTTCAAAAAGTGGGCACAAGGAGAATATCAAAAACTGTTGAACAAAGAAAACAGAGATGCTGTTTGGAATGGTACAATGCCTAAAGATAAACTTGATAGAAAGATAAAGAAAGAATTTGCGGTAATTGCTGGTGTGCTAACAGACACCAGAAGGACATAAAGATGCTAGGCGATGTTATCAGAGAGTTGCGAATAGAACAAGGCTACACACAACAATCTCTATCTTATCAGTGTAGAATATCGCAATCACACGTTCACAGAATTGAGAATAATATTGGTAGCAAAGGGCCGTCTGTCCATACATTAGAGTTAATTGTAAAAGCTCTTGATATAAAACTCTCTGATTTGTTTTTGTTGGTTGAACAGGAAAAAGGAGAAGAAACATGAAAATCAAATGTAAGAATTCAAACTCAGAAACAATTGTTTCACAGAGTTCACCAGATACAATATGTATAAGTCACCAAGGAAAAGATATAATTTTATGTTTTGACTGTGTTGATAATTTAATACAGTCGTTAGATTTATTTGTAAATACAAAAAAGACAAATAGAGTTATTAATAGTCTTATAACTATTAGAAATAAAATAACAGACATTGTGCTTAGTAACGCCTTAACATTTGCAATTGATGTGTTAAGGGAAAAACGAAACTTATTAACTTATGAAGAGGAAGAAGAATAATGACAATAGGAGACATTGGAGGCCCAGTCACAGAACTGGTAATAACTTGTATGACAAAGCCAGCAGGCGATGTTGACATCAAAAAAGGTGATGCGCTTTGCTTATTGCAGCTAGGATATATTGTAGGAAAAGCATATGGTGCGATATTTGGACAGTCACTTGTTGATTGCGATAAAAATAATGCAGGTATTCCTGTAAGAGTAAGGGGTGTTTGTGAATTTAAGATGTTAATGTGTGATACAACAAGAATGATAATATATAATAACAAACCAGAACAATTACCAAGTTTCATAGCAACAAAAACAGGATACATAAAATTCAGCAAATTTGTTGTTGGAAATGGTAAAATGTTGAAACTTTGTGCATCTGGGTTAATAGAGGTTTTAATATGAAAATAATCCCTGGGTTTAATAACAAAAGACAGTTGAAAAACGCCCTAAAAAATGGAACAGTTGTGACAATAGACGGTGTTGCAATTGAAAATATACCGAAAAATGTATATGTGGAGTTAAATGGTAATGACGTTGGGCCAAGAAGCATTGCTTATGTTCGACAGGTTAAAGGTGTTGTGAAGGAGTTGTTATGAATGAAACAAAACATGAAGAATTTAATAAAAAAGAAGGCTGTATAATAGCAACAGCATTAGCGATAGTAATGGAACTTCCAAGTGTTGTATATGATGTTGAAGATAAAACTATGTTGCTTGTTAAAGAAGAATCACATAGGTTAGCACTAATTTTTGTTGACATTATGAAGGAAAAAATAACTAGTGTTGGTTTAACAAAGTCGGACTACTTTTTAATTAAAATTGCTCTGCCGCTTGTACTTGACAAAAAAAGCTTTAAGTTAATAGAAGATGCTGACAGTTTTAATTATAAAGATTTTTGTGTTGATGTTGACAAGTTAATAAAAAGGCTTGGTACAATAACAGAGAGTGAATTTAACATAATGATAGGGGTTTCTAGTGAAAGGAACTGATAAAACAATTGTTTGCACCATCAGAATAGACAAGAGAATAATTGCAACTCTTCTGCAATATTACGCAGCAAAAGAGATAGATATAAGAAACAGAAACAGTTTAATAAACAAAGCACTTGAAGACCTAATAAAACATCTTGAAAAAGACAAAGGAATAGAGAGAATTGAAGATATTGGTAACGCTGAATATTATCTTAAGAAGGTTAGTAATGTATCAATTCGTCTTGAAAATGATGATAATAAGACAATAGACCTTGGTGTTAAGAAAAAAAGTTTTGTGAAAGCAGAGCAATTATTAGAGGGGATTGAAGATGAAGATATTAGAAATAGATGACTATGATGATTTTGTACCTATTGGAGAAGCACTAGCAGCACATTTAGAAAATAATAGTACAATATATGATAAATACGAACAAGTTAGGCTTTATAACTTGTGTAAACGGTTTGATTGCTTAGAGGGACTTAAAAGAGTGAGCGATGAGTAAAGAATTAACAACCAATGAGCTATGTTGGTCTGGAGTAAAATGCGGCAACGCAAACTGCCTAACTTGTCAGGATGTGGCATTCTACGGGGTTAGACGATTTCTAACACCTGCCGAGCAGGAGAAGTACTTGGAGGCGAGCGATGAACAAACTAGTAATAGTTAGAGATATGAAAAACGGTAAAGAGGTTGCATATGTTGCAGAATTTGGAAGTACGCTTGGAGAGTTAACAGATAGATTTGGCAGGGAAGTAATGTTCAAATACGCTATGAAAGGTATGAAGCAAGAAATTCGAGATTGTATGCGTTCTTTGCTAAACAAAGGAATGACCGTTGCTGATGTTAATAAAAAGATGGAGGATTGGAAACCAGGTAAAGGGCTTAGGAAACTTATGAGGAGAGTGTGATGCGTAAAATGCCAAAATCAACAGAGGAAGAAAATAATGAATGTTCTTGTAAAGATTGAATTAAACAGATATAAAATACGAATGGCCTATAAATTGAGAAACTGGATTTTCTCTTATAGTTGGGGTGAAATGATAAATTCTCATCAGACACGTTATTTTTGGGTAACAATTTTAGGAGTAAACTTATGGGTCTGTTTATGTGACCCACAAAGTCTATTTGATTATGGTTACGGATGGGCTGTGGAAAGAGAAAAGGATCGCCAGCAAGACATACGAAGTGCCCATAACATTTACGAAACCGAAGAAGCGAGCGATGAATAAACTTTCCATACTAAGGAGAATGAAGAGATGCAATGTTCAATATGTGGAAGAGGTAATGTTCAGTGGCACAACTTGTCTGGCTTTGTGCCATTTACGAAATGTCCTTTTTGTGGAGAAAAAAATGCGCAAGTGCTTATAGATAACACTGAATACTGTGATTGCGACAAACCTGGTGAACTTTTTCATTCCGAGACTGGGGATGGACCATTTTGTGAAGGTTGTTTTGATGAAAAATACCCAGAAGCAAATGGAGAGATGAACGTAAATTTTGGTTAGATATTAATAAGGATTTATAAAAATGACTCAACGAATTGATGATATGCAGTTAGGGAAGTATTATGACCCAGAGGAGAAAAAAGTAATGAAAGTACCGAAATGTAGACTTTGTGGCTCAAACAAGCTTAAAAATGGAGTCTGGGACGAATTTTGGAAGTGGTTCACGTTCAAAATAAGGAGAGAAAATTGAACTTTAGCTCCTGCGACAAAGGTGTATTAGTAGAATTAAACGATAACACCCTGACAATATTATTAAGCTGGAAACACGGCACTTTCAGGCAGTCAATAGAATTCGATGCAACAAGAGGACTTGAAGGTATTCTACACGATCTCTCTGTTTTATACGAGCATAATTGGGAAATATCAGACGATGGTAAAAACATCAATGTAACAGCACCTTTTCATTCCAAGGTTAATCTAAAATCATTATTTGATTCAATAAAAGAGGTTGCTATACAAAAGCACCTTTGGGATGAATTTAAGAATAAGGCTTCTACAATTTCCATGATGGATAAATTTGATAAGGATAGAAATAAATCAGCAGGTAACATAAGTTAAGGAGAAAAAAATGAGTAAAATTAAAGTGGTTGCTGTTTGTAGTAAATGTGGTAATAATTTAATCATAAATGCAAAAGGGCATATAGCTCCTTGTGGTAGCTGTATGGGATTTAATTACAAAACTGGCTTTAATAAAGGGTACAAAACTGGTGAACACGAGGGCAAAAAATTTATTAATGGTTGCAGTTATTTTCGTGGTTTTGAAGAAGGTAAGGAAGAAGGAGAAGATAAGTTTGCTGAAATGTTAAAAAAACGAGTATCATGTGCTTCTTGTGGTGAACCATTAAAAGCAACCGATAGAGGTAATATAAAACCATGTGAAAACTGTTTAGCTAAAGAACATCAGGAAACAATTGATAATCACTTTATAGCACACAATGAGCATCTTGTTAAAGAAGGTTATGATAAGGGTTTTGAGAGGGGAAAAAATATGAAGCAGAACACACTAATATAATTGCTCATTATGAAGCAGGTGAAAAAGCCGGTTACAATAAAGCAATAGTATATAGTGTAAGTGAGTTGAATAAGTTAAAACTAAGCTAGGAGAATAAACATGTATGAAGCTCTAAAAGTACCAGAGTGGGACATAATAGATGGCACAAAGATATCAGCATATCAAACATGCCCCAGGCGATTTTTCTATGAATACATCCTCGGCTGGGTATTAGATGTGCCAAACCATAATCTTGTATTCGGTGCTTCTGTCCATGAAGCACTTGAATATATATACAACGATTGGAAGGCCAGGAAGTTAAAGAAATATGACGAAAGTGTATTAGATGCTGCTTATGAAGTGTTTTTAGAAAGTTATCGCCTGAAATATCCTGCACATACAGACGATGAACATAAGCTAAAAAGCCCAGAGAACGTTAGAAGGATTCTTGGTGAATATGTAAAGCGTTATATGAACGTAGATTCTTTTGATATGCTTCATACAGAAATCGCGGGATTTGTTCCCGTTGACAAGAGCAGAAAAATCTATTTCCGTCTTGATGCTGTTGTACAAGATAAACGTGGTGTTTCTATACTTGAACATAAAACCAGTAGTTGGAATGTTATAAGTTGGGCTAATAGTTGGCCTCTTGCTATACAGCCAGGAACAGGTTTACACGTTCTTAATTGTATATATGGTGAAGACACCTATGCTTTTTTTGTCAACGGCTTGTTTTTCAGGAGTCAACCGAGGTTTAAGAAAAACGGTGAACCTTATGCTAACAGTAGTAAAGGAAATGAATTCATGCGTATTCCCTTATTATTCACACCAGAACGTATGGAAGATTGGAGACAGACTGTTATATATTGGATTCTCTTAATTGAAAGAGATATGGATATATTAAGAGGTATTGATAATGTTGATAATGTTGTAATGAAAAGTTTTTCCAAGTGTGATAAAGGATGTTTGTCTTATGGTTATCTATGCCCTTATCATCCATATTGCACAGCTTGGTATAATCCATTACAGCGTGTTGAGCAAATGCCTACTGAGTTTGTTATCAGACATTGGGATCCAAGGAGTTTGAACACAGAGAAAACAACAACAATTGATCTTGTTGAAGGAGAAGAAACATGAGCAGAGCTGAAATGGAAAAAATTGTGTGTGGTACAGTATCATGTGTTAGAGATAAAACAGTTGATATTATTGAGTTTGTTGATATACTTTTACGAATATCACATATTTTAAGTAATGAAGCAAACACAGAACTTAAAACAAAGGAAACACTTACAGAAACAGCAAGAAAACTTAATCTTCTGACTGTTGAAATCAACACATATCTTGATGATAATACTTTACCAAATGATAGAATATCAGATGATGAAATACCATTTTGATAAAAAAGGAGAAACAAAATGAGCCAGTTTAACATACAAGAATATACAAACGAAATAGCAAATGCTTACAAAACAGCAGCTAAACGTAAAACAAGTACCTTTTTATTATATGGCCAATTTGGAAGTGGTAAAACAAGAGCAATTGCAACAGCTCCTGGGCCAATATTTATATATTCCTTTGACCCTGGTGGTACACAAACAATTGATGTTATGAGGGAAAAAGGATTAAAAACGGAAATCATTATCGACAGTAGATATGAAGTTGAAAATAGCAGAAAACCTTTCGCATATAAGCTATGGGAAGTTGAGTTTAATAAAATGAAACAGAATAAAGTATTTGATAAATTTGGCACAGTTGCTATTGATAGTGGTACTCGATTCTTATCAGCTATGATGAATCAAATACTACAGGAAAGAGGTAAAGTTGGTAAGGGGCCGGACTTTCCAGAATATAAATTAATACACGCTTGGACTGAGTTTATTTTCAGTCAATTAGTAACGCTACCTTGTAACTTTATTTTCACAGGACATATTGACACATATCAAGATCAAGGTGATGGTTTAACAAAAACAAGCTTGATGGCGGTTGGTGGTCTTAAGCAAAAAATCCCCTTGATGTTTAGTGAAGTTTATTTGTTAAGACAAAAAGATACTAGTGGTGGTTTGAAAAGAACGTTTCAAGTAATATCTGATACACGTCGTGA
>SDBU01008068.1_pt1 | contig 12041 bp, 12 predicted proteins | sample 2277071 | NCBI WGS metagenome assembly SDBU01 (sample SAMN10397929, study PRJNA504765) | marine sediment metagenome | isolation source: marine sediment core GS08_GC12, 126 cmbsf | place: Arctic Ocean: Gakkel Ridge, Loki's castle | collected 2008
ACAAATTTATATCTAAAAAAGGAGGAAAAGCCCGTCCCGAAGCGGGAGTAACTCAGTGGGTAGAGTCCCTGCCTTCCAAGCAGGTTGTCGCGAGTTCGAATCTCGTCTCCCGCTCCACAGATAGAAACAGGCCACTTCTTGCATAAGATGTTCTCTGAACAGAATCAGATGATTCCCCAGTCTCTGTAGCCCTGTTGGATAAGGGCCGAGTATTCCTTTGAAGGCTGAGCTTCCTCTGATTGCCCAGACTTGATATAGGTTATTGCTTTGATTGGCTCACCATCTTCATCAAATACCGTGACATTCAATCTGTTGTAGTTACTAGGATGACCTTGGTAGCTATCCAATCGCTTCAAATCCCTGTCTGAAACTTCATAAATAGCCCCGAGAACCCTCTCTCCTCTAAGCGGCCTTATGCTGACCACTCCACCTCGCCACTGTCTAGACCATCCCACAAATACCAACTTGTAGTTATGAAGGCTAGCTATAAACATAGGCTTGCTGTCTGGGCAGCGTTCCCGCATTAGTTTCTTGTTGAGATAGGAGCCATAGGCAAAATAATACATCGCCTCTCTCTAAGGTGGAGGGAATTTTAAGCCAAAGTTTTTTCCTTGAATTAGATAGTCTGAAATCCTTTCTTCAGTTAGAGGAGTGGGTTCAGCATTTACTTCGATTATAGTAGTCGCCGGTGCCTGTTTAACTAAATACAACCCAGATTCTGTTTTGCTTTCTGTTTCAATCTTGCGTTGTCTAGCTAGGCGGGGAGGTTGAGCAAATGGATAAACCACCGCCGAGGTTCCACAGATTAGCATTAAATCACACTTCCAGGCTTCCTCTCGGTTCCTCTTAGCGGCATCTTTAGGAATTGGTTCTCTAAAATGGACTACATCTGATTTTATCACTCCTCCGCAGTTACATTGAGGTGGTAGTTTCCCCTCTCTTCTTAATTCTTCCAAATCTATTTCCTCTTGATTAAACCTTGAACCACACTTGCTGCATCTCAATTTCCAATAACTACCATGGTATTCTACAACATTTTTCGATCCAGCTTTTTCATGAAGACCATCAATATTTTGAGTAATTACGCATTTCAGAATTCCCATTTTCTCGAGTTCAGCTAAAGTGGGAACAGGCATATAACGCAATAAGACCACATCAAGCCCTAGGCTACTTAACTCCACTTAAGTTCTTGGAGTAGTGGAAACATCACAAAAGAGAGGTGATGATGTGTCACTAATGTACTGAACGATTACACTACCTTGACGAATTGGAGGGGGGAAAGTTATAATGGGTTACATGACACTCGGAGAGGAACATTAAGATTATAGTATCACAATAATGAGTCAGGTGTAGGGAGCGTTTCCCTGAAAGCTTAGTGGAGAAAGAAGGTGGAGATATAGAAAGTTAAGAGGAATGGTGTTGAGGTAAGGTTTGCTGGATATATTCTTGAGGAGGGAATACCATGGCAATAGGAAAAGAAAAGCTAATTGATATGTTTAAGACGATGGTCCGAATTAGAACTTTTGAGGAAAGGGTCTCCAAGGAATTTGCGGCGGGAAACGTTCCCGGTTTTGTTCACCTATATATTGGTGAAGAGGCAATAGCTACTGGTGCCTGCGCGAATCTGAGACCTGACGATTATATCACAAGTACTCATCGTGGGCATGGGCACCTGATTGCTAAGGGTGGAAAGACAGACCGGATGATGACTGAACTATATGGCAAGAGGACCGGCTATTGCAAAGGTAAGGGAGGCTCTATGCACATCGCCGATGTGGACATTGGCATATTGGGTGCTAACGGGATTGTGGGAGGTGGGATACCGATTGCTGGTGGGGCTGCTCTTTCAGCCCAAATGAGGGGGACAAGTCAGGTTACTATCTGCTTCCTTGGTGATGGCGCAAGCAATAGAGGTACTTTTCACGAAGGAGTAAATCTGGCTTCAATCTGGAAACTCCCCGTAGTCTATATCATTGAGAATAATCAGTATGCCGAGGCTACACCTATCAGCTACGCGGCGAACATACCTAATATTGCCGATAGAGCAGCCGCATACGGTATTCCAGGCAGGACTATAGATGGAAATGATGTGATAGCGGTATATGAAGCAGTAAGCGAGGCAGTTGCCCGAGCAAGAAAGGGCGAGGGTCCTACCCTTGTAGAGTGTAAAACCTACCGATGGCACGGGCACTTTGAAGGAGATACTCAAACCTACCGAACTAAGGAAGAGGTTGAGGAGTGGAAGAAGAAGGACCCCATCCCAAGATTTAGAAAGAAACTCATTAAAATGGAGGTATTGACAGGAAAGGAAGCAGATGAAATTAACCAGGGAATGCTGGAGGAATTGGACAAAGCGGTGAAGCTTGCTGAGGAAAGCCTGTTTCCGGACCCTGAGGAAGCCTTGGAGGATGTCTATGCTTAAGGAGGTAAAAATGAAGGAGGTAACCTTTCTCCAGGCCATAAATGAAGCCGTTAATGAAGAAATGGAGAGAGACCCAAGCGTATTTCTCATCGGTGAGGATATAGGAAAGGCTTGGGGAGGGCCTTTTGGTGAGTTCATGGGTTTATTTGATAAATATGGACCTGAAAGGGTAAGGGATACACCAATCTCAGAGACGGCAATCTTGGGGGGTGCTCTAGGTGCGGCAGCAACTGGGATGAGGCCAATCGCAAGTTTAATGTTCGTTGACTTTTTGGGTGTGTGTGGTGATGAGTTAATAAATCAGTTACAAATGAGATACATGTATGGGGGGAAAATAAAATTGCCGGTGACTATCAGAGCCCTGGTTGGTGCTGGTTTAGGCGCTGCTGCTCAGCACTCTAAGAGCCTGTATGGATGGTTGATGGCCATCAAAGGACTTAAGATTGTGACACCTTCAACACCCTATGATGCCAAGGGTCTGCTTAAGTCAGCAATCAGAGAAGATAATCCGGTGATATTTCTTACACATAAGATGATAATGCTTGGCGGTATAAAAAGTGAGGTACCAGAAGAGGAGTATACTATACCCTTGGGAAAGGCAGATATTAAGAGAGAAGGTAGCGATGTTACTGTTGTAGCCATAGCGTTCATGGTTCACCGAGCGCTTGCTGCCGCAGTGAAGCTTCAAGAAAAAGGCATAAGCATAGAGGTTATTGACCCTCGAACCTTAGTGCCTCTTGATAAGCAAGCTATCATTGACTCGGTCAAAAAGACCAGTAGACTTGTGATTATGGACGAAGAGCCTAAGACTGGAAGCGCAGCGGCCGAAATCGCAGCTATAATAGCTGAAGAGGCATTTGACTTTCTTGACGCACCAATAAAAAGAGTCTGCGCTCCAGATACGCCTATTCCCTTCAGCCCGGTTCTGGAGAAATTCTGGATGCCAGATGAGGAGGACTTGATCAAGGCTATAACTGAGATTATGTAATTCAATTTGGACCGTGCCAAAAAGGCAAAGGCGGGCTAGATGAGACCACTCAGATAACGAGCAGGGAGGGCTTTCCGCTGTATAAGGTGGGCGTATTGCGGTGTTGGTTTGCTGTGGCACGATTGGTTCCATGAGGACTATCTGGGAAGCGTGTCGGATGCCCAAGACAATGCATCCTATTGCTTGTTATCGTGAATAGAGCGACTACACACTATACATCATGTAAGAGAGGGGAGTAGTTTATCCATTTCTGGGGATACAAAGAGGAAGTGGTTCCGAGAGGTATAAGGCTTTGATAGGTGAGGAAAGCAGCAGAGAAGCAAGCAAGACCGGGTAACCAAGGGGGGAATAAGCAAAGGTCAACTTTCATGTTCTCTGCTGCTTTATTTGATATATTTTGGAGGTGAAAGAATAGCAACTCAAATAATGATACCCAAACTTGGGATGAGCGAGGAGCCGCTTACATTGGTTGAATGGAAGGCGAAGGAAGGTGACTGGATTGAACAAGGCAATATCGTCTTGGTGATAGAGACGGAAAAGGTTACATCGGATGTTGAGGCTGAGGCCTCAGGCTACCTTCACATTTTGGTTGAAGAGGGAAACGAAGCACCGATAGGCAGTGTGGCTGGTCTTATTGCTGAAACAAAGGAAGAACTAGAAGCACTTCAAAGAGGACTACCAAAGGAAATAATTACAACCGTTGCCGGGTCTAAAGAAGCTCCTCTAGTTGAGGCTGTAGCACCATCTGTAGCTAAGACTAAGCAAGGAGAACGCATCCGAATATCCCCGGTGGCTCGTAAAATAGCAGAAGAAAACATGATAGATATAGCGAGTATAGTAGGCACCGGTCCCGGGGGAAGGATTGTAAAAGAGGATATTGAAAAGGAGATAGAAGCCAGGAAAAGGGTGGAAGTAACTCCTGAAGTTTATCAGGGTAAGAGGGTGAAATCTACAATTTCCCTCAAGGGGATGAGGAAAGCAATTGCTGAACACATGCATCGTAGTTTGTCAATCTCAGCTCAGCTCACCGTTATGGGTGAGATAGACATGACTGAGGTGGTGAAGTTAAGAGAAACATTGGTAGGCCAAGCGGAGGCTATCGGCGTAAGAATCACATATACCGATCTATCTGTGCTTGCAATTGCCAAACTACTCAAGGACAACCCCATAATCAATTCCAGCCTAATAGATAATGAGATTAAGCTCTGGGAAAACATAAACATTGGGGTTGCCGTTGCCTTAGAAGAGGGGCTTATTGTCGTTGTGGTAAAGGATGCCGACAAGAAATCGCTTGTAGAGATAAATCAGACCATAAGGACCTTGGTGGAGAAAGCAAGAGAGGGAAAACTGGTGCCTGACGATGTCACAGGCGGAACCTTCACCATTACCAATCTAGGGGCACTCGGTGGAGGATACCGTTTTGAGACCGTGATCATAAATCAGCCGGAGTCGGCAATTCTGGGAATTGGGAGCATCACGGACAGGGTTGTGGCCAGAAATGGGCAAATTGTGATCAGGCCTATCATGACATATTACTTTACTTATGACCATAGGGTAATTACTGGAGCCGAAGCAGCCAGATTTATGGCAAATGTGACCCGGTTACTGGAAACCCCCAAATCCTTTGTTAGCCTAGAAGAGGAAGCAGCATGACCCTAGATGATGGTCTGCGGCTAGAGAACTCGCCGGAGGCCTACCTTTTGGGCACGGAGGACTTTGCTGAGGGGACTACAGTTTTCGTAGAGAAGAGGAAGCCTGTCTACAAAGCAAAATAAGCTAATTAATAAGGATTAGTAAAAAGGGGAAGAGTAATGATTGTAAAGATTGACCATATAGGGATTGCAGTCAACAATTTAGAAGATGCTGTAAAGCCATATATTGATGTATTTGGATTAAAGGTTGGAGAAGTAGAAACTTTAGAGGAACACAAGGTTAGAATTGCAATGATTCCTGTAGGTGAGAGTAGGATTGAGTTTTTACAGCCAACTGATTCAGAGGGACCGATAGCTAAGTTTATTGAAGAGAGAGGAGAGGGGATACATCATTTGGCTCTGGAGGTCAGTGATATTCAGGGTATGCTCAAGATGTTAAAAGAAAAGGGTGTCCCCCTCATCAATACGGAGCCAATAATTGGAGTCGGTGGGGCTAGGATTGCCTTTCTACATCCCAATGAAACAAAGGTATTAATAGAATTAGTGGAGCATTAAATGGTTGAAGACAGCCGAATAAAGGCAAAACAATTAGCTGAGCTAGAGGAACGCCGAGCTAAGATAAAGGAGATGGGTGGAAAGGAGGGTGTGGAAAAGCAGAAAAAGAAAGGTAAGCTAACGGCACGAGAGCGAATAGACATGCTATTGGATAAGGGGACATTTCGCGAGATTGGAATGTTTGCTAAAAGCAGAAGTACAGCTTATAAAGAAGTCCCAGCCGACGGAGTAATTACTGGCTATGGAAAAATCGATGGCAGAAAGGTGTATATCTTCTCCCAGGACTTTACCAGCATGGGGGGAACCTTGTCAGAGATACATGGGAAAAAGATTTGTAACATTCTGGATAGTGCAATGAGAGCAGGTAGTCCAATTATAGGTATAAATGACTCTGGAGGAGCCAGAATTCAGGATGGTGTGGATTCCCTATCTCTTTACGGAGGTATGTTTTTGAGAAATACAATAGCCTCAGGGGTAATCCCTCAGATATGCGCTATCCTAGGGCCAACTGCCGGAGGGGCAGTATACTCTCCAGCATTGATGGACTTCGTATTTATGGTTAAAGGGATAAGTTATGCCTTCATCACTGGGCCAAGGGTAGTTAAGGCGGTAATGGGACAAGAAGTTAGTGAAGAGGAGCTTGGTGGGGCTATTGTTGCTCAGAGAAAAGCCGGGGTCGTTTGCCGCTCTGAAAATAGTGAACAGGAGTGTTTTCAAGCTATAAAGGAACTGTTAGGTTATCTGCCGTCAAATAATAGGGAGGAAAGACCAAAAAGAATTGATTGGGGAGATAGTCCAGACCGTATAGATTCAGCTCTATTTGATATTGTTCCTGCCAACCCAAGCCAGGCATACGATATGCATAAGATAATTGAGCGGGTATTTGACCAGAGGCGGGATGGGAAGAAAAATTACTTTGAGCTATTTCCACTATTTGCTACCAATATAATCACCTGTTTTTCTAGGTTGAATGGATGGTCGGTAGGTATAATAGCCAATCAGCCGATGTCGAAGGCAGGGTGTTTAGATATAGATGCCTGTGATAAAGCATCTAGGTTCATTAGATTCTGTGATGCCTTCAATATCTCAATTATCAATTTGGTTGATGTGCCCGGATACCTACCAGGGACAAATCAGGAGTGGGGTGGAATAATCAGACACGGGGCAAAGATGCTTTATGCCTATTCTGAGGCAACCGTACCCAAACTAACCCTCACTATTAGGAAAGCCTATGGTGGCTCATATCTTGGAATGTGTAGCAAGGATTTGGGAGCTGATGTCGTATTCTGCTGGCCTAGCACTGAGCTGGCAGTAATGGGAGCCGAGGGAGCAGCCCCAATAATATTCAGAAAAGAGCTGGAAAAGGCAGATAATCCAGAGGAATTGCTAGAGCAGAAGATAAGAGAATATAGACAAGAATTTGCCAATCCTTATCGGGCAGCTGCAAACTTACATATTGATGATGTAATTGACCCGGCAGAAACAAGGCCTAGACTGATTGAAGCTCTGGAAGTGGTGATAAACAAAGAAGAGCATAGGTTACAGAAGAAGCACGGAGTTATGCCCACGTAATATGCAGAACCTCTAGATAGAATGACCCGCAAATAGAGTTCCTTGTCTTGGGGTTGGAGGAAATAAATATAGACCCCACTAAGGTAAGTTATATTTTGTTACTCAAATCCATATTGATCACGCTGGCGGTGGGCAACCTTATTCTGCCTTGAGGGTAACACAAGCTCTCTCTTAGAATTCGTAATGGTGTTTCTTATTGAGTTCATAGTAAAGCCCAGTTGAGAGGAGGTGATGCTTTTAACTAGACTTAGTAGAGAACTTATGTTCAAGGCAGGTTTGTTTTGTGTTCATTCAGATAGATAGGTGACGATTAAAAGGTGTAAAAAGGGAGGGCAGAATGGATTTTGAATTTAGTGAGGAGCAAAAGATGCTTAAGGAGGCGATAAGGAGCTTTGCTGAGAAGGAAATTGCTCCTCTATTAGATGAAGCTGAGGCGAAGGAAGAATATCCAGTGCAAATATTCCCTAAGATGGGAGAGCTAGGCTATCTTTGCCTTAGTTATCCTACCAAGTATGGTGCCGGTGACATGGGACTGGTAGGTGAGTGCATTGTGCTTGAAGAGCTAAGCAGGGTGGGTGGTGGCATTGCTGGTGGGCCGATGGTCCATAGTGATGTTGCCACTGAGGCTATTTTGGCTCATGGTACTGAGGAACAGAAGCAGAAATACCTGGTTCCAGCTATTAAAGGGCAGAAGATAGCTGCCTTTGGTCTTACTGAGCCCAATGCTGGTTCCGATGCTTCTGCTGTAGAGGCCACGGCTGTTAAGAAGGATGATAAATATGTCATCAATGGCAACAAGATATACATCAGCAACGGCACAATCTGCGACTTCGTGGTTATAGCTGCTTACACTGATAAGAGTCTGGGAACCAAGGGAGGGATGAGCATGCTTATTGTGGAAAAAGACACACCTGGCTTTAGCCGTAGGAAGATGTCGAAATTCTGTTATCATTCATGGGATACTGGCGAACTCACCTTTGAGGATTGTGCTGTGCCGGTTGACAACCTAGTCGGAGAGGAAGGTAGAGGGTTTTACTATTTCATGGAGTCTCTGGATGCAGGCAGGATTACTCAATCGGCGCAAAGTCTAGGGCTAGCCCAAGCTGCCTATGAGGCTTGTCTTAGCTACGTTCAGCAAAGGGTGCAGTTTGGTCAACCGATATACAAGTTCCAGGTTAACAGTTTCAAGCTAGCCAGGATGGCTATGGAAATAGAGGCAGCTCGCTGGCTGATGTATCGTGCTGCTTGGTTATATGACCAAGGTGCCCGTCGCCTTAACGAAGCTGCCATGACCAAACTATTTGCCAGTGAGGTATGCGTGAGGGTTGCTAATGAGGCCATGCAGATACATGGTGGTGTTGCCTTTATGGCTGAATCACCGGTGCATCGCTACTTCCGTGATGCAAGGCTGCAGACCATCATTGAAGGCACTTCGGAGATTTGCGAAATAGTCATTGCCCGTGGGATTGGGTTGCGCTAGTTTATTGAGGCAAGTAGGAAATCTTGCTTTAAAAAGAAGTCTATAGAAAGAAGGGGGAATCTTCGGCATTATAGGGTATGGATAGCAGGGGTTTAAATTCTTAATTAAGGAGGCTAATTATGGCTGTTGACTATAAGAAGGAAGGTAGGATTGCCATTTTTACCATTAATCGACCTGAGGCATTTAATGCTGTGAATGTGCAAACCTTCCAGGAGTTACATGATCGGGTGGTAGAATTTCGGGATGACCCTGAGCTATGGGTTGGCATTATTACTGGGGCTGGAGAAAGAGCATTTTCTGCTGGTGCCGATATAAAAGATATGTTACCCTTTTTAAAAGAGCACCGTGAAAGTCTCTGGGCGTTCCCACCGAGTATAATGCGGGGCCTAGATATGTGGAAGCCGCTCATTGCGGCAATCAATGGCCTGGCGTTAGGTGGTGGGCTGGAGATTGTTCTGGCCTGTGATATAAGGATAGCCTCAGAGAGTGCTCGCTTTGGCACACCGGAGGTAACTTTAGGTCTGATACCTGGTTGGGGAGGCACCCAGAGGCTACCCCGGATGCTCCCCTGGTGTAAGGCAGCCGAGATATTACTTATGGGAAGACCTATAGATGCCCAGGAGGCATATCGCATAGGGTTAGTAAACAAGGTTGTCCCTCGGGAGCAGCTCATGCCTACAGCTAAGGAGTGGGCTGAAGTTATCTGCCGGGCAGGACCTCTAGCAGTTAGAGCGGCCAAAGAGGCTATGATTAGAGGAAGCAGCATGACCCTAGATGATGGGCTGCGGCTAGAGAGCTCTCTGGAGGCCTACCTTTTGGGCACGGAGGACTTTGCTGAGGGGACTACAGCTTTCGTGGAAAAGAGGAAGCCTGTCTACAAAGCAAAATAAGCTAATTAATAAGAATTAGTAAAAAGGGGAGGAGTAATATGGAAATCAAAAAGGTTGGAGTAGTTGGTTGTGGGGCTATGGGTTCTGGTATCACTCAGGTTTGTGCCCAGTCAGGCTACCAGGTGGTAGTCTCAGAAATAAATGATGAACTTTTGAATAAGGGACTAGCTTCAATTAACTCATTTCTAACTAGAGACGTGAAGAGAGGCAAGGCAACTCAGCAAGATAAGGATTCTACCCTGGCTCGCATCAAAGGCAGCACTAATACCAAGGACTTTAGTGATTGCGACCTAGTAATAGAAGCCGTTGTTGAGAATCTGGATTTGAAGAAGAGGATATTTGTTGAGCTAGATAAAGTTTGTCCTAAGCATACTATTCTAGCTAGTAACACCTCTTGTCTATCTATCATAAATATGGCTATGGAAACCAGCAGGCCGGAAAAGGTACTGGGGTTGCATTTCATGAACCCGGTACCGGTTATGAAGCTGCTAGAGATAGTTAAGACTATTGCTACCAGTGATGAGACCCTTGAGGTTGGCAAGGGATTTGGTAAGTCTCTGGGTAAGACCATCGTCATTGCTAGGGATACTCCGGGCTTTATTGTGAACCGCTTGCTGCTACCCTTTATGCTTGGTGCTTTTCGTATGTTAGAAGCTGGCCTTGCCACCAAGGAGGATATTGATACTGCCATAAATCTGGGTCTAAATCATCCCATGGGACCGCTAACCTTATCCGACCTTATTGGTATCGATACTATCTTCTTCATCGCCAATGCTATATATGAAGAACTTAAAGACCCGCTATATGCTCCCCCCATTATTTTGAAGAAGATGGTTGCTGCCGGCTGGCTTGGACGTAAGACAGGAAAGGGATTCTATGAATATAAGTAGTCGGTTAGCAAAATAGTAGATTCTGATTAAAATAGAGGAGGTCTGAAACTATGATAACATCGCAAGAGTATCGCAAACGGCTATATGCCATGAGACCCAATATTCGTATCGGTGGTGAGTGTGTTGGGCGAGATGCCCCGCTCTTGGAACAACCAACGAATGTGGTGGCAGCGACCTTCGATATGGCTCAGACCCACAGTATGATGGGCTTACTACAGCCATCTCCCACCTGACTGGGGAGAAGCTTACCCGGTGGACACCTATGGGCAGAATGGGGAGGGAAGGAGAGATTAAAGGGACTGCTGTATTTCTAACCTCATCGGCTTTAAGCTTTATAACTGGGCAGGTTATCTGTGTTGATGGGGGGCATACAGCTTGGTAGTTTAGGGGTATAATGAGGAAATAAGATACTACCTTCCTCGTTTTTCATAGTTAGAGCACCAGGTAGCGTTGGGACGTGCTGGATTGTGACATGCCCCACGCCAGTTCCACTTGCAGCTATCACACAGGAATATGTTCATTCCCAGTGCCTTCTTAATCCTGAGGATAATCCTGTGTTTCCATGGGGTTTTTGTGGGTTTCATTTTTAACTTAGACTATTTGAGGTAAAATAACATTTTTAGTATATCAGGTTAGATGCGTTCTAGCAATAAATGTGATAAAATAGATTTAGCTTTTCATAAAGATTTATGATGATAATCTAGTTATGTTGAAAGGGTGATTTGCCATGACTACTTCTCAAGTCGGAAAAGAAGAACAGCTAAATTTGGAGTCGCTTACCTGGGGTAACCTAACTTGGGTTAACATCGAGGGTCCGACAGAAAAGGAGACAGAATATCTGGCTCAAAATTACCACTTTCACCCCTTAGATTTAGACGACTGTCTCAGCCGAATACAGCGACCCAAAATAGATGAGTATAAGGACTATCTATTTTTAGTCTTCCATTTCCCTGTATTTAATAAAGAGGCGCGGGTAACTACACCCAGTCAGCTATCGGTGTTTATTAGCGAAAACTACTTGATTACGCTGCACAAAGGGGAGCTTAAGCCGCTGGTTAAACTGTTCAGGGAGTGCCAGATTGATGAAGAATCACAACAAGAGTATTTCAGCCAAGGCTCTGGTTACCTTCTTTACCGCATCGTTGATAGGCTGGTTGACTACTGCCTACCGATACTAAATAAGATTGGTGATAGTATTGAGGATGTTGAAGACAGTATCTTCTCCGACAGGATGCGCGGCGCAGTAAAGGAAATCTCCATGCTCCGTCGTGATATTATCTCCTTTCGCCGCATTATCTGGCCGATGAGAGCGGTTATTGGCAGCCTGGAAGCTAAGATTCGCCGTTTTACTAAGATGGACATGGCGGCTTACTTCGGAGATATGATTGACCACGTGGATAAGATTTGGGATGGCTTAGATGAATATAAAGAAGTAATTGAAGGGTTAAACGATACCCATGATTCCTTGGCAACTAATCGCACCAACGAGGTTGTGCGAATACTGACTGTTATTGCTACCATCCTGCTGCCTATTACTGTAGTGGCAAGCATCTTCGGAATGAACATCCCGTTGGGGCCTTTTAGCGATTCTC
>SDBU01008069.1_pt1 | contig 12040 bp, 9 predicted proteins | sample 2277071 | NCBI WGS metagenome assembly SDBU01 (sample SAMN10397929, study PRJNA504765) | marine sediment metagenome | isolation source: marine sediment core GS08_GC12, 126 cmbsf | place: Arctic Ocean: Gakkel Ridge, Loki's castle | collected 2008
TGCAGTACTGGTTATTGCCTTGATTGTCCTGATAGTCAGAACCAGACGTGTAGTCTAGTTAACTACCTGGTTTTGACTTGACGGGTAATACCTGACCCGTATATAAAGAGAGGTCGCCTGAGGCGACCTCTCTTCTTTTATTATTATTTAGTAACTCTATCCCCTGTATCCTCTTCCCCTTATCAAGGGGAAGAGGAATTATGGTTTCCGAAGGGGACGTTAGCCCCTTCGGGCTTCCCCACATAGGTAGATACTCAGGGAGAATTAAGGAGAGTCGGAGTAAGGGATATTAAACTGCATGATGTCAGGCATACCCACGCCTCTTTGATGCTCAAACAGGGGATACACCCAAAGGTAGTACAAGAGAGGTTAGGCCATGCCAGCATACAGATGACTATTGATACTTATAGCCATGTGATACCTGGATTACAACAAGCCGCAGCTAACCGGTTTGACGATATTGCCTTATTACCTGATCCTGAAAAAGAGGTCGTTGAAAATCATTAGTAGCAAATTAGTAGCAAAAATACAAAAGCCCTGTTACCATTTTGGAAGACAGGGTTTTTTAGCTTTATTTTTGGTGGAGCTGGAGGGATTCGAACCCTCTACCTTTTGACTGCCAGTCAAACGCTCTCCCGATTGAGCTACAGCCCCATAAACCTAGATACAATTTAGCAGAAAATAACAGAGAAGACAAGTCTGGCTAAAGCTGGGCAAAGCCACAGCCTGGCGAACTATGCCTTTTCAAACTTCCTTTATAAATGACCTCGACCACAAACAATTGCCCAATTACCATCAGATGCGTTACAATATGAGCCAAATCAAAGCAGATAGAGATGAAGGAAAGCTGAGAGGAGAAGTATGAAAATCTGTCTCCTACCTTATTGAGAAAACCTTATTGTGGCAAGCAGGGCATCTACGTTTATTACCTTGTCAGAGAGCTACGTAATATAGGACACGGGGTGCAGGTGATGTCAGATCCTCCCCACTCAGTGGTTGCCGAGGGTGTAAAGTTGCGCCAACTTGAAAACTAACGAGCAGGGGTTTTAATATAGCCGCAGTAGTTGATATGGGAAATCCCGGCTAATAACTAAGCCGCGGCAGAGCCGGCTGAGTTCTATGGAGAAGAAATAGAAAAGTGAATGGAGTGACCAGGTTTAAGCCAAAGTTTAGGATCTTCTATGGGTGGTGGATTGTATTGGCTTCAGCCTTCATCTCCTTTTATGGCTCAGGGGTCTGGTTCTATGGCTTCAGCGTCTTCTTTAAACCAATACTTACCGAGTTTGGCTGGTCCCGGGCGGTTACCGCTGGGGCCGTCTCGGCGTCAAGGCTTGAGGGTGGCCTAGAGGGACCAATCATTGGCTGGCTCATTGATAAGTTTGGACCAAGAAAGTTGATGATATTTAGTGCCGTCTTTGTTGGCATCGGCTTCGTATTGCTCTCTAGGTTAAACTCCCTCGTAATGTTTTATATCCTTTTCATCTTCGTTTTAGCGGTAGGCTACAACAGTGGCTTTGGTCGAGCGACGATGGTGGCGGTGGCAAACTGGTTCATAAGGAAGAGATCCCGGGCATTCGCCATCTATTCACTGGGGGCTGGTATCGGCGGGGCAGTTATAGTGCCAATTTTAGGTTGGCTTATTGGCAACTACGGCTGGCGGACGACTGCCCTTATGGCGGGGATAGGAGTATGGCTGCTTATGATTCCGGCAGCCCTTGTTCTGAGGCATAAACCAGAGCAGTACGGGTATTTCCCGGATGGAGAACCGCCTGAGGAAGAGGAGAAGAAAGGAAATACAGAAGCCAAAACAGCAAGGGGAGGCGGGGCCATATCCACCGATGAAATAGAGACGAGCAGGGCTCACTTTGGGGAGATCAACTTCACGGTGTGGGAAGCTATGGCTACCCCCGCCTTCTGGCTGCTGGCTCTTGGCTCTGCGGCTAGAGGTGGGGCAATGACTGCTATAATATTGCATGAGGTGGCATACTTGACTGATATCGGGATTGCTCCTCAAGCGGCGGCCACTGCCCTCGGTCTCATGGTTCTGCTTAGTATCCCGGGCAGGTTAACCTTTGGTTGGTTTGGAGACAGGCTTAACAAGAAGTACGTCTATATGGCATCCTTCCTCATCTCATCTCTCGGCGTTTTTATCCTTGCCCACATCAGAAATATGGAGATGCTCTATCTATTTCTGGTGGTCTATGGATTCGGCTATGGAGGAGGAATCCCCTTGCTTTATGCCATAAAAGCGGAATATTTTGGTCGAAAGGCCTTTGCCACTATCAGCGGTTTTACCATGTTTTTTTTGATGGGGCCAACCATGGCCGGCCCGATTTTTGCCGGATGGGTTTATGACGTCACGGGAAGCTATTACACAGCCTTTATGACTTTTGGCGTGCTTTACCTTCTCGGCGCAATTCCCATCTTCTTCTTGAAGCGGCCAATGCAAAGGCCCACCCCAACAACCAGCCGAGCGCTGTTTTTCTTCCTCAGGGTGAGGGATAAATTTTCTCGAAAAAGTAAGGAAGGCAAGTCTGGCTAAAGCTGGGCAGAGTTGCAGCTTGGCGAGTTCCACTCTCACAAATTACTTCACCTTGAGAAATGCGATGGATGAGTATAAAATGGACCCTAAGAAGTTGTTGACTGCATTAAGTGAAATCTTAACTTGTGGTCGCCCGTCACAAAGTTTTGCCAATCTCAAACATGATAATCATGGTCTGGAATACAACACGCCGTGCATCTTCCCACACTAATTGCTCACCATCTTTGTAAGCCCCATGTTCTTGACGTTGAATTAGGTCGCTAACTGTACCCCAGTATGCCAGAAGCGCCTCAAGAAAATCCTTCTTGGTCGCACCTAACTGTGCAGCATTAAAGCCAAGCACTGTCTTGAGCCGAGCGACCGTCTTAGTTTTGTCAGTGTTAACATCGGGAGGCTGGTAGCGTTCTACTAAAGTAGTTGTAAATCCTTGTAACACTTCACGGCAAAGGTGACCAATGGTTGTTAATTGCTGTTGCGTATCTGTCTGCCACAACAAATCCTCGGCTGATGACCATTTCGCAAAGGCTTCAGGATACTTGGCTCGAAACTCTGGGACATTGAGGTATTCTCTTATCGTAGTTTCAACACGCTCTACAGCCTCTCCCTTTTTCCTCTTAAGGTGTTCATAATATCGAAAACCCAGGGAGGTAACATCGAAATTCGGAGTTCTTCCTGCCTCAAATCCAATAGCAAGCAATCCTTGCCGCCCAAGTTCCTCTACATCACCATAATATATTCTGTTTTCACTCTTTTTCATACCAGGGTGGTGTAGGAAATCCACACCACCCTCCAGTTGGATAACGAAGAATTTCTGCCGTTCTTCACGTGGCGTATTGCGCACAGCCTCGACTATTAATATAAGAAGTTCCTCTTGCACAGGTTCAAGCAATATCCGATTGAATTGATTTTCCATTTTCTGCTCAAACACTTCTCGTCTCCGCTCTCCCTCTTCTACTATTACTCTCCAGCAAAACCTGTCACATTTGCAATAACAGTTAGAATATTTTTAAATTTGGCACTTAGTGTCTTCTACGGCGTTACAGCTTCAGCCGTCTTTGCGGTGAAGGTCAGGGCATCATCAACCAGGTCAACGATAATGTTGTCACCCTCGTTGAACTCCCCCCGCAAAATCTTGGTTGACAGCGGATTCTCCACATAGCGTTCTATTGCCCGCCTTAGCGGTCGTGCCCCGTACAGCGGGTCAAAGCCAACCTTGGCCAGCCATGATTTTGCCCCATCAGTTATCTCCAGCGTGAGCTTACGGTCAACCAGACGCTCCTGCAAATCTTCCACCATAAAATCAACAATCTGCCTGAGTTGTTCCTCGGTTAGCTCGTGGAAAACTATAGTCTCATCCAGCCGGTTGAGGAATTCGGGGCGGAAGGTCTTCTTCACCTCGGTCATCACCTTTTCCTTCATGTCCTCATAGCTCTGCTGCCGAGCTTTGGCTCCGCCCTTCTGCAGAGTAAAGCCAAGACTCATTTCGCGTTTAATAAGTTCACCACCGGTATTGCTGGTCATAATAATTAACGAATTCTTAAAATCTACCGTCCGCCCGTGGCCATCGGTTAACCGCCCGTCATCAAGAACCTGGAGCAGACTATTAAATACCTCGGGATGCGCCTTTTCAATCTCATCCAGCAGGATTACCCGATAGGGACGCCGTCTCACTGCTTCAGTAAGCTGTCCTCCCTCCTCATAGCCAACATAGCCGGGTGGAGCACCAATAAGGCGGGATACGGTATGCCTCTCCTGATACTCCGACATATCTAGGCGCACCATTGCGTTCTCATCGTCAAACAGGAACCAGGCTAGGGTGCGAGCCAGCTCAGTCTTACCGACACCAGTAGGACCTAAGAACATAAAGCTGCCGATAGGTCGTCGTGGGTCCTTCAGTCCTGACCGGCTTCGACGGACAGCTTCGGAAATGGCAGTAACCGCCTCCTCCTGGTTTATCAGCCTCTCGTGAATTCGCTCCTCCATATGAAGCAGTTTCTCAGCTTCACCCTCAAGCATCTGGGACACCGGGATACCCGTCCACTTAGAGATCAGCTGAGCAATATCCTCGGCATCCACCGTCTCGTCAATTTTCTCCTGTTGAAGCCAATCGCCCTTAGCCCGATTATACTCCTCTTCCAGACGCAACCTTTCAGACTTAAGTTGGGTAGCATGTTCATACTCCTGCCGCTGCGAGGCTGCCTCCTCCTCATTGGTTAATTGCTTCAGGCGCTGCTCCAAGGATTTAACCTCGGGTGGTGCACTCTCGGTATCAATCCGCAGCTTACTGGATGCCTCATCAATAAGGTCAATCGCTTTATCAGGTAGATACCTATCTGAAATATAGCGCTGACTCAACCGGGCGGCTGCCTCTAGAGCCTCATCGCTAATCTTAATCTTGTGATGCGCTTCATACCTGGGACGTAGCCCCTCAAGCATCTTAATAGTATCTTCAACACTAGGCTCACCAATAAATACCGGCTGGAGGCGGCGCTCCAGAGCCTTATCCTTCTCAATAAATTTACGGTATTCATCCATAGTAGTAGCCCCTACACACTGCAGTTCACCGTGAGCTAGTGCCGGCTTGAGCATATTACTGGCATCAATAGCTCCCTCAGCCGCACCTGCCCCAACCACGGTATGAATCTCATCGATGAATAATATAACCTCGCCCTCTGCCTGCCGAACCTCATCCATTACCGCCTTAAGTCGCTCTTCAAACTCACCACGGAACTTACTTCCTGCCACCAAGGCCCCCATATCCAGAGCCACTACTCGACGACCCTTAAGAGAATCAGGGACATCATCAGTTACAATCTTCTGGGCAAGCCCCTCAGCAATGGCTGTTTTGCCTACTCCGGCATCACCAACAACCACCGGATTATTCTTAGTCCGCCGAGTAAGTACCTGCATCACCCGCTTAATTTCGTCCTCCCGCCCGATAACCGGGTCGAGCTTGCCCTGCCGGGCTAACTCAGTGAGGTCACGACCGTACTTCTCCAGGGAGCGATACTTACTCTCAGCCCTGGCATCACTAACCCGATGCCCCCCACGAAGTTTCTGCAGAGCCTGAAATACCTTCTCCTGGTCAACACCAAAGCCTTTAAGGATTCCAGCTGCTTCACCCTTCACCTCTCCAGTAATAGCAATCAGCAGGTGCTCGGTGCCGATAAACTCATCCTTGAGTCTATCGGCCTCAGCCGTTGCCATCTGCAAAAGCTGGGCAATGCGTGGTGTAGCATAAATTTGCGGTGTATCATAATCAAGGCGAGGAGTTTTCTCTAGAGCAGCTATCGCCTGCTGCTTCACTGCCTCGACATTAGCCCCAAGCTCCCCCAAGATTTCACCAACTAACCCCCTCTCCTGCTGGAGTAGTGCCAGCAGGATATGCTCTACATCCCACTGGCTATGGTGATACTGACGAACCAACTCCTGGGAAAGGGCTAACGCTTCCTGTGCCTGTTCAGTAAATCTCTCCTGCTTCATGATAGCCTCACCTCCACGTTGTTTTTAGTGCCAAAGTTAATCTCAAGGAAATCTTCTATCTGCTGTTGAACTTCGGGATAATCCCAGTTGTAATCATGTCCAGGGACATTAATACAATAGGTAAATTTTACCCGCTTCCCTTGCAGCTTATATTTAATCCATCTGAAGGGAGCAGTAAGATAAGTTCTAGCTATAGTTGGTATATTCCATTCCATCAGAGCATCAGGCATCAACCCATTACTATCCAGGGCCAGCGTTTTCTCGGTGATTACCCGTCGAGATTTATAGGGGAAGGGTATACCCAGCTCTATACTAAAAACTCGGTCAAGCCCGCCTAAACGTTGCGACACCGCATTACTAAAGGCTGCCCCCTGACTCGCCCCTATCAGTATTATCCTGATGTCACTAAGATGGTGAACAATAAACTCTAGCTCGGCTGTCATCACTTTTGCTTTGAAGGCAAAGAAGTGGGATTGCTCTTTTATATCCCGTATCAACTCTCGCCAACCGCTGTTGGTGCGGAAGTACTGCATTAATAACCATGTATAACCCAGCTTTTCAATGTTAGCACTGACTCCTTCCACAATGCTCCGTTCCCACTGCAAGAGATTTTCCATGTGTGTGGTACCCCACCCACCGGGGTTATGAATGAGGAGAAAGTCTTTGCCTTTAGCCCTAGTGCAAATATCTAAAAGTCTGCTGGTAAAGACGGCCTGCTTTTCGGCGTTATTATCAAAAAGTTGCTCAGCCAGATGGTTAACTTCTTCTTGTAAAGCCAGATGCTCGTATGTCATTTTTAAGCACCAATCCATTGTAACAAGAAATGCAATCCCCCATACCCGGCAAAGGCTATAATCAGCCCCTTTATTGTTTTACCAACCCAGCTAACTAGGAAGAATCGTAATAAGCCTATACGAAGCGAGCCGGCGGCCACACCGGCAAAGTAAAAAGGGCTAATTGGCATTGCCGAGACGATAAAGAGAAGCCAGGAACCTCGCCTTCCCCCTGTCCAATCTACCAAACGGTTATAAAAGGCCTCACCTTTAGACCAAAATTGGGACTGGGTTGGTCTAGCGATATCGTTACCCAGGCCTAGCCGGCGTTCAAAGGTCCGCTCCTTAGACCGAAGCCTGGACCATATAGTCTCGGCGCCTGCCCCGGTCAGGTATACCGTTATTCCCCCTAGAGCCTCGCCAAAACCTGACATCAGCCCTACATACACTGGCCCTACATATTCCGGTCCAAATATCGGTTTCAATACACGGCCGAGGGTGAATATCACCAGCAGACTGGGAGCAGGAATAATGGTTATCCCACCCATAATACTCACCAAGAAACCGCCTGCATAACCATAGCCCTGAGCGTGCTGTATTTCCTCCCGGAAATAAACTACGGCAACAGCTAACAGCACGGTAAGCAAAAAGCTCATGCTGCTAATAAGATAGAACTTCCACCTCTTCTTTGATCTATCTTGTTCAACCTGCATCACCCCAGTAGCCACTCCTTATTACCTTATTTTGTAAACCTGAACAATTTACCATCCCGCTCAACCAAAGAGAATAAACCAGTAGAGTAGTCTAAAATCCTCTCCCTCATGCCATCATGTATGGCCAGAATCCCTTCACTCCTTAATATTCTATGCAATTCTTCTAACACTGACCGTCTTTCTTTAATCTCATGCAAGACATCGCACATCCAGATTACGTCTATGCATTCATCTGGTAAACCTGTCTTGCTATCGGAAAGTATCGTTTCTATATTGGTTAGCCCTTCTTTTTCCGACTGCTCCTTCACTATTTCCAGTTGACGAGGGAAATAGTCCAAAGCATATACTTTCCCCCTTATACTTACTATCCTAGCTGCTTGAATAGTGAACTCACCGGTACCACAGCCATAATCTAGGACGGTTTGCCCCTCCCGTACCAGATTAGTCTGCTCCCACTTTCCTAGAATGCTTCGCCCACTAATGCTTCTCCACAGTGGCCACCAATAAACCCAAAGTGCATAGTGGGCTTTATATATTGGGTTTAACCTTTCCTCAAGAAAGCGTTCTATATCAAACAAATTCCGTTTCGCTCCGCCTTACTTTTCCAGTTTAGATACTACCAGAAGCTCCAAGCTAGAACTGTTTCTTACTCAGCTTCTTAAGCTCTGATTCTAGCCCCTCGATACGATGCTGCAATTCGGTCATACGCTGCGTCATACGTAAAATAACTTCTACCCCAGCCAGATTAATACCCAGGTCATTCATCAGTGTCTTCGCCTGCCTTAGGTGAGCTATGTCTCTGTCCGAATACAGGCGAATATTGCCTCTGGATCGGGGTGGTTCTATTATGCCAATCTTTTCGTAGTAGCGCAAGGTATGAGTTTGGACATCAAGCATCCTGGCGGCTATACTTATTACATAACAGGGCTCTTCACTTGGATTCATTAGTCACCTCTTCACTTAGCCACTGGGTCGTAGCTGACCGAGCTGCTCAAATAGCTTCTTTTCCTCCTCTGAGAGCTTGGTTGGTAAAACCACTCTCACCTTAGCCAGCAGGTCGCCACGGGAGGAGTTGCCTAAATGAGGCATCCCCTGTCTTGCCAGGCGAAAGGTACGCCCATTCTGAGTCTCCAGCGGAATCTTTAGCGCCAACTTCCCCTTAGGAGTAGGTACCTGAACTTCACCACCTAACACCGCTACAGTGAGCGGAACTGCCACCTCCACATGTAAATCATCACCCTTCCGCTCAAATAGCCGGTGGGGCTTAACCGATATTACTAGATAAAGATCGCCACTTTTCCTCCCAGCATAGCCTGGCTCTCCCTTATCAGCGATGCGCACCCGAGACCTATCCTTAACCCCAGGCGGAATCTTGACTTCAAGTCGCTTCAAACGAGTTACCATTCCTGAGCTCCGACATGCCGAGCACGGGACATTCTGTATCCGCCCAGTGCCACCACAAGTGGGGCAAGACTGCTCGGTCTCAAGACTAAGGATACGGCTAGTTCCATGGTAAGCTTCCTCCAGGGTCACCTCAACCGAGTGGTCTACATCCCGGCCACGTCTTGGCCGAACCCGGCGGCTGGAAGTCTGCGACCTAAAACCTTGGAACAGGTCACCAAACAAGTTACCTAAATCGCCCTCTTCGAAGTGGAATCTTTGAGCACCACCACCCTGACTAAAATTCCCAAAAGGTGCCTGCTGTTCCCCTGCCTTGGCGAACTGGTCAGCATATTGCCACTGGTCACCAAACTGGTCATACTTCTGTCGCTTCTCCCTATCAGACAGAATCTCATGAGCCTCATTTATCTCCTTAAACTTGGCCTCTGCCGACTTGTCATCAGGATTAACATCAGGATGATACTTACGAGCCAGGCGTCGGTAAGCTCGTTTTATCTCTTGCTCACCGGCATCCCGTTTAACGCCCAATATATTATAGTAATCCTTGCCTGCCATCTTTCCTTACCCCATCTACTAAATCATTATAAATCATTTTACAAGGTATGTCAACATATTGTGAGGTAAGTTAAGAAATTAATATGAAGTCTCTTAACAAATACTAATAAAATTCCTTACTCAAATCAAAAAGGCTAGGCAATCTTGAGCCTAGCCTTTTATCGTAAGTTTGGTAGCGGGGGTTGGATTCGAACCAACGACCTCCGGGTTATGAGCCCGACGAGCTTCCACTGCTCTACCCCGCGCTGCAATTTAAGTATACGCTTTGGCAAGATGCAGTGTCAAGGCACTCTTGGATAGCACACGCCGAAGTACCTGTCGTAGGCTGCACCTGCTTGCTCTCTATAAACTGGATTCTCCGAACTGTTCAGGCCCAGGATGATTCTCTGCTGTCGAGTTGGCATCATGGTCCCATTTACCCATTCAGTGCTCAGGTATCCAGTTCCCTTAGGCTCTCCTCTTTCTTTAATGCTTCTCTTCATTCTGACGCGCCGACGCTCTATCAAGAAAAAAGAAACCTTGGTAAATTATTGTATATCGAACCCTCTGGGATGAAATGGGTACTGGAGAAGATACTCTATCATTTGTTTGAGAAAACGCAATTATTAGGCTTATCAACAAACAAATATAAGCATGCTATCAAAGTCTTAACTTGATGTTCTTTTAACTAACTATTCTAGTGCCCTTTGTAGCTGGGTGAGAGGGACAGTTTTTTGTTGGGCATTGGTCATGTCCCGTAGTATCACGGTGCCTGTCTTTAACTCTTGGTCACCAATAATCACCGTGTGATGAACACTAAGGGAATTTGCCTGCCTCAATTGGGCTTTCAAGCTTTTGCTGCTGCTAGCCTGTATTACTCTAATGCCAGCTTCTCTTAACCTGGATGCCAGCTTTATTACCTCATCCCTGGCGTCATTACCCACATAGGCGATAAAAACTTCTGGTCTGGGTAGAGGCGGGATGGAGACGTTTTGTTTCTTTAAATTAAATATTATCCGCTCCATACCGGCAGCAAAGCCAATAGCTGGAGTAGGCTTACTACCCAGTTCTTCAATCAGGTCGTCATATCGTCCTCCCCCGCCGAGGGTGCTTTGGCCTCCTTCTGCCTCAGGTTGAACCTCAAATACTGTTCTGGTGTAGTAGTCCAGACCGCGAACTAAGCGGTGGTTCATTTCAAAGGGAAGTTCAAGCAAGCCCAGGTATCTCTTTAATTGATTAAAGTGCTCGTTACATGGCAGGCAAAGGCAGTCAACACTTTTGGGGGCACGGTCAGCTATTCGCTGACATGATGGCTGCTTACAATCGAGCAGGCGAAGTGGATTTCTCGTTAGCCTGGTTTTGCAGTCTGAACACAGCTCATCAGCGTAATTAGCATAATAATTCTTCAGGATAGTGAGATATCCTGGTCGACACGTTTTACACCCGATGCTATTTAGGCTCAGTGATAGGTGGTGAAGGTTTAGTGACTGGAAGAATTGCCATGCCATATCAATAACTTCCGCATCAAGGGTAGGATTGTCATCGCCAATAGCCTCATAGCCAAACTGGTGGTGTTGCCGGTATCTGCCGGCCTGAGGTCTATCGTATCTGAAAATAGGGGAAATGTAATACAGTTTCACTGGGTGAGGAAGGTTGTGGAGACCGTGCTGGACGTAGGCTCGGCACACTGCGGGAGTGCCCTCTGGCTTCAGAGTTAGGCTGTTACCTCCCCTATCGTCAAAGGTATACATTTCTTTCTGCACAATATCGGTGTATTCACCGGCACTGCGACCAAAAAGGCTAGTATCTTCAAATACCGGGGTGTCAATGCGCTCGTAGCCAAAGAGCTGACAGAGATTAGCCGCCTTCTGCTCTACATAACGCCAGTACGCTTGTTCCTGAGGTAGAATGTCTGAAGTGCCGCGTGGCGCTCGATACAACCTAACTTCCCTTCTGCCTGTATTTCAGCGGGTTCCCCCAAAACCGAAGATTTTTCTGGGTGCTTTTAAAGTTAGAATACAGTATTAACGCTGGACTTGTAAAGATGAAGCGATGCTGTATAGTTAAATCATTGGGGGTTGAAAGAAGGAAGACCTCACAGAATCCTGAGATAGTGCAACCAACCTATCCTACAAGTTGCTGGAAAACTTAAAATTTGCTAAACTGGGCTAGATACATGGGCCGTTAGCTCAGTTGGTAGAGCACCTGACTTTTAATCAGGGTGTCACAGGTTCGAAACCTGTACGGCCTACCAAAGCTGGAAGACCGTCCCTGCTGGGGAGTTTTGAAGAGAATCAGGGTGTCAAGACACTAGGTCAACCGACACCCTGATTTTACTGTTTTTCTGCATAAATATCAAGACTCGATGTTTAGCTAGCTGTTGATTACTGCAAGACCTTGGCCATCGACTGCAATGCGTATAACTTACATTATGCGCTAACTAAAATCAAGCTTAATTTATTTTAACTAGCCTCCTCGTTATCATCATGTTCCGCGATTCCAGCAGCCTTTTTTGCTTCTATCGTAATCTGACGCATGCGCTTAGATAACTCGTTACCTCTCTCTTTTTTGACTTCTTCTGGGCTTGCCAGAGT
>SDBU01008071.1_pt1 | contig 12039 bp, 10 predicted proteins | sample 2277071 | NCBI WGS metagenome assembly SDBU01 (sample SAMN10397929, study PRJNA504765) | marine sediment metagenome | isolation source: marine sediment core GS08_GC12, 126 cmbsf | place: Arctic Ocean: Gakkel Ridge, Loki's castle | collected 2008
TGTGGTGTCCGCTCTCCATAACGGAGGCTATCACCCGGGCTAATAGTGTCACAGAGTAGACGAGAAATCGAAATCAATCCTTGGCGCCTCCTTTATTCTCACTTTGAAACAAAACTTGATGCTGCTGGTGTGCTGCCACCAGCGAGACCAAAGCTTCGTCCATAACATAGGCTACTAGCGGTATCGCTTCCACGACACGCCCGGTTACTGACTCCCTTTTCTTCATCAGGTGAGTAACTGCATTCGTAATCGGGTCACGGTGCAGGATAAAGGCTTCTACAGAATCGGTAAGCGGAAGCCCTAGCTTAGCCAGTGTTTCACCATGACTATGACCAACATCGCGAGCAAGCTGAATGGTTTCCCCTCGCTTGGCGGGCTCAGTTATGTATTTGATAATCAAGTCGAGAAGGCGCCGGCCAAGGTCAGCCAGATGCTTTTGCGATTCCTGATCAAGTTTGCTGTACCAAGGAATAGTATTGAGAGTTGTCCTAGAAATTTCCCGATGCAGCTGGACAGTATCTTCTAGCTCGGTAACCAGGTCTTTTATGCCAAGCGTCCTTTGGTGTGAACTCATGAACTTCTTTAAGGCTGCCCTTGAATAACGCCGATGGCCGCCTGGGGTTATGAAAGCCTTTATCTTACTCTCATCTGTCCACTGACGGAGAGCCGCCTCACTAACTCCCAGGATGTGGCTAGCTTCACTTATATTAACTAAAGAATCTTGGGCCAAAGTTCATGCTCCCAAGAAATTGTTTAAGGTTAAAAGACAAATAATAGGCTGCTCTTTACCTTGCGGTTAAAGCATCAATAACTATTAAAATCTATAGAAATTTCCAAAAATCTATAATCAGAATAATCCATAGGAATCAGTATGTCAAGGGGATAATAACCTAGAATGACCTGGAATTTTAAAAATGCCCTTTTTGAATAGGTAAGTTAATTATCTATGAATACTAGAGAGAATATTGATCTACCCCATAATAATAGCAATCTTCATGCTAGTTTTACCAATACAATAATCTCCAGAGCAGGTTAGCAAACATATAGAGCTAGTAATGCCTAATACTATTACATGAACCGTGGGCCACCATACAAAAGGAGGGGTTACCTGCGGTCTTGAACGCTTGCGTAGTCAACTCGGCAACCCGAATGTGATCAGGGTGACCATACCCGCCACTCGGATCCATTGTGACTGCCACGTCAGGACGGCACTTCCAGACGATTCTAACTAGGCGTTGGACGACTTCTGTGATTGGTACGTTTATAAATACAGAGGGATTGTTGTTATCCTCGGCATCTGCCAGTCCAGAGTCGCGATAGCCGAGGAGAATCAACGATTATACCCGAGCATACTGAGGGCTGAGCGAAGTTCGGCGACCCGAATAGCTCCGAGAGTATCGGGCGTAGCGTTGCTTTCAGGTGCTATCTCGCCTGCCTCTCCCTGGGTGGCGCACACTACGGTTATATCTACGCCTTCATCGGCATAGCGGGCTAGTGTGCTTCCTGACCCAAAGCTCTCATCATCAGGGTGGGCGAATACGGCTAGGAGTCGCTTCCGCAACGTAATTAAAGATTGCCCTCGATCACCTCTCCTCTAATTATATACATAAGAGATAGGATACGACAAACAGCCAGAATGTGAGCCATTGCACATTACATCTCTTTGTTTCTTACTTCGTCTGAGGTAATTTGCATAGTTTATCTTGGCATATATAGACCCCTTTCTTGGCTATGATTTTCCCTCGGTATTTTAACGTGTTGAAAGCTAAAGGCGTGAGGTAAATATATACTAGCCGTAGCCTCAGGAGGTAAATATATACTAGCCGTAGCCTCAGGAGGTATTATAAACTTACCATCAATCCTGGCTGCTTCCGCTGGACATCTTCAGAAGCTAGCAGATGGGTTTTCAGACTTTCTTATTTTCCTTTTCTTATTAACACCTCTAATCATCCTCACTATGAGGCTTACTGGAATAATCAAGAGCCTCCTAAAACAATGGGACTGGGGACTGTTCCTTCTTATCTTTCTGTAGATGGCCTTACCCCGGTTCTATCGTTCCTACAGTGTTTACCTCATCGGTAACGCAATACCTGATACCAATGCCTTAGCAACGGTGGCTCAATGGCAATTCATCGAACTCCTGCTTGAGATTGTCCAGGAAACCTTCGTTTTAGCCATCTTTTTTTTCGTTGGCAGGGGTATGCAGAGAGCTGAAGGACCTGGACCACCTATTCGAACTGCACTAACATCAATACTACTTTTCAGTAGTATCCTCGCAGTCATATTATTTATTCTTTCCGATAACTTTGTATCAGTCATAGGTACCCCTGAAAGCATTCGAGAGGTTACATCCCAGTTTCTTAAAATTAAAACAGCGACCATACCCTTATTCCTCCTGAGCATGGCCTCTGTCATCATCGTGGAAACGGTGAACCGGAAACGGTTTATCTTAACACTTGCTACCCTGCAGGTAATCTACCAGTTTATTTTCGACAGCCTGTTTTATGGAGGATATTCATTCTCTTTAAATCTTGGAGTCCTGGGAGTTGCCTGGTCAGAAATAGCAGCCGGCTCATGCTTATTTATCACTACTCTGTTTTTATTAAGGCATATCATATTTAATAAGGTCAGCAACCTGTTATCCTTTTTCACACTTAAGGACTGGAGGATTTACTTCAGGGTTGGTGGCTGGTCTGGTCTTGATAGTCTTGTCAGGAATGTAGCTTATTTCTTCATGATCGCCAGGCTTTTAAATCTTCTTGGGGAGAGCAGTATCGGTGGTTACTACCTGGCAATGCACATTATCTAGAGTTTTCTCTTGGTGCCGATATTGGCTCTTTCCGAAAGCACAAGGGTGCTGATAGCTAACCATTCCGAAGATATCTTTAAGGTTCGGCAGATATGGTATTCGGCATTGGTCATTGGGGGAATTATTATATTAATCTGGCTGGTTCTGCTCCCCCTCTGGGGTGACTTTGCCGGTTTTCTGAACCCCAATAGTGAAATAGTAGATTTATCCGAAAAGGCAATGGCCATACTGATTGTCCCATATATACTTCTCGCTCTCAATCTGGTAACTGATAGCGTCTTCTATGGAGTTGGTAAGACTCAATATCAAGCATATCAAGCTATTATCACCAATGGGACCGTCTACGTCATAGCTTTCATAGTCTATTTAACGAATCTCTGGGCACCGACTTTTAACTCAATCCTAATCCTTTTCGGTATTGGGATTGTCGTTGATTCCATATTAACGGTTTATTATGCGTTCAGAGTTCTATTTCCTCGTATCGACATTTGAAAAGTGAATATTTATCCGATAGCTAAGGAAGGTCTTTTTCTTCTATTTTTATAAAAACCCCGATTGTTCAGTTCAGGTCACAATTGCTTCTTTTGTCCAGTTAAAAAAAAGTAAGATACGTTATTTTTGCACTTTAATCATCATCTTGTGAGTTGCTTAATTACTTCACTTCTTGCTAACGGTAGGCACACAGAACCATCAAACACTGCCTGTTCCACCTTGTCAAAAAGCTCAATAAATTGCTCTGGAGTTATCAGTATATACCCGGAAAGACAAACTTGAGCAAGCGGTTATCCGCAAGATAAAAGACCACATTCTAGCCTATGAGAACCTCAAAGAACTGGTAAATCTGACAAATGAGGAACTGGATACTGCCGCCGGTGATTACAGGGAACGTCTTAATATCATTTCGCGGAGATAAATACTGTTAATCAACGTCTGGAGCGATTGTATGATGCTTTAGAGGCGGGCAGTTTGCAGCTTGCTGATTTGGCACCCAGGATACAGCGACTCAGACAGAAGCAGGAACAGCCAGACACAGTACGATTGGAACTGGAGAACGTTCTATCGGACAGGAAGGTAGAACTGGCCGATATAGAGAGAGACTGATGAGTTGCATGGAAGACTTGGAAAATACGCTTGATGATAGCTCAATAACCGAAAGGAAATCCTTTATAAAGAGCTTTGTGAAAGAAGTGAGAGTCGCTGGTTCTGAGGTCTCGCTGGACTACAAGCCCCCGTTCTTAAAAGGAATGACGCCTCGGGAGACTCTATTAGTTCCCCCTATTGTACACTATGGTGGGCAGTAAAGGACTCGAACCTTCGACCTCTCGGATGTGAACCGAGTGCTCTAACCAACTGAGCTAACCGCCCCAAATCATGCCTAGCTTATCCTCAAACCCTGACGAAAATCCACCAAAACAAGAGGTCTCTTTTTCAGCTGGTGACACAAGTCTCAACACATCCTGCTTCGCTCTTACTGGCATTATATATAACTGATATTCCAATGGTCAAGCTGAAGCCTCACTATACAGTAGCCTCGGGATTTCCTTCTCACTAGGCGGCACCATTCCCCTCAGCAATTTTTCTTCAAGCCTCTTACCGATAGCCTGCGACCCGCTAGCACTACCGTTAGACGGAGTAACCTTGATTACATTGCTACCGCCTAAAGCCTTGAAGTATCCAGGTAAGCCTTTACGCGATAGAGTAACATCATTCAATATCATTCTATCAGTTATTGCCCTTGATAAGGCATCTACCAGTAAAGCCTTATGAGCGATAAAGCCCTCGCCTGAACGCTTGCCCTCTATATTCAGTTGTTAATATGTTTTTTTGTTTTTTACACTTTCATTATTAGACAAAAGGGGTTTTTGCTAGAGCAGTAACAAAAAGCCATTTAGTTGCTTCGGCTAATATTACTTCGGGGATAAGTCCTCCTGCCCATACTTCTGCATTACGAAGCTGAGTCCGGTCTTGGGGTAAAGCGTTACAGTGAGGATGTCCCCAATATCCTGGGTGAAGTCCTTGATCGATTCCCGACCTCTTTCTAGCTCAGGCTCAAGCAAGTCCGCCGGGCGGCAATTTATTATGGACCTATCTCCCTTGATGTAGTTGAGTACTGTTCGTTGCACGTCAGGGTCAATGGGAGCTGGGGGACGCCCATACAAGCCACGACAGTAGTCCGTTACTTGGGTTGGTATCAGTTTGTAGCGACCAACAATTACGTTCTGGGTAGCCTGAACACCGACTATCTGGCTGGTTGGGGTGACTAGGGGTGGATAACCCAGTTCCTTGCGAACCTTTGGCACCTCTTCATACACTTGATCAAGCTTGTCAATAGCATTGGCTTGGCGAAGCTGGGTAACCAGATTAGAAATCATACCGCCGGGAATCTGATGTGCCAGCACACTGGTGTCAATGACCGATAGCCTGGTTTGATTTAAATATTCAAGGTACTTAGGAGCTATAGACTCAAGATACTCTCCTAACGCAAGCATATGGTCCAGGTCTAGGCCAGTGTCCCGAGCAGTTCCCTGCAGTGCAACTATGATTGGCTCAATGGCCGGGTGTGATGACCTCAAGGCAAATGGGGCAAGAGCAGTATCAATAACGTCTACTCCCGCCTCAATGGCTTTGAGGCAAGTCATGGACGCCATGCCACTGGTGTAATGAGTATGTAGTTGCAGAGGCACCTTTAGAAACCGTTTAAGGGTCTTGACCAAGGTATAAGCGTCGTCAGGGGAAAGGAGCCCGGCCATGTCCTTGATACAGATGCTATCGGCTCCCATATCCTGCAATATTTGTGCTTTTTTAATGTAATAGTCAAGGTTAAATACCGGCCCTCCCATTTTACGCTCAGTAAGTGAATAGCAGATGGATAGCTGGGCATGCTTGCCGGATTCCTTTATAGCCCCTAGGCAGGTTTCCAAGTTACGCTCATCATTCAAGGCATCGAATACCCGGAAGATGTCAATACCAACCTCAGCAGCGTGGTGTACGAAGGCGTTTACCACGTCATCTGCGTAGTGGCGATAACCGACTAAACTCTGGCCTCGGAGCAACATTTGTAGCGGGGTGTCCGGCATCAATTTCTTGAGGATACGCGGCCTATCCCACGGATCCTCATTCAGAAAACGGGTGGCCACATCAAAAGTAGCTCCTCCCCAGACCTCCATGGAGTAGAAGCCAGCCCGGTTCATCTCGGCAGCGATACTGCTCATATCTTCGGTTTGCATACGGGTAGCGAAGATCGACTGCTGACCGTCTCGAAAGGTAGTATCAGTAACTTTAATGGGGTTTTTTTTCATCATAATTTTTATCCTGGAGACAGATGTCAATATTCGTTTTCAACTCAGGCGGTTTAAACCGCTATAACCGCGGTTAACTTTTGAGAGCATGATTTCACTTGGGTCTTCTGCTGGTCGACAGTCAGGCTCAATAGGGGCCTCAATCTTCTTTCGGCTGCAATGGGGCTCCTTAACGGATCGCCTAAGGCTGAAATCATCTCTAACACCTCCGGTGATAGCTGCAAGAGATTCAATATCTGGGTAACTCTTGCTCTTGAGACCTTAAGATTGCGGGTTAGAGCAGCGGGTAAGGCATACTCACCACTACCTAAAGCCTTATGCCACTCCTTGGCCAAGTAAATAGCATTCCGGTATTGTCGCTTGCCAATTTTGATAAGATCATGGTTAAATCGAACGATTGGCATTTCGAAAGTAGCTCGAAAAGTTCTGTATATTGACCCGTTCGGGGAGCCAGATTGTTTTATCTCCATAGTTCCAGCCTACCTACGAGCGAGACAATGAGCGCTTGTGACTCTAAAAACAAGCCCCGGAGCTTCACGATGGCTGATTCAAGGTTCCTGCTGTTTAATCTGGGCGCTTGCATCGCCTTCCCTCTTGTATTATTATAACCTAAAATGGGGAATTTGTAAGCTCCCTAAATAATCTTTTTTTACTGGAGGTAGAGAGTGGAAGAGCAATTTGAGCAGCAGAAGTTCGCAGTCCTTATAGATGGAGACAATGCCCAAGCCTCCTTCCTATCCCAAATCCTCGCTGAAGTCAGCAGATTTGGCCTGATTACAATCAAGCGCATATATGGCGACTGGACCACTACCAATATGAACCAATGGAAGGAATCGCTACACAAACACGCCATTCAACCCGTGCAACAGTTCAGATACACCACTGGAAAAAATGCCACGGATAGTGCCATGATAATAGATGCCATGGACCTGCTACACAGTAATGATGTGCAGGGATTTTGCATTGTCTCCAGCGACAGCGACTATACGCGGCTTGCAACCAGAATTAGGGAGGATGGGCTCTTCGTCATAGGTGTAGGGGAGAAGAAAACCCCAGAGGCCTTTATAAATGCCTGTAACCAGTTCATATACAGTGAAAACCTTACTGTTACTAAGGAGCTGAAAAAGCCGGCAATAAAGATGATGAAGAAAGGAGAGGGCCAGGATACTGGTGATCCCCTCCCTCTTTTAGTCCAAGGATTTGAGATGGCTGCTAAAGAGAATGAATGGACTTATTTGGCGACGATGGGCATCAGCCTCCGCCAGCTTGATCCGGCATTCGACCCCCGGACTTATGGTCACCAAAAACTGCAGCCACTGCTTAAGGATTACCCGGAGACATTTGTGCTCAAACAAGATAAAACTAAGAAGCCGCCGGTTGTGAATGTGTCATTGTCACCTCAACACAACAGAGGATAATTCACTCGCCTACTCCTACACATACGCGCTAGCAGCGCACAACCTTCAGGTTGTAGGTTCGACAAGGTTCGAATCTCCGATCTATCGGTTATGAACTCGATAATGTGAGACACTGAATTAGGTTCAGGGTGTTACTCATGATAACAGAGAGTTGATAATGCTATTACTCGTAAATAGTAAGACGTGATAACGCTTATTACCTATGAAAGCTCTAACAAACGATAAAAAGTCAGCGAAAAGTGGGCAATAGCCGTTATTAAACGAAACAGCCCACAAATTAGCTACGATTTAAGGGTTTCCCTGTCTGTTATTGTTATTTTAGTTACCGTGTGTTTGATCTGTCCCCAATAATTAGTCCACTTTTTAAGTTAGTGTCACCCGTATGATTGCTTCTGGAGCAGGACGCCGGTTACCAATCTAGTTATGAGGGCATAGCTAATCGCACTTAGCCTGTTGCCAAACTCTCAGTTGTAAAAACCTTCATATTTATCCTTAGGTTTAGGTATAGATATTCTTCACTGGGGCATTTCTTTAACTACAAATAGCATAATTGTTCATATAGGATATTGACAAAATCGTAAAAAGGAGTACGCTATAAGTCCAACATATGAAAGAAACATGGGAATAATAGAATGGTGCTGGTGTAGGGAGTAGAGTAATGAAACATGGGCACTGGAACCGCTAAATAGATTGCGGTGGCTGGTGCCCTTTTTAGTTTAGGATAGGATAATGACTGCTAAATCTTTGAGGTATTAAAGGAGGTGATAATTACCAAAGATTAATCCCAGACAAGTAGAAGAGCTACTCAACGAATTCCTGTAAGTAGCTAAAAACGAGGAGGTATCTGAAGAATGTCTATTACTTTTTCTGGTGGCGAGCTTATCAACATAGCCATTAGTATTGAGAGAAGGGGGATTGCCTTCTACGATATCATGACCATGTCAACCGAGAATGCCGCAAGCCATGAGGTCTTTCAATATCTGGCCAATAAGGAACGAGAGCATATTCAGATTTTCCAAGGCATGCTCGCTGAAGCCGATAAATACCAGATTCCAGAGACCTATGCTCAGGAATATGCTTCTTATCTTCAGGCACTGGTTGATAGTGCTGTCTTCACGGATGATATGGTTATCAGCGAAATGGCAACTCACACGGATAGTGATATTGAGGCTCTCGAACTAGCTATCGGTGCCGAAAAGGATTCTATACTATTTTACTACGAGATGAAAGAGATGATGCCCCAGCGAGCACAACCAACGGTAAATAAGATAATAACCGAGGAAAAATCACATCTAAGGCAACTCTCTGAGTTGAAGAAGAAAATAGCGGCCCTTTAATACTGGATTAATAAGGGAAAAGCGGGAGGACGCGACAATGGCAACTCACTTAACTCTCAAAGAGGTTTTGGGAAAGACGATACAGAAGGAAATTGACTCACAGCCCTTGTATAGTAACTTGAGCCAGCAAATGACCGATGAAACTGCCAAAGATGCCTTCCGAGAGCTAGCCCAAGAAGAACAGAGACATCAGCAGCTACTGGAACAGTATCTACGGGGTGAACTAAAGGGGGGAACACTAAGCAGAGGACAGGTCATAGATTATAAGATTGCAGAGCGATTGGACCAACCACAAATATCTCTTGATATGGAGCTCAAAGATGTCTTCCTGCTGCCTGCCAACCGTGAAAAGGCATCCCAGGAGTTTTACCTTAGCCTTGCCCAAACCTATCCCACTGGAGAGGTGAAAATACTCATTGAAGAGCTGGCAATACAAGAACTGGAGCACAAGCAAAGAGTGGAGTTTCTATATACGGAAGTTACTTTTCCTCAGACAAATGGTGGGTGAGATGACCGATATTCATGAAAATGGTTTTGAGCCAACACAATTCCTGGTGCAGAACGTAGAACTCTTGCCTAAAGGCCGGGTTCTAGATGTGGCAATGGGTAGTGGGCGGAATGCGATCTACTTGGCTAGGCTGGGTTTCGATGTCGAAGGCGTTGATATATCGTCGGAAGCGGTAAACACTGCTCTAGAATCAGCGCAAAAAGTTGGTGTTTCTATCAGAGCACAGGTTGCCGACTTGGAGGCTGGTTACTCTATCGAAAAAGACGCTTATGATGTAATTATTTGCTTCAATTACTTGCAGTGCTCTCTCATACCGCAGATCAAAGATGGACTGCGACGAGGAGGCATAGTGGTCTATGAAACCTTCATTATTGACCAGGCCGAATTTGGAAAACCAAAGAACCCTGATTACCTCCTGAAGCATAATGAGCTTCTTGATATGTTTCGTGACTTCAGGTGCCTTCGATATCGAGAGGGAGTTTTTGAAGGGCCTAGGGCTATTGCGAGTATAATAGCCCAGAAGGTCCAGCTTCAATCATACTCAGACTAGTTTTCGGGGGGCAGGTCACTCGCAAAGATTAGTAGATGAGATTTTGTGTTAGTCAGCCATCCTTGTTTTAGTACCGTCAATCGCACTTTTCGACCACCCTTTTCACCCTAATGATATAGAAACTGTTTGGCGGGATCTCATCAAGCAAGGCCCCCCAGTGGAATAGTCCAACATAGTTGCACATTCTGACATTCTGTTACCTCGGAGACAAAAAAGGAAGATTTATAGCGCACCATGCTAGGTAAGTTAAGTTCTCGATTTCTGAACCAAATGAAAAGTATGTATAATACAACTTGGATTGATCAATATGTTCATCAAAAGGAGTCTGAAACCTGCAGGCAGGAACTCAACTTATCGCTCCCTGTGGTATGAATTGCGGCGTTTGCCAAGCACATCTTAGAAAAAAGAGAAAATGCCCCGGCTGTCATGGTGATGATACTAATAAATCGACTTCTATTATTAAATGCACCATTAGAAACTGTGAGGCGGTCAAGACAAGCGAATCTGGGTTCTGTTTCGAATGTACAGAATATCCCTGTAGACGGTTAAGGCAACTCGACAAAAGATACAGAACGAAATACACAATGAGCATGCTAGAGGACCTTGAGAGTATCAAGAAAATTGGCCTAGTCGCCTTCATTGAAAAAGAAAAGGAGCGGTGGCGCTGCTCGAAATGCGGTGGCGTTATCTGCGTTCACCGGGGTTGTTGTTTTCATTGTGGAGAAAGACTGAATTAAACTCCAATCCTAACCAAACATCGGGATGTTTGTCCACTCATGAGTACTCGTGGGCGATACCGTTTAGCTTCAGGATTTTCGCATGACTACTCATAAATATTCAGAGTAATTTAACAATTTGTCCTATTGTTCAGTCAAGAAGCCACGTCATATACGGGTAGGCCGTTTACTATTTCCGTAATTAATTAGGACGAAAAATATATATCATCAGAAAGCAGAAAAAAAGGGGGAAATATTCATTTTATGCATAAATCAATGTCAACTTTATTTATGCCTGATTCGTTTTTTGATTCGAGGCGATAATGGTTAAAATACCATCTCCAGATGGTTCTCAAAGAATCCTCTGCAAAAGGTAAATATTCATCTAATTGACTATTTGGCACATGTGAACCATGCGCAATTTTACTACGCAATTTATAAAGATTTTGGAGTTTACTAATGTATTGTAAACGCTCTGCTCTTTTATTTGCGAGAATGACAGCACCCCGTATCTTAAAACGATAATTAATTTCCATTTGTTCATCATTAGTACCTAATAATGCTTCTAATGCGATAACATAATCAATAATCGAATCAGCTTTTTCTTTCCTGGTTCCGGCATGCAGCATCCTTCGAAGTGGTATCTGTAGATAGTGTTCTTTGTTATTTAGGATTACTTGGATCTTTTGCCAGAATTCACGCAACTTTTTTATTTCATTAACCGATAACTGGTAATCAAGACTTCCTGAGCTTATATGTTCCATTTGACCACCTCTCAATATACCGGTACCTTCGAAAGGCGAAGAAACTTTTAGAACACCTAGCTTAATTCTTGTGTCTCCTTTTTTAAACATACGTAGGCTTAGGGCTAAATCGTCGTGCACCATCTCACTTATCTTATTTTGACCATCATAGGTACCACGTATGTTCATCTTCTTTATTTCACATACCCACCAATCACTGAATATCCATTTAGTGCTTTCATGTAGTGAATACAATGGGTAGGCGTTGGCGTGTACTAATAGTTTTATGTCTTTGGTCGCAATCGGCCGAAAGGTGATATTTTTTTCTAATTGAAAAGGCTTTACTGCATTAAAATTACCAAGAATAACTAATCCAATGTAATCAAATCCAGGAGCAAATAATTGGTCAATCATTTGGCCTATCAACTTAATGGCAACAGATTTCTCGTAGCGTATATGTCCTACATCTTTAAGATATTGATTTAACAATTGTCTTAATAGATTTGAAACATAATCAGGCCAGGGTAATGAAATATTCTCTACAGAAATTAACGTCTCTATCTCAGTTTTAGCTTCATTCCAAAACATACAACTAGTAATGGTTTTTTCGGTGTTATGCCATATTCCATCTAAATCAATTTCCTCTATAAAGCATTCAC
>SDBU01008072.1_pt1 | contig 12038 bp, 10 predicted proteins | sample 2277071 | NCBI WGS metagenome assembly SDBU01 (sample SAMN10397929, study PRJNA504765) | marine sediment metagenome | isolation source: marine sediment core GS08_GC12, 126 cmbsf | place: Arctic Ocean: Gakkel Ridge, Loki's castle | collected 2008
AAGCAAAACGCAGGCCTACTGGTTGGTAGTCCGAGTTTTGCTGACACCGCCAGCCGAAGCCGCAACCAGCCAAAAATGGAAGATAATTTATTTACAAGTCCTTAGGGTCCGGGTGCCCATATATTTGTAGCAATTTCCCGCGGATTTTGTTATACTGTTTATTCTGAGTGCTGTCCCCATCGCAGTCCTGAAAGGGACGCCTTGCGGCGGATGGAATTTGTCAGCCGTCAATTGGCGGCCAATACCAATTCATCGGCGAAGGAGGCGGATAACTAAAAAGTAACGAAGGTGCTGTCCGGCACAGTACAGAGTGAGGTCAAAACAAAGATGCCAGAAAACAGAAGTCAGTCCACAGGATGCCTACCTGGGGCACAGGTTACGGCAAAAACAAATGTCAGAAGTCAGAATCTGTCGTCTGTCCTCTGTCGTCTGTCCTCTGCCGTATGTTGCCTTGTGTTATCAAGTGCCGTCGCATCACTCCCGACAGGGATGGCCAAGTCCATTGCCGGCGAATTGGGCAAAGCCGAAGTCAGCACCCGGCTGCCTGATCAAATCGCCAAGGCCAAGTCGGACTTGGAACTTGTCAATTTAGCCGCCGTGAGGCTGGCCGTGCAAGACCTCATGAAGAACTTCCCGGAGGAATACGCCCACGGCGACAAATACCTCAAAGCGATTGACACGTATGAGAAACGCCTGCCGGAGATTAAGAAGGCACTGGACCGCGGTGACCGGACGGCAACCGGACACGTCCGCCAAATCATTGCCTTGCAGCGAAAGGCCTTGCTTTCGAACCCACTGCTGGACTTCGACAGACTCCTGCTGATAAAGCGAAGGCCCCTCGGCGAGGCACGCCGTTCAAAGGGCGATCCTGACAACGACAAGGGCCTGGGCAAATTCCTCGGTATCCCGCAGCAAAGCTCCTGGCAGCTTCATACAATGCCTGACACGGACGGCTGGGACAACGAAATCTCAATCCTCTCAGCCGTAAAGCGACAAGGAGATCTCACTACGCTATATCGCCCAACCAAAGGCAGGCTCGTCAACGAGATAGATTTGCACTTCGATACCAATAAAATCATGTTCTCAATGCCGGACGAACGCAAACTCTGGCAGGTCTTTGAGATTAACATAGACGGCACAAATCTGCGCCAGGTATCACCTGACGACCAGCCCGATGTTCACAACTTCGACTCGTGCTACCTGCCCAACGGCAAAATAGCTTTTATCTCCACAGCGCCGTTTCAGGGCGTTCCGTGCAATACATCGGTCAATGTGGGCATGATGTACCTCATGGATGCCGACGGCAGGGGCATCCGGCAGTTATGCTTCGAGCAGGACCACAACTTTTGTCCCACAGTAATGAACGACGGGCGTATTCTTTACCTCCGCTGGGAATACACCGATATCCCCCACGTCTGGGCACGCTTCTTATTCACAATGAATCCCGACGGTACCACCCAAAGAGAGTTTTACGGCAGCGGCGGCTACTGGCCCAACGGCATCTTCTTTGCCCGGCCCATACCCGACCATCCGACAAAGGTCGTGGGTATCGTTACCGGCCATCACGTGGGGCGCGTAGGAGAGCTGATTGTCTTCGACCCGGCCCTTGGCCGAAACGCCGCCGACGGGGTCGTACAGCGAATCGGAGACCGCGGCAAAAGAGTCCTGCCTCTCATCGAGGACAAACTCACTCTGGGAACCTGGCCGAAGTTTCTACACCCCTGGCCACTGAGCGAAAAATATTTCATCGCTGCCTGCAAACCAAGACCCAATGACCTCTGGGGTATCTACCTCGTCGATGTTTTCGACAACATGCTTTTGTTGAAAGAAGTCGAGGAATACGCTCTGCTTGAGCCGATTCCGATACGAAAGATCAAAAAACCGCCCGTCATACCAGACAAAGTTGACCTCACCCGCAAAGACGCTATCGTCTATATTGAAAACATCTACGAAGGACCGGGCCTAAAGGGTGTTCCACACGGCGCCGTCAAGAAGCTGCGTCTGTTCACGTATCACTTTGCCTATCACAAAATCGCCGGTATCAACCACCGCGTCGGTTCCGATGGCCCCTGGGAGCCCAAGCGCGTCCTCGGCACAGTGCCTATCGAGGAGGACGGTTCTGCCATGTTCCGTGTGCCTGCTAATACGCCCATATCCATCCAGCCGCTCGACGCCGACGGCAAAGCCCTGCAGCTTATGCGAAGCTGGATGACAGCCATGCCCGGCGAAATCCTCTCTTGCATCGGATGTCACCAGAAGCAAAACGCCGGCCCGCCGGCCCGCATGACCATCGCCTCTCGCAAAGTCCCTGCCGAAATCCAGCCCTGGTATGGTCCTGTCAGAGGTTTCAGCTTCAGTCGCGAGGTCCAGCCGGTCCTCGACAAATACTGTGCCTCGTGCCATAACGGAAAGCAGGGAGAACACGGCCCGGAACTGCCCGACCTGCGGGCCGAACAGGGAAAATATATCGCGCTGAAGAACAACGACCCGAAACCTATAGTCATAGAGAACACGTCCAAAGATAAACTTGTGGGAAAATACGGCGGAATATTTGACCCTTCCTATGTTGAGCTTAGACGCTATGTGAGAGTCGGAGGTTTCGAGAGCGACATTCGCCTTCTCAATCCCCGTGAGTTTCATACCAACACAAGTCCCCTTTTCCAGATGCTCACCAAAGGCCACCACGGCGTAAAACTCGACTCCCAGGCCTGGGACCGCCTGATAACCTGGGTCGATTTGAACGCCCCCTGTCACGGAACATGGCGTGACATTGTCGGCCTGAAGAAGACAACGAATGACCATCGCCGTCGCCGTGAGCTGCGAGAACTCTACGGAGGTATCAGTGACGACCCGGAGGTTTACCCCGAAACGCCTGCAAGGCCTATAGAGACGGTCACACCTGAACCGGCGATGAAAGTCGAAGGTGAAGTTCCCGGTATTCCAGGCTGGCCGTTTGATGCTGCAGAGGCCGGACATCGCCAGGCGGACGCTGGGCCCGTCAACCGCACGATTGACCTCGCCGGCGGCGTAAAGATTGAGCTGGTTCGCATCCCGGCCGGTGAATTCGTTATGGGAAGTGCGGAAGGTCACACGGATGAGCGGCCCCTTACCGGCGTCAAAATCGAAAAATCATTTTGGATAGGCAGGTTCGAGGTCACCAACGATCAGTACGCACAATTTGCTCCGCTGCACGACAGCAGATTTGAACACAAAGGGTCTTGGATCTTCAGCGAGCGCCATCTCGGCTGGCGCTTGAATCATCCGAAGCAGCCTGCAGTGCGCGTGTCCTGGAAAGAAGCAGTTGAATTTTGCCGCTGGCTCTCTGCAGAAATCGGACACCAGGTCACACTGCCGACCGAGGCACAGTGGGAGTGGGCCTGCCGGGCCGGAACCACCGACCCATTGTACTACGGTGATTTGGACCGGGACTTCTCAAAGTTCGCAAACATGGCCGATGCAACGATAAAGCAGATGGCATACGACACCGACGGCAGGTACACGATGGACCTGCTCCCAAGAGACGCCCGCTTCAATGATGGGCACCTCGTAACCGCAGATGTCGGCAGCTACCAGCCCAACGCATGGGGACTTTACGATATGCACGGCAACGCCTGGGAATGGACACGCTCGAACTACAGACCCTACCCCTATAGGGCCGATGACGGGCGAAATGACACCACCGATGCCGGTCAAAAAGTCGCTCGCGGAGGCTCCTGGTACGACCGCCCCAAACGCTGTCGTTCCGCCTTCCGCCTGAGCTATCCCGCATGGCAAAGAGTTTACAACGTCGGCTTTCGGATAGTCGTTGAATCCGACAGCCTGACGCCCGGATTTGTAAAGAACAAATGAAGAAAAGCTCGATAAAGAAAACTGGCTTTGATATCTTCGTCGGCCCACTGTTGGCGGCCTGGCTGCTGCCGATTGTGATGTTGGCCCCGGCGGGTTGTACTGAGCAGCCCAAACTCGATACTGGATACTGGATACTCGATACTCGACGAGAATCAAGAATCGAGAATCGAGAATCGAGCTCGACCGATGCCCGTGTCCCGGCATACGACATTCCGCGTTTCGCGACCAACTCTCCTTTCGATACGGAGTATGACTCTCCGGTGCCCAGGGAAGGTAAGCGTCTCTGGGCTGCGTCCCGTTTGTGGGCAAAGGCCCCCGATTTTATTGTCGAGAAATGGCTCACTGATAAACCAGACACAAACGGCAAGTATCTCCTGATTGAATTCTGGGCTACATGGTGCCGGCAGTGCAGAAGGGCCGTGCCGGGGATAAATGATATACACAGAAAATTCGCAGACGAGCTGGTAGTAATCGGCATCTCCGATGAAGAAGAACAAATCGTGCGCAAGTTCCGCGAGCTGAAAATCGAATACCACGTCGCTATTGACACCCGGGCACGAATGAAAAATGACCTGGGGGTATTCGGAATCCCACATTGCATCATCGTCGAGCCGGACGGATACGTTGTGTGGGAAGGATTCCCTTTACTGAAAGGTCACGAGCTCACTGAAGAAGTCGTTGAGAAAATACTGGAAGTCGGCAAAAAACGCCAACCGGTAACAGACAGCGGCCCATAAACCAGTTCGATGCTCGATACTCGTAGAATCGAGAGTCGGGAATCGAGTATCGAGTATCGGGAATCGAGTATCATAGATGAGAATCTGAGTACTTCTATCAGGAAACGATAAATGAAGCAAACCCAAAGGATGGTGCTAATTGTTATGTTGGCTTTTCTTACCTGTATTGTCATGGCAGCGGCTGCGCCTGCGACCGCCGCTGATTACCTCAGCCCGCTGGACCTCGTAGCTAACAGTACGGGCAGGACCTTATACATTGCCGGGGCGACAGCCAAGCAGGTGGTGGTTTTTGACATCGCCTCAGGCAAAGTAAAAAAGACTATCTCACTGCCCGCCGAAGTCAGCGGTCTGGCTCTATCTGCGGATGACTCTAAGCTTTACGTCACCGTCGCCGCACCCAAAGGCCGGGTTTTTGTCATAGATGCAAAGAATTACAAGGTAACCGGCAATATCTCCGTCGGCCACACACCCGTTGCGCCGGTACTGAGCCCCGACGGTAAAACACTCTACGTCTGCAATCGCTTCGATAACAACGTTTCGGTCATAGACATTGCCTCTGGCAAGGAAGCGGCTAATATCTCCTTACCGCGCGAGCCTCTCGCCGCCGCCATAACAGCCGACGGCAAACTCTTGTTTGTGGCCAACCACCTGCCCGCCGGCGCTTCCGACAGTAATTACACCGCAGCGGAAGTCTCCGTTATCGACACTGTCTCCAACAAGGTCGCAGCCGCCATTCAGCTTCCCAACGGCAGTACCGCTCTTCGCGATATCACAATATCGCCCGACCGCAAACACGCCTATGTAACTCACATATTGGCTCGTTATCAGCTTCCGACAACGCAGCTCGATCGCGGCTGGATGAACACCAACGCCCTGACCATCATTGATGTGCCGGGCAAAAAGCTCCTCAACACCGTCCTGTTGGACGACGTTGACCTCGGTGCCGCAAATCCATGGGGCGTCACCTGCACTGCCGACGGCAAATATATCTGCGTAACTACCGCCGGCACCCATGAGCTAAGCGTTATTGACAGGGCCAAGCTCCATGACAAACTCGCCCGGGCCGCAGCCGGAGGGAAAGTCTCCGACGCTTCTTCATCAGCAGAAGATGTACCGAACGACCTTTCCTTCCTCGTCACGCTCAGAAGGAGGCTGAAACTTACCGGCAACGGCCCTCGAGGCCTGGTTCTAATAGGAACAAAAGCCTATCTCGCCGAGTATTTCACAGACACCCTGGGTATTGTGGACATAAATCCCGATATCAGAGCGAAAGCCAAATCCATCGCACTCGGGCCCGGCAAACCCATGACCGTAGTGCGTAAGGGCGAAATGTTTTTCCATGATGCCACTTTGTGCTTCCAGAAGTGGCAGAGCTGTTCGAGCTGCCACCCCGGCTCAGCACGAGTTGATGGTCTCAACTGGGACCTCTTAAATGATGGTCTCGGCAATCCCAAGAACACAAAAAGCCTTCTTCATGCCCATAAAACACCACCTGCGATGATCACAGGCAACCGCCCCGATGCCGAAACCGCCGTCAGGGCCGGCATCCGGCACATTCAGTTCACCGTCCGCCCGGAAGAGGACGCCGTGGCAATCGACGAATACCTCAAATCATTAAAACCCGTTCCCAGCCCATATCTGGTCAGGGGCAGGCTGAGTAAACGTGCCGAACGCGGCAGAAAGCTTTTCAAGACCGCCGGGTGCGCTTCCTGCCATACTCCGGGGCTATATACCGATCTGAAAAAATACGACCTGGGCAGCGGCAGATGGCTGGATACCGGCAAATCCTTCGATACCCCGGGCCTGATTGAACTGTGGCGAACCGCACCGTATCTGCACGACGGCCGGGCTGAAACGATTGTGGATGTGCTCAAAAAGCATAACCCTAACAACAAACACGGCAACACATCCGGTTTGACCGGAAAACAGATAAAGGACCTTGCCGAGTTCATACTTTCGCTGTAAACGCCGGCAAACTTCAAGGAACAGACTATATGAGCAAAGACGACATATCCGCAGCAACTACCATAAGCAGGGAATTCTCAAAGGGCCTAAGCTTGATTACTCTAAAAAGGCCCTCTCTGACCGAATACTTCATAACCATTGTTCCCACTCCGGGCCGGCACGAAAAGGCCATGTTCGCGGAACTCGCCGACATCCTCCGCCGAAACGATGCTCAGATTATCTCCCAGGACATCTTCACATCTCTCCACGGCGATACCCCCATAATGCAGATAATCCGCGACACCATTGGCCCTTTGCAGTGGCCCATCACCTGCATCGACTCGGGAAATCCGGGCAGCTTCACAGGAACCCAGCTCTGGGCCGTCTCAGGCATTGACGTACAGCGTCTAACGCTCCACGGCACCGTGGTAGGCACTCTTTGGCAGGATAATTACGCTAAATACTGCCGCCTTGGCGGCCTTAGCTCACGAGATACATCGAGCTCACGCAAGGCCCAGGCCCATGATATCTTCGGCCAAATGGAAACCGCCTTGGCTTCCGGCCGAATGGAACTCTCAAACATTCTACGGACATGGCTCTATCTTGACGACATACTCGCATGGTACGACGATTTCAATAAGGTAAGAGATGGTTTCTACAGCGACAAGGGCATTTTCAACGGCTTGGTCCCTGCAAGCACAGGAATAGGAGGCGGCAATATCACCGCCTCGGCCGTCATGGGCGGACTTCTCGCCCTAAAACCAAAGAACAACAATATTCAGACCAGGGCCGTATCCTCACCCTTGCAGTGCCCGGCCCTTGACTATGGCAGCTCATTCAGCCGCGCTGTGGAACTAACTTCACCATGCCATAGAAGGCTCTTTGTCTCCGGCACCGCAAGCATAGCGCCCGAGGGTCACACCGTCCACCTCGACGACGTGGATGCCCAGATAGCCAAGACAATGGAGGTTGTCTATGCGATTCTGCAATCTCGTGGCATGGATTGGTCCGATGTAGTCAAAGCCACCGCCTATGTCAAAGAGGCCGATGATATACCTGCATATCACAAATATTGTACTGCCAATAACCTACCCGCGATGCCAATCATTGTGGCCAACAGCACAATCTGTCGCGAAGACTTACTTTTCGAAGTCGAAGTGGACGCCATCAAAAAAGGCCGAACAGCTTCGACCGACCACTGTCTCGGCGAGAGCTCGCTATTGAGAAACAAAAAGGAAAAAAAAAGCAAAGATATAATTGCCGTTAGAGAACTTCCCCACCGTAAAACTAAAGGCCGCGAGCAAGCAAATTCCAGAAAGACCTAAAAGGGATTGTCCTTTTTACCCGCCACCTGTGGGCGGGGTTGTCTTTGTATTTAGCCCCGCAATTTATTGCGGGGTCCTTGTTTAGCCGTCGTCGGCACGACGACGCCCTTTACTTCTACCCCCTTTGGTTCTCCCCGGATTACCACTGACCCTTTAATCCTTAACTTCGACATTGGACATTCAGATTCGATACCTGTCCTGAGCACAGTCGAAGGGAGATACGCTTCTGAGTTTACCCTGAGCGCAGTCGAAGGGATATTCTTTTTTATAACTTTAGTTCACTTTAACTCTCTAATTCTCTAATCTCTAATTCTATAAGTTTCCAATTTTCGCTTGCTTTTATTTCTTCTTATATTTTTTCGGATTTAGAATCTGGCTTAATCTGCCTCTAGAAATACCCATCGTCTTAGCTATATCTTTTTGCTCCACGCCTGATTTACTCACTAACAGAATTAGCAGCATTTTTATTACTTCTAGATCGTTCTCCCATCCCTCTTTTTCATTTCCTTTACTTTCGGTTCCTTTTTTTGCCATCGTTCATCATTCCTTCCAATATAACTCCATGATTTAGAAACACGCTTTGTATGCTTGATATAGCCTATTTAAATCATCACCATCAATGACACCATAATAGATGGTAGTACCGATCATGGACTTAGCTAGAGAAAATGCTTCTAACTGAGAAACAATACTTTCATCAATTTTACCATGATAAACAACAAAAAACATTTCCGCTGAACTTGTAAACAACCGAGATATTTGGTCACCATTCCTTCCCATCTTATTCGGTGTGAGTGAACCTTTAGTAGCCTTGCCTTTTAACGCAAATGCCACTGTTCTGCGTTTGCTTTTATACCTAATCTTATTAGTATATAGGTCATTTTTTTCACCACCCCAATCTTTGAAAGTATGAGTTTCGCCGATAATTTTTTTTAAACCAGATTTTAATTTGCTCTCCAACATTTTGTCAAGACCAAGTGAACTATCTATGTTTGTAAACTTTCTTATCTTGTGAAATGAATCAATCTCATCTACTGTAACTGGTTTCACTCTTGGCCTTTTACCTGGAACAACTATTTTATAAGTAGTAGATTTGACACTTGGATGCTGCTTAGTGGGATACTTTGCAGCTTTACTAGGATCATCAACAAGGGATAATATTCTTCTCTTATGGTGAGTTAATGTTTCGTCTTTTCTATATGCAGTTTCGTTGTCTTTTTTTGTTTTTTCTACAATTTGATTGCCACTGAGTTTACCACCTTCTTGCAATACTCTAACTCTACTTAAACCAGTCATCTTGATTAAGTCAGATACAGTTTTAACCTTTGTTTTGCCACGATAAATTGCCTCGAATACCTTGCGCCGATGCGGAGACCTGCCTATTGTGTCAGCGGCGTGTTGAATATTCTCATTCAGGTTCGATCCGATATCAGAAACTTTAATAGGCATAATTTTATTCTCTATTATTAATGATTGTCGGGATTTCTTCGCTCACTCCCCTCAACATCTTATTAACACTACCAGTTGCTATGCCAAGCAAGTTAATCCTTATAGTTTTCATATTATTTTTAGCGGATATTTAGTTTTTCCACTTTTCTTAAGTATTTCAATTGCACCAATATTTTCCAATTGATCAACAAGAAGTCTGACACTTTCATGCGTAATACCAATTTTCTTTGCTATGTCCCCTATGCTATTTTTTCCATCAAACATATTGTAGATTTTCTTTCTTGTGTCTGTGGTCAAAAATTCTTCATTTAGATATTTGATTATCTCTCTCCTGTGCGCAATATTTTGTATAAAAAGTATTTTTCTTATTGCTTCCAACTTATCATTAATTTCTACCAATAGTTCATCTGTCATTTTGCTCACCTAATGTTAATAACTTCATATAAAGTGGTTTTTGTGCACTTCCAACATTATAAATAATCCCCCCCGCTTCCCAAGATTTCAAGATTTGTGTTGCTCCAGGTTGTGTAACCCCAACAATCTTCGCTATCTCTGTCACACCTTTTGTACCATCACAAGCATTATATCCTCTTATCCAATCTTTTGGCTTGCGTTTTCCACGTGTAATAATCTGCTTTAGCTTCTCTTCACCAAAGACCATTCGCGCCAATAGAGATATTATGATTTGATTCTGTTTGGTTTCTTCCATGTTATACCCCCTTACTAATTACGTTTTCGTTTCTTCTTGTCTTTCCGTATTGACGTAAGCGCCACACGAACGGTGTTCGGCGTAGTACCAACAAGCTCCGCAATCTCCCGCGGAGGAAAACCTCCTTTGGATAACAACCGGATCTGCTCTCGCTGCGTTTTACCGCCAAGAAGACCAATTGCAACCAAATTCGTTAGCCTGTCGAGTCTCTCAACAATTGCTTTAGTATTTTCGTCCATCTCTTTAGTTCCTTTTCTTAGTTTTCTTCTTTTTCCTATGTATTATTGCCGTTATGTAATTTGTAGGTTTGTTCAGAACTTCACCGACCTCGGTGGGGGAGAGACCTAATTTAAGTAGATATTGGATCTTATCTGATGTAGATGCTGAGTCGCCACGTAACGCAACATCAACCATTAAGGAAATTAACGTATTAAGTCGTTTTATGAGGGTTTCTTGCAGTTTGGCATCATCCATGATTGCGTTCCTAATCATATTAGGTTTGTAAGTCCTTTTTTCACAACCGTCTATGATAATAGCATTAGACAACTATACAGTCAACTGAAATACTTGAAATATTTTATTTTTTTGAAATTTTTTCAGCCATACCATACACCCCCCAATCAGTTAGGTGCAAGCTTCGTGGGTATGACCAAAAAAAGTGCATTTTGGCCTTGGAGTTTACCCTCGGTGTGTGCCTACTTGCTTTCTTTAGTTTACCCTCGATGTTAGCTCACCTGACTTTCTGTCGGGGGCCGGGGGATCGGGGGTGGCTCAAAAACTTACCTATTTTCACCATTTTAACAAAATGTTAATTTGAAAAAAGTGTGAATTTTTATGAATTTTTGCCAAAAAAGCTGAATTTTTCCGAATTTATTGAAATTTTTGCCAATTTTCCGACGTTTTTTGACGCGTTTTTCTTACCCTATTCGCCCAAACCACGCAAGTTTACACACCAGCCCCCATTTTTGACTCACTAACAAGGATTCGCCCCTGAAACAAGAAAAAAAACCTGAAAAACCCCAATTTTCCCCCAATTTTAAAAATCCCATTTCTCAGCAATGTTAATCTACGTAAGATTATAATCTTGAATTTTGATTTCCAATCAAATGTTCTCTATGCTCTAAAATGATGTACCTTAATTTAACTTCCCCCAATAAACAAACCCAACTTGTCACGGCGTAGCCTCTGGCGAAGCCGGATTCAAACACCCACAAACCCACCATGCGAGATTGTTATGAAAAATTAGTGGAATCTATCAGAGTGTTGCGGTAGTTTGGTAGCTAATTATAATACTGCGATAAAGTAAGGTCCTCCGAATGTATGTTAGTATCTTCAATGATGTGATTGGCCCGGTTATGCGAGGGCCATCCAGTTCGCATTGCGCCGCTGCGCTGAGGATTGGCCGATTGGCCCGGGACCTGATGGAAGGTGACTTCCAGAAGGTTTTGGTCGAGTTCGACAGGAATGGGTCCTTAGCCACAACTCATGAGAGCCAGGGGTCGGACATGGGATTGTTCGGCGGTCTAATGGGTTGGGACGCCGTTGATGACCGATTGGCCGGCTCGGCCCGAGCTATCGCCAAAATGGGAATCAGCGTCTCCATAAAGATTGTGAATCTAAATGTGCAGCACCCCAGCACGTATCGTCTGACGCTGAGCAATGCCCGAGAGCGGCACGTATTGACCGCTGTTTCCACAGGGGGTGGTATGATCAAGATAGTCGATATTGACGGCTTCTCTGTCTCCATCGAGGGTGACTATAGGGAGACACTGATCTACACTAAAGCAGATGGCTCGATTATCCTACGGCATTTCACTGATGCAGTTGCTGCCGATGAGATTCTAATACACCAGGCCGGTGACGCTTACCTTGTCGAGGTCAAGGCGCAGGAGTTCGTAGATGATGCCATACTGGCAGAGATAAAAGAGCAATTTGATATTCTTGCAGTGAGGAAGCTCTCACCCGTTCTTCCTGTTTTGTCTCGGGCTGGACTGGAAGTCCCGTTTACTACGTGCGAGCAGATGC
>SDBU01008073.1_pt1 | contig 12038 bp, 7 predicted proteins | sample 2277071 | NCBI WGS metagenome assembly SDBU01 (sample SAMN10397929, study PRJNA504765) | marine sediment metagenome | isolation source: marine sediment core GS08_GC12, 126 cmbsf | place: Arctic Ocean: Gakkel Ridge, Loki's castle | collected 2008
TAACTAACCATAGACGTCAATTAAGCTGCAAATTCTTGCATTTTTGTGGCCTTAACCGCCAATAAGACGACTTTATGATCCCATAAGTGGCGTTATGGGCGTTGATTCGTGGCATATTAATAACACTTAAGAGCACATTTTAAAGCAAAAGTGTCATAGTATGATGGTTTACGTTTGGAAAAACCTGTTTTCACATGTATTTTAAGAGAATTATTGCTGTTATTGTTTAGTTAATTGCTATATATGTATGATAAATCACAATAGTGTGAACAGTAATAATCGGACATAGTTGGTATGAATCTTAGCCATTATGTCTATTGTTGACCACCTAACTGTGGATCATGGGTACGTGTTTACACAATATTTTGTCTACCCCGTATCCACGCTGATACATTGCTCCAAAAGGGTAAGGTCTTGCGTCGTATGTGATATAGTGCTAATATTTGCCTAATCAAAAGGACTTCTTAATGGAGGGGACAGTCTAACATAAGAACTGGTGCCGTTTGAGGGGGGCAGGTCAGGTGTATACTCCGAATAACTTTAAAGACTTGATTTGGTTAATTAGGGAGTGTTCGATACGAATATCATATTTTCAAAACTCGATTGACGTTAGTAAATCAAAACATTCCAGTGGGATATGACAAGGATAGTGGTACTAAACCAGCACGGGATAAAAGCCTTGAGTGAGGAGGAATATGAAAGATAATCGAATTGGGCTTACGTTTCATGAAACTTTTCCTCTAAACTTGCCAGCTGTTAGTAAGATACTAAATCTATCACTTACGAATAAAGGTAGAATTGATTCGAAGATTATTGCTAGCCAAACATCATTAGGTCCTAACTACGTGAAATCGATGCCTAGATATGCCCGAGCTACTGGACTCATGGAGATGGGGAGTTTTGAATTGACACCTCTGGGTAAGACTGTATGTTTGTATGATCCGAATCTTGTTAATCCGACTACCCTATGGATGATGCATTACCATATAAGTGCGCCTAACGGGCCAGGGCCGGCCTTTTGGTCACACCTCATAACCAATTACCTAGTCTTCGGAAAGGAAGTATCACGGTCCGACGTTGCAGATGAAATATCACGCTTTAGAACGAGCCAAGATAGTAAAGCAGATATAAAATTACGGACTGCCCAAGACGCTGCAACGATCCTGCTGGGTACATACACCAAAAATGACGCTCTAGGTCAACTTGGTTTAATTATGGCTACTTCGGGGCGAGATGGCTATTTACGGGTAAGTGAATCCCAGTCGCCGCCCTCTGGAGCGGTTGCTTTTGCTTTAGCTGACCACTGGGAAACACACTTTGGAGAACAGCAAACCGTAAGCTTAAGTGAACTTGCTAAAGACGATGGGTTCGCACGCTTGATGTGGATGAATTACCAACAGTTCGACGAGATTCTCATGGACTTGAAACACAAAAACATCGTCGACCTTTATCGAATTGCACAGCCATACCAAGTAACACGGCTGTGGGCTAACAAAGCTCAATTGCTAAGCGGTTTGTACTCTTAATTTGAAATAGGGAGACTTTCTTACATTGTCAGGCCAATCGGTATCACAGCTTCTTAGTTCACTTCAGGGAACGTCGTTACGTAACCGGACAGGCATATTGTTTTTGTCGAATTCCTGGATAGACCGCGAGCCTGATATAGCTTCGCGGTTGGGGATCAGTTTCGAAGATGAATGTAAGTGGGTTTTGGGCAAACTGCCAGCAGGACAACGATATTTAGGAAGAAGCTGGGAAGATCTTATCAACAAAGATTTGATCAATATGATCGAGAATTCAAAGCGAGATGGTCGTTGCATATTAGTGACTAACTTTGATATTGTCCTTGGTTCAATAAATATAGCTGATCGCAGTCTATTTTGGAGATTCCTACACGAAAGCTTCAAACCGTCGTGCGGTATCCTTCTTTCACTCCCACTGAAAACACATATTATGACAGACAATGAGCAATCCGTTTGGAGTAATAGTGGAAGGTTGGCAATATGGCAGGAAGGAGAAACTGATTTATGACAAATCGAGTTCGTGATGTTCTTCGAGAATTAACAGGAGCAGATTTCCGCTCAGACGTACAGCTGGCGGACTACTGGTCACCCCACAATCTTGACCTATTACGTAATTATATTTTTACAACTCAGGCAACAGTTGGAAAGAAGTCCTCAGTCGACCTGCTTCAATTATTTTGTGAGGCGTTCACACCAGGAACTGCGGAAAACAGGTTTGTGGTGCTTGCCACATACGGTCATGGGAAGAGCCACTTTGCACTTATGATTGCTAACTATTTCGGTCGTGAAAACGGATCAGCTGAATCAGTAGAAGTTATTGAGGCCATCCGCCATGCCGTTTCAGACCAAGATTCAGGAAAATTAGGCTTCATTGAGGACTTTAAGAAACAGCATGAACCGTTCCTTATTCTCATTCTTAGGGGCGACGAGCCGAACGAGTTACCGACAAAAATTCATAAAGCACTGAAATTAGCGCTCGAAAATGATCCACAAGATGACGGTGGCTCCGAACTCCCGTTTTGGTTCAATAGTGCGGAGGATTTTATTACGAGAATAGGACCCGAGCAAAAGGATGTAGCAAACCAATACCTTGCGAATCATAATCTTGACATAGAATCTCTTTTTACTAAGGTAAAAGAGAAAGATACTAAAGTACGGGATATTTGTGCTGATCTGGTATTCCAGTTGACTGGTATTCATCCCAATTTCGAAAAAGGTGTTAGTCTTGCTGAAGTAATAAAGTGGGTGGTAGATAATAAATGTGGACCCGGTAAGCAATATGCTGGATTAATAGTTCTGTTCGATGAGTTCAGTGCATTCATTGCTAACTACTGCAGTTCAAATATCCTAGGTGCTGATCTTCAGGATTTACTAAATGGTATTGCAGATGCGCGTGAGAAGGCCGCATTCATTGCATTAGCACAACGTGATCCAAACGAAATAGTGAGGACGGCTACGCTTGGAAAAAGTCCCATAGAGATTGAAAATATTGAAAAAGAATTGGGTCGGTTGCCACAAAGGTTTCGTTTCCAATTACACTCTTCGCTAGAAGAAGTACTGGAATCATATTTACGGAAACGAGATGAAGTATGGCTTGAGCTTTTGGGTGAAGATAAAGATGTAAAAAAGTGGCTTCTAAAAGCGACTCAAGATGCTTGGGAGGCATTTCAGGAAAGATATGCACAAGGTTTAAAGTGGGATGTTGGACGATTCGACGAATTAGTTACAAAAGGGTGCTATCCCTTACATCCTCTTACTACAGCGCTGCTTTGTAGCGTAGAATTACAGACGACCTTGAGCCCGAGGACCGTACTAGGTTTTGTTTTAGAAGCCGTCGATAGGATAGCTGATAATCCAATTTTCACAGAATCTGGCCCTACTTGGGTGCGTGCGGTATCTCTCGTTGACTACTTTGAACGCATGCTGGACGAACAAAGTTGGCAATTGTACACGAATGCCTTAAGAACGTTAAGCCAACCAGACCAAAGAGAGGAAATATTAGTCTTAAAAGCCATGTTGCTTCTGCAGGTAGGGCAAGTATCAACTCGGAAACGTGGATATGCTTACACGATCGCAGAGCTCTCAGGGTTGCCGATTCAAGAGACCGACCAAATTCTCGCGGGCCTCAGTGAAAGTAGTATCGTTCGAAAGGATCCGGTGACTGGCAATTACACTATCTCTCCTAGCGGTTGGGGTGAAGAAGGTGAAAAGATCGCAAAATTAAAGATGCAAAATGTTAAGCTTGATACTGTATCTTTAGAGGCAATACGAAATGATCTTCTGAATCTTGGACTTAAAGAAATGCCAATGAATATGGGATGGGGACACCAGGACGATTGGGCCGCCGAGCAGATACTCCTAGTCCGAAACAACCTCACGGACCAATATCTCAAAGGAGTTCAAAACCGTTATCTTCATTGGATGTTAAGTGGGGGTGCTAAAAAGAAATCGCGCGGACTCGTTATGTGGCTAATCGCAAATAACGAGGAGGATGTGGAATGGTACCGTAACCAACTACCTGATCTTCTTAACAATGCGGTTGGTGAAGCTAGAGTGCCACTAATTATGATGAGACCCAAAGCTCCTAACACAACATTAATTGAGAGGCTCAAGCGATATATAGTTCTTCAGGGATTCACACCCCATGAGCGAACTGAGGCTGGTCCGGCCTGGCTCAATGATTCTTTTATCATGGCGCAGAAGAATCTTACTGATGCATTGGCCAGCTACCAAGCATCAGACTGCATAGCCGAAGTACCCACTTGCTTTAAGGCAGGTTTAGATTCCATTCATGCGAATGATCTAAACCAAATCTTGCGTGGGGTATTTCAAATGGCGTACCCCTCAGTGGCGCCTTGGTTCGATCAATACAGAGTTGAAACAACCCATTTAGTTACAGCCGTTAGCCAAATATGCTCAAAATTAAGTTTAGATGGCAAAATAGATGGTGCATTCCTTGGTGGAAAACCGGTTGCTTTTTCTATTGTGCACCGATATTTGATAGAGATGTGGCAAATTATGAATAAGACAGGCCGACCAAAGCCACCTCCGGATAACAGCCCGATATTCCCAAGTTGGGATGCAATTGAAAAACACTTTCCTGAAGGAGGATCAAGTGCTAATGTCGGACAAGTTTTAGAGGTTCTTCTGAATTCACCATTCGGGCTTGATTGGAATGTACTGTCCATCGTTTTAATAACGTGGTTGTCATACCGACGGTATGACCTTGAAAAGATTGGGGACTCGATACCTTGGGAACAAGCATCAAGACCATTGAAACCAAGAGAGCTTCTGGAAAAATGGAGTACCATGTCTATCAGGCACCGGGTTGATCCGACTGAAGATATTAGGCGGCTCTTAGAGGACATCCGATCTGCCAATCCTCGATCTCAATCGGATGCGCGTGCTCAACAACGAAACCTTGAAGAATTCATTATGGGACGTACGGATCCTAACCTCAAAGAAAATGCTACCGATGCACTTAATAGACTGAAGGAAGCAACGGAAAATGCTGTGGAATACGACAATCAAGCAACGCAGATTATAGCGGATTCACAGAAGAACAACTTAAATGAAATGCTATCTTGTTTAGCAAAAGTCCAAAAACTCCCGATTATATCATCGGTCAAGGCTGAGTCACCTGCACCGAATCATATTAGAGAAGGAATCCGTCAGCGTATTGGTGGCTTTACAGATAACCTTTGCGTAAACCTTAGCCGTTTAAAACAATTATCCGATTACGTTCAGAACGTTGGACAACTCAAACAGGCATCCAATCAACTTGAAAAGGCTGGATTGGATACGGAAACCCAGAAGATAAGGGACGCCATTGGTGTTCTTGAGAAAAATAAAAAGCAACTTGAAGGGGAATTCAGACTAGCTGAGCAAAGAATTCACCAAGAGAGTATTATTAAAACTATGTCAGTAGGCGATTCGATTTCCCAGCTTCGTGACAATATCTCCAAGTTAACCGAGATGAATCCATCAACCGAGGTAGAACAGTTGCTGACAGCGAAGCGTAACGATATGGTCCAAGAGCTAACTCGTCTTACAGATTTTGCTAATTCTTTCAGTAGTTCACTCGATCAATCCGTCGACCAAAATGTTACATCGAAACTCCGTGATGAAGTAATACGAGTACAGAATCGGTACGATGATTCGGAAATAAAGCAAAAAATAGAGACTGGAATTCTTAGGTGCGATTCGTTACTTACGTTTTTTAATGATCTGGAAATATTCAAGAATGTAAGGTATGTTAGTCCTGAAGAATTCGACGAAGCGATTAGGGGAGTTCAAATCAAGATCGACGAAGCTTCCAAACATTTGAGTGCCTTACAGAAAAAGATAGCAGAAAGCATAATCCAGACACTATATAATGGCCTCGCACACCAAAGACAGCAAGCAAAGCAGCTACTTGACGATCTTAAACACAAACTCGAAAATGAGATAATAAGCAAGTTACAGCAAGAATTTGAGGGTATTAATTGGAGTTTCCTACCCCCAGAGGAAGAGCAATCCCTCCAAGACTTAAAGAACAGCCTACAATCTCGCATTGATGGTGACGAATCACAACAAGTGGAGTTGCACTTCAGGAAAATCCGAGACAAGAAATTACGACAGAAATGCTTGGAAGGATTACAGTTGCTAATCGAAGAAGATCTATGAATAGCCGTAAAGTCATTCTTGACCCCGAGGGAGATAATATTACACCTCCTGGATACGAGGTTGTGGTTGACCCCGTTGGAATGCTCGAGTATTCATGTAAGGATGTGCCCCTCCGTATCATAGGTTCGAAATTATGTACTTGGGCTGAAGCTATCGCGGAAGGCAGAAGCTGGGAAATAACTCGAGAGAAATCGCCACTAGTTGAGCTTCGTGAGGTCTGCCATACCCTTTCGCGAGATGAAGCGAAAGACTTAATTAGTGAGCTCAAGACAAAGTTAGTTGATTTGAAACGCCCATTGCAGCTATCGGAAGTATTAGGAGCGCTATACGAAGATTTACCACTATGGACCGAAGAACCAGGAATCCTACATGCGTTTGAATGGCTCTGTTGGCTTGCGCAACAAAGTGATATTGGGCCAAAATGGAAACTTGTTTATGAGCTAGCGCAATATTGGCAAGTTCAGGTAGAGCAACAAATCAAACCCGCCTATGCAGCGCGATCTCATACAGAGGCATGGTCTTTGCTAATGGAATGGCTAAAGGTGCATAAGCCAAAACATTCTTGGCCAGTCCCACCGCGAACATTACTTGAGGGAAGCCTAAAAAAACGCCAAGAAAAGGAGTTTATCAGTCAAGCAGTTGATACTTCCACCGATAGTTTTAACGAACTTCTTGACCGTTCTCCGAACCTTGCACTATTAAAAATAGCGGCTCAGAGTTGCGCCGACGTTCTACTCAGGAATCCCAAAGAAATAACGCCAGAACGAATACAAATCCTTAAAAAGTACCTTCAACACGAAACGGTTCTAAAGTTGAACAGCCTAGTGGAGCCTGATGATCCAGGGTTTCCAATATGGCAGTTTGACCAACTTAGAGATTGGTTTACAGAGAAGTATCTTCCATATCGAGAATGGACTTATCAACTAGGTAATATACGTAAATCTACAAAATATGTAGCAACGGAATTTGCCAGAAAATATTTGGATTACTACATATCTGCTCGCGTTGGGGGCGAAGGCTCTGAACATTTGGCATGGGCCAAGAGCGCTCGCTTGAGAGATTCTGGGCAAGACTTCGTTTCCCTTTTAGTGGTATTGGATGGTCTCGCTTATCCGGATGCCCAACGGCTGAAAGAGCAAATCGAGAACGAAACAGACCAGCTTGTCTTGAATAGTCAATCTATCGCGCTTGGACCACTACCCACTGTAACCGAGTTTGCAAAGCCAGCCGTGTCTAATGGAATGCTCCCTTCGGATGCAATTAAGGCAACAACAAAAACATACAACTCACCCGACACAGTGGGTGAAGCACTTACCGCCGCAGTGCCTGGAGATGTTTTAGTTTGGACTCTTCTCGAGCCAGATCGCACTTATCACTTTCGTGCAGATGCAGGTCCAATAAACGTTCGACTTGAAGCGGATGTACAGCTATCAACTATAGTAAAGTTCATCATATCTTTGGTGGAGAAGGCTCCAAAAGAGCATAGATTACGGATCATTATTACCACTGATCATGGCCGACTCCTCTTGAATACTAAACGAACACAAGACATACCTTCAGGCATGAAGGCCCACGGTCGCGCGGCCTGGGGGCCGTGTGACATTATATTAGACAAAAGTGGGTATTTAATTGATGAGGACTTGATTTACCTTGACTCCGTACGATTTGGCCTTCCAGAAGGACAGGTCTATGCGGTTATTGCTTCGGATCAGGCTTTTTTAACCTCTGATGGACGAGAAGGGAGTGAACCTTTTCCACATGGCGGTCTTTCTCCCGAGGAGGTTCTGATTCCTTGGTTTGAATTTACGCAGAGTTATCCTCTCATTCGATTGGAAGTTGAATTGAGTGGCAAAGGTGAGGAAGGGAAACCAGTAACAGGTGTGTTGACTATAAGAAACTCGAGTGATGTTACTATAAAAGTAACCGCACTAACTAGTAAAATAATTGGGATAACTTTTCCTATTGAAATAGAAGTTGGATCGCTCCAAAAGAGGGATATAGAGGTTGAATTCCCTAAGTGGCCTAGTAGACTCGAACTTGATGGACTCCTCATGAACTTAAATTATGTATTACCAGATGGGCAACCAGCAGAGTACGAGTTCCAACCGAAACTAGAGGCTGAGTCAATCTACGAGAAACCAAATATATTGGACGAACTTGAGGGATTATAATGGACTCAAAGCTAGAGAATGACGGTACACTTTCAGATAAGATTCAACGTGTGTTCAGTAAAATGGCCATTGACAAGAGACGATTACCCTCGAGTCAATTGCAAAAGCATGGTATTCCATCATATGTGGGTGAATGGTTGCTTGACAGCATCGTGCCAGGTACGGGTGACCTAACGCCTGAAGAATCAGCCAAGATTTTAAAATGGGTTAGTACGAATGTACCCGGCCCTGAAGAACAGGGAATAGTGAAATTTCGACTTTCTCAAGGAGAATCAGTGCGTGCCCTAACACCAGTCGAAGTAGAGATGAGGGTTAACAAGAAGGGCCAATTTAGACGCCTTGCACACTGTAAGCTATTGGGGCTAGATGACGTGGAGATATCCACCGAGCTACTTGATTCATATCCGGATTTACTGCGCCATGGCCTGTGGGGAGTTGTGGAACTCGCTTATGAAACAACTGGAGTAACCATAAAGTCTTTTAAACCAATGCAAGCGATGGTGAATCTCGATCTTTATAAGCGAGCGCGTGGTGAATTCAGCTTGAGCGAGTGGCGCGAATTAATGCTCTTTTCGATGGGTTACAATCCCAACGAATTTGACGAAGAACAACGTGCAGTTCTATTAGCCCGTCTATTACCTCTTGTTCAAAATAGTCTACACATCATGGAGTTAGCACCCAAGGGTACGGGCAAAAGTTATCTTTACGAGAATATCAGCCCACAGGTACGGCTAGTCAGCGGGGGTAATGTAAGTCCTGCAGTACTGTTCGTCAATAACAATAGCGGACAGTGGGGATTATTGGCCCGGTTCACCGTTGTTGTGCTTGACGAAGTACAAACATTGAAGTTTCAAAATCCAGATGAGATTATTGGTGGGCTGAAGGGGTTTCTTGCTAATGCTAAAATAACCCGTGGCGGTCTACATGAAGTTGGGTCAGGATGTGGGCTGGTCCTTCTCGCAAATATCCTTCTAGATGAGAGGCAGCGACCAGTAAGGCCGTTTTTAGTCGATGAGTTACCACCGTTTTTGCGAGAAACTGCATTCCTTGATCGAATTCGAGGGATCATACCTGGATGGAAAGCTGCCAAATTGAGTGGCACGTCGTTTGCTAATAGTTATGGGCTCAAATCAGATTTCTTTGGAGATGCACTATTAGCCCTTCGTAACGACTTAACCATAGATCAGTATGTAAAGAAAAGAGTTATATTCACAGGCACACGGTCATACACTCGGAACGAAGACTCTGTCCGGTCGATGGCAAGCGGACTTATGAAAATCCAGTTCCCTGACGGTAATGTGTCTGATTTGGACTTCCAAGTACACTGTCTGTCTCCAGCTGTTGAATATCGCCAACTCATATGGGAGCAGTTATATCGTCTGGATGCCGAGTACCGACAGTATGATCAAGACTTACGTTACGAACTGGCGGATTAACGTTTGAATGCACAGTGAATAATAATACGGCGAATATTACAACGATAGCAAGGCTATGTTAGCTATTGGTAATGGAGCAGGTTGTACTACACCCCTGTTAGTCAAACCGTGACTAAGAGAGTCAGCTGGTTATTTTGATACTTGATGATCTTCTTCACGGCTGTTCTCGCTCACTAAAGATTGCTCGCGGCGGTCTGTGTTCGAGAATAGCTCGGGCATCTTCTTCATGAACTGCTCTCGCCACTGGTAGTACTGAGCCTGGCTAATCTGGTGCTCAGTGCAGATATCGGCTATCGACCTACCCTTCATACCCTGTAGCACTACGGTGGCGGCCTTGATCTGCGGATCCCATTTGCGTCTTGGCATGGCTATTTCTCCTCTTTCTCCAGCCATTTAACTCTCTTATGCCCTGCCCTGTCTTATTGGGAAGCAGTATACGGTTTACAAGTAACAAATGATGCATGAGGAATCCCAATCATCCTCATCATCAATGTCAATTGCACCAAACACTTGGCTAAGAGGACGATTGGATTTGTTTACTAAACGTCGCTTTTTGTTTTCCTCTTCCTGTTTGAGTATCTCAGACTCTCTCTTCACAATCTCTGAAAGGGGCAGTCCTTGTATCCAAGTGAAAGCCCTTTGGTTGTCACTAGAAGTTTTCTCATACTTTTGGGCTTTCTCGAACAAGTCCGGATGATGCTGCCTCAATCTCACCCATTCAGCCTTACGTTGATAGAAACAAAAATAGCATCCGGACCTGGAACGCCACTGATAATAATCCGGAATTCCGACGCCACTCTTTTCAAGTATTCTAAAGACGTCCTTTTTAGTAATTCCATCTTCTTTAAATGGATATATTGGATTTATGTTTGGGTTATGAGAAATATACCCTATGCGATCCTCCTCAGCACGAATACCGATGTATGAATGAACAATGTCGTTACCACAATAATGTTCAAATGGCTTGAGTTTTAATTGCTTCGTACACCATCTGGCTAAAGGTGAGGGAAGATATCCTCCAAAAACATCTAACCAATGGTCAAAACTATAAACAGGATTCAGTCGGATGATGGGTTTTTCGAGGTAAGCTTCCATTTTGTTTAAATATTTATATGTTTCTTTTAATTCTTTGCCGGTATCACAAAAGACGTACTCCATGTCTTTAATACGGTCTCTCATATGGATAGCTAAAGCCGCACTATCTTTACCACCAGACAAACTAAGAATATGTCGCTCTTGTTTCTTATTCATCATCGTTGCCTGGATTCAATAATTCTAATATTCTTGCAATTAGGATTCTCTTGGATCTTGGAGAAATATCGGAGTATTCTTTTTCTATGAGATGGAGTAAATTTCGGCTTTTCTCATCTATATCACTATCAAAATCTTCAGCACTATAAAATTCCTCGAGGATGCTCTGCCCTTGTTCTTCAATTATGATTCGCTTCATTCTCTTTTTTTGTCCATCTTCTAAGGAAGCATATGCATATTGACTCCGGCGAGCTTGGATAAGGGCCATAACTACGTTCGAAACTTTTATTTTATAATCTTCAACATCCTTGCCTTCCCAATATTTTGGAGCTTGGCCTGTTAACACAGATGTAATAGATTCAATCCACAGAGCATCGTTTGTTTGTGGTAGTTTAGCTCGTGAAAGAAATGCTTCGGCCTCTGAATCAGAAACATATTCAATTATTTCGGAGTCAATTGAATGGAACATTTTCCTTAGACTAGTTACGGAATCGAGGCTACCAAACCTTTGGGAAGTAAATCCAATTAATTCTACTATGAGTCTATCATAGGACTCATCTATCTCTTTAATAATAATTCCAAATTTACGCGCGTATCTCTTAAAGTATCTACGTTGCTCATCTTCACCGCTATTATTTATAAATTTCTGTGTAATATCTAAACCCAGTGAATTGGGGATGTTATTAAATATGAACTCAACCGGGTCTGTTACTGTAAGTAGTACTCGAAGGAATTCATCTGATTCCTTCGATAGTCTGGATGTATTCTTAGTATAGACCGGAAGCGTGCCGTACCAGTTAAACAGGTTATATAAGAATTTGTTAAGTGGTATTCCTCCATCCTGTTTTCTGATCTTACTGGCATTGGGAATTTTTCCGTTTAGTTTACGTATAAGGTCGCCACTTTCATGGGAAAATATTAATTGTCTGAGAGAAAATGATTTTGGCGATCTAATAAACTTATCAAAAAGCTCTATCGTCCAGTCTCTAATA
>SDBU01008074.1_pt1 | contig 12035 bp, 24 predicted proteins | sample 2277071 | NCBI WGS metagenome assembly SDBU01 (sample SAMN10397929, study PRJNA504765) | marine sediment metagenome | isolation source: marine sediment core GS08_GC12, 126 cmbsf | place: Arctic Ocean: Gakkel Ridge, Loki's castle | collected 2008
CCTCTAAAAGCGCTTTTAGAGGACATTATTCAAGGCGTCTATAACTTTCTCTCTTACTTGAAGGCTATTACTATTATTTGTTTTCTTGATTTATAAAGAATTATTGGTTCAAAAATCAAGCTCAGAAACATTTAAATAGTAGAATGTACGTCTGTACATCATGGTTAAAATTTTACTCGAAAAAGAGGTATTAATCTCTGAAAATGATGGATCAGGCGTGGCCAAAATACAATCCGAGCAATTAACTCCTCACATAGGAACCCGGGTAAAAGTAATCATTGAGGTGGGGGGTTCACCTCATAAGTGGACAGAAAAACAAAGGAGGCATAGAAAATGATGTTAGGTAGATTAAAACAAATCGTTAGGTTCGAGGAAGGAAAACACGGACACAACCCAATGCAGCCTTTTATAAAATCAGGGACTAAAAATGAGTGAAGGGATTATTTTGCAAAAAGTATTTGTCAGAGAAAAAAGAAGGCCCGTTCCATATCGTTGCCTAGCTTGCGGATCTCGCACAATTCATGAGGACGAAGGAGCCAAGGTTATTAGTATTTCTTGCAATAGCCCAGTCAAAAGTTCTTGCCGGGTTACATTGCCTGAGAAAGTTAAGGGCGTGTAAAAAATGAAAGACCAAACAAGATTTGAAAAACTCAAGGAAGCAACAGTTCCAAGCGATCAACCAGTTAAATTAATTCTTGATGCTACTTGTGGAGGCAGAACTATTTGGTTTAACAAGAAACATCCTAATGCTGTTTATGTTGATAATCGTAGAGAAGGAAAAGGTTTGTGTCCTGAAAGACCAAACTTTGAGGTTCAACCAGATTATATTGTTGATTTTAGAGATATGAAAATGTTTGGAGACGAAATATTTAAGCTCGTGGTTTGGGACCCCCCTCACTTAAAAACTCTGTCAAAGACTGCTATTATGGCTAAGAAATACGGAGTTTTAAATCCACAAACTTATCCAAGAGATCTTAGAAAAGGTTTTGATGAATGTTGGAGAGTCCTTCAAAACTATGGAGTTTTGATTTTTAAATGGAATGATCTCGAGATCTCTCAGAAAGAGCTTTTGTCTTTCTTCAAAGAGAAACCTTTATTTGGACATACAACCGGAAGCAAAGCTAAAACTAGGTGGTTTTGTTTTATGAAAATACCGACAGAGGCGAGTTCATGAGTTCCGACTGTGCTTTCTGCGGATCCCCTAATACCCGGCCAACAGGGGATCCTAATGTTTCCAGATGCAATGATTGTGACCAGACTTTTGTGAGGAATTGAAATGAGTGAAGCGGAAGAATATTTGAAGAATCTTCTTCTTTACTCCAAAATATATATTGGTTTTTTGCAATGGTGGTTTCCAGACTCCTATGAGGCGGTTAAATGATCCCAAAAAAAGTGTCAACCATTACAGCAAAAGCGTTTACACTACTGTCAACCAAAAATTTCAACCCCACTAGTTTAAATATAACAAGTGTTCTATTATAGTTGAACTATTTTTTTAGGAGGTAAGTAAAAAATGGAACACGGAATACAATTTGAAGGCAGTATAGACAAACAAGGCGGAAGCATAATCATCAGACCAAGAAAAGCTGATGCACTATTCAACTGGATGAAACTAGAACAAGGGGATGAAGTAATTCTAACAGGGCAAGAAAAAAGTAAAGGCCGTTTCATAGCTCTTTGGAAAAAGAAAGGGAGGTGAAAAGTGAATGCAAAAGTGTGCTGAGTGTAAAGAAAAGGTTGAAGTAATATTCAAAAACCAAACATATTGTGAGGAATGCTTAAGCAGGCATTTATAGGTGAGAAAAATGAAACGAGTTGAGAGATTTTATATTAATTATTTATGGCCTAGCGAAGCCGAGAAAAGAAAGTTCAGAGAGGATTGGACGTGAGAAAATGACTATTTGTTATGAATGTGATAATCAATTCTACGGTGATGAATGTCCATCCTGTGGCTGGGAGGTTGAATATTCATGTTGGAACTGTGGTGATGAAATAACTCCAGCAAACAACAATAAACATTATACTTGTGGTTGGTTTGAGTGTAACGCTTGCGGAGAATGTGGATGTAGTTCTGCACGTCCACCATCCAATGAGGAAAAAAGAGGATATTAAATGATTATTTTACGAGTTACCAATCATTTAGATTGGAGAGGGAAAAAATATGCTCCAGGAGATACAATAGAGCTCGGGGACAAATATGCTGAAGATACAGCAAAAATATTTGAACAAAACGGAAACGCAATAAGACTACAACCAGAAGAAACAGAAACAATTACTGATGAATTACTTGATCTAAAAACAGCAGAAGACATTTTCAACCTGAAACCAAGCAAAGAATTTATTGTGGATCAGCTCATTTATCCACAAAACATAATTATGCTGGTTTCTCCCCCAAAAAACTACAAATCCTTATTCTCATTATACTTATCAATGTGCATAACAAATGGCCGGAAGTTCTTTGGGTTGAAAACAAAAAAATGTAATGTACTTTACCTGGATAAAGAAAATAATGATTCTCTAATCCATCAAAGATTGCACGCAATTAAACGAGGACATCCGAAATTATTCCCAAAAAAGAACTTTCCTTTACAATTTTTAATCCGGCAAGGAGATATAAACAGCCCAAATTGGGTTCAAAAATTAAAAAATACAGTAAAAAAGCACGAAATCCGGCTAATTATCTTCGATACTTTGCACAGATTTGGTGATTATGACGAAAATTCAGCAAATGACATCAATATTTTGTACAAAAACGTCTTTCAACCGCTAATTATTGACCAAAACTGCTCAATTCTGTTTTTACACCATACAAAAAAAGACGGAGGATATAGAGGAAGTGGCGACCTTTTAGGGTTCGTTGACTCCGCATATCAGGTCAAAAAAATGAATACTGATGAATTTAAAATCGACTGTATTGCTGCTAGAGGGGGAGAGATTGACGAAATAGTTGGAACGGTTGATGTGGAACAAGACTCCCATAAACAATTACATTCAGTAACTTTTATCCAAAAATCACACGAAGAAATAGTGGGTAAGGCTAGTGAGCAATGGACCAAGAAAAAGCAGGCTTGCGACCTCATAATGGGGTACTTTAAGAGTAAAGGATTGGACTCATATCGCAAAAAAGACATAGAATATGACATATTATTAGAGAAAAAGGACGAAATAAGCAAAGAAACTATCAAATCTGCGTTCAAATACCTAGTTTTTAAGCAAATTTTACTGTCAGATGGCAAGGGTTTGTACACCAAGATTGATGAATGGTTCAGTACAACTGATTAGAGCTATTATAAAACTGGGTATGGGTAAGATACTGGGTAAGGTAGGGTAAGGTCAAAGTAAAAACTGGGTATGGGTATGGGTAAAACCCCCCCTATACAAGGGGGTTACCCTACCCAACCCAGATTACCCAACTTTGAAAACGCCATGTTTATATATAACATACATTGTATTAGGTAACAGGTGGTATGGTGGAGTTTGAAGGAACAGTAAGAGATACGAGTGGAAAGATTAAAACCGGAAGAATAACTAGTGTTAGCCTAATTCCTTTTATCGGTAAAAAAGTTAAAGTTGTAATTGAGGTAGTTGAATGACTTATTGTGGGGCCTGTGGTCGTGACGTTGTTGGATTAATATATTGTCCCCAGAGAGAATCAGAGTATTGCTTTCGTTGTCACGAAAAAGTTTGCCCTAAGCTAACTATTAATACTTATGCTGAGATTTTCGGTTCATAAGAGGAAAAGTGATAATATGACTGAGTTAAAGTTCAAGGGCGGAGAAGCCAAGGTATTAGAACTCGAAGAAGGAAAACAAATAGGTAAAATAAAGGCTATTCTGCCGGAAACTAGGAATGACTATAAGTATTTGGATTTTTTCCTGGAGTTAAACGGTGAGAAAGGAGAACTGAAAGCTGGTTATCCTGCTCCCGGAGTTGATGGCATTAGTCCCAAGTCTTTGCTGGGCGGTGTTCTCAAAGAATTCACTGGCAAGGAAGTTGAGAAGGGCAAGGATTATGATTTGGACAAACTCCTTGTCGGCAAACCCTGTTCTTTCTTGGTAAAGAAAGATGGGAAGTATTGGAATGTTGTCCGGGATACGTTGAAACCTAATGATGGTGGCCAGTGAAATGGCTGCCTCTCTTAAAAATCGTGGAGGCGTTTAAGAAATGAGTGAAGCGGAAGAATTGAAAAGCATAGGGCTGGAAAATATTTTTTGCCCTGTTTGTGGAAATAAAATTAATTGGGCAAAACCAGTTGGAGACTATAATTACAATCATAAGGTAACTCTTTTGGCTCAATGTTGGGCTGGAAATATAGATAAGACAATGCCAGAACATTTGTTCTTAATTAAATTGGAGAATTTGCCTTCGGTTGAAATGGATATAGAGATGCTTGTTGAGGAGGATTAAGATGGATTCTAAAGAAGCTATTATAAAACATGAAAAGTTGAAAAGTTATTGGAGTAACGAAACAAGATTAACACAAAGGCTAATCATATCTTTGTTAATAAAACTTGAGGAAATTTCAGATAAGTTAGAATACATGAAACCAAAAAAGAAAAAAATAAAAAGAAAGCTTTCAAAATGGCAAGAGTTCATACGGGTAGGACTAAAAGAAGGAAAAACAATTCAACAGCTTTCAAAAGAATGGAAAGCAAATAAGTTGTTGCTTTTAAAACAATCCAGCAAGGAAGTGAAAAGATGAAAGCAGAAGAATATTTGAAGAAGAATAGTTTAAAAGATCCTAAGGAAATAGAGGATTTTATAACTGGATGTTTAGACTTTAACGAAAATTTTGAAGTTGTATCTTTAAATACTGCTTTAGAATCTGTTTCTCTGGCTCGAAAAGAAGTGGTTAAAGATATTTCTTATAAAGTAGGTCAAAATATTGAACATGAAAGATTAGTTTGTAAAGATAAACTAAAAGAAGCCGAGGCTCGTGTTGAGAAAGAAACCGCAAAAGAAGAACTTGTTTTTTTAGAGAGTTTAGATATTCCTGATTTGTATAAACAGGCAACAGTTGAGAGAACCCATTTTTATGTTGGTTCTAAATGCAAGGCGTTGATTGAACGAATGAACAAATTAAAGCGTTTTTTATCCAAGCCCCAAAGCGGTAAGGGAGATGGGAAATGATGAGAATGAGAAATAATGACTTATGCAAGTTTTTGTAAAAAATGTAATATGTCAACAAGACATTTTAGAGATTCGCATCCAACCGTTCCTAATGCTTGTCTAGATTGTTTACGTAAGGAAGGAAAAATGTGAGAAGATAACTTTTGCAGAACTGTGGAAAAAAAATAGTGGTATGAAGTTGGTAAAGTTTGAGGAGTTGTGTAAGAAATGAATTGGGCGGATGAACTTAATTTAACCAAGAAGCAGTCTTTGGTAATTCTCGAAAAAAACAAAGAGATAGAAATAGCCCATAAAAAATTCAATACAAGTAAAGAATCACCAACTCGTTGCCGGTTTTGTTTAGAAAAAAAAGCTCGTGCTTTTCGGGAGCTAGTTTCCAAGTGTGAGGAAGTGAAAAAGAAATGAATTGTAAGAATTGTAATGTTGAGATTGAGGAAATTGGTTATAAAGATGGTAAAGGTTATCGGCATAAATATCGCCCTAGAGGTATGACTATAATGTCTCCTACAGGGTGTCTGCAACCAGAACCAAAGGAGGTAGAATAATGAAAGTTTTAATAGCTTGTGAGTTTTCAGGAATAGTCAGAGAAGCGTTTGCTAAGCGTGGGCATAGAGCCTGGAGTTGTGATTATTTACCTACTGAAATTCCAAGTAAAAAACATATTCAAGGAAATGTTTACAATTTTCTTCTTGATGGATGGGATTTGATAATAGCTCATCCACCTTGTACCCATTTAGCTGTTAGCGGTGCTAGATGGTTTAAAGATAAACAAAAAGAACAGGCAGAAGCACTTCGTTTTGTCAAAGATTTAATGGATGCTCCTGCTGAAAAGATTTGTATTGAGAATCCTATTAGTGTTATTTCTACAAAGATTAGGAAGCCTGAACAGATTATCCAGCCTTGGATGTTTGGTCATCCTGAGACTAAAGCAACTTGTTTATGGTTAAAAGGTCTTCCAAAGTTGAAGCCTACTAAAATTGTTTCAGGTAGAGAAGGAAGGGTCTGGAAGGAATCTCCAGGACCTAATAGGTGGAAGAACAGAAGTAGAACATATAAAGGAATAGCAGAAGCAATGGCAGAACAATGGGGGAATGATAAAAAATGAGTGATAAAGAAGAAGATTATGAAATAAACAGAGAGCATAATGAAGACACAGATGGCGTTTGTCCGACTTGTAACCGTGAGTTAAGATTAGAAGAGATTTCCAGCGATGCTGATGGAAACAGAAAAGAATTTGGATTAGTTTGTGGTGTGTGTGATTGAAGTTTATAAATAAAATTACGAAGGGAAATCTGGGAGGATTGATGAAAATGAAAGATCAAACAAGGAATTTAAATCCAAGATGGGGTAAATTATGTGTTCTCGGGGAGGGATTAAATTGAATAAGAACCAAGAAAAGCTAAGTATTGTATTGGCTGTAATTTTGTTAGCCGCCGGTCTAGCAGTTATAACTGAATTCAATGCTCTACAAGACCGGGTAGCTTTTGTAGAAACTAACGGATTTAATTTTTCCGCTTGTGATGAAAACAACAACTGCCAGGTTATTAGTGTTGCTGAAAGAAGTTTAGAGTTAACCCAGGCTACGAATAATCTTGAATCTAGAATTGTAGCCATTGAATCTTTCCTAGACCGGGTTGCTGTGTATGAAGCCCAAAACAGGGAGCTTTCCAAAGAGAGTGGCGAGGAATGATTACCGATATAGAAACCGGTTTTATTATATTCGCTTTGTTTATTGCGGGTGGGATTGGCTGGCATATGAGATGGCAACATGAAAAAGATATGTTCCTTTTAAACCAAGCCATTAAGGATGCGAAAAAATGAAATGCCCGGAGTTGATTAGATAATGTGTTTTGAATTATTGGTTGAACTGTTAGAGGATTTGTGGAACGAGGCTGATAAAGAATTGGAGAAAGAATAATGGATGGAATAAGACTGAATATTAATTGTGATTGGTGTGGTGGAGAAGTAGAGATGTTTGAACAAGCCAAATCAGGCATGAGATGTAAAATGTGTTGGAAAACCGAAGGAAAGAACGATGGAGAATGTCACATTGTAAAAAGGAGTGACCCAGAACATTATTTGAATCAAAAGGAGAAAGAATAATGAGTTGGTATGATTCTATAAACATAGTATTAGGAGCTTTGTTTCTTGGAGTAGTTGCCCATGAATTATTTCATTTTGCTGTAATAAGTGAGGTTAGTTCAATTATATTTAGATTCGGTTCTCCAGACATAGTAGCAGTATGCTGTTTATCAGGAACAGAACTAGCAATGGAAAACATTGCTTATCTATTACAAGGAATAGTAACACTTGGATGGATTATAATCGGGGTGAAGTATGAATGAATCGTAGGGCTAAAATTAAAAGAATTAAATATAACCAATCAATCAGTGAAGCACAGTGGCTTAAATTAAAACAAACCCACGGCTTTACTGATTTATTAACTGAATCAACAGGCAGAGACAATATTCCAAACCGGCCTGATTGCCATTCTTTAAAAGATTTTTCAAGTAATAGCACCGCCGACCATGCTTTCTTATTCCTTTTGCCTAGCCTATTTAAGAATCTAGGATGTCGTTTTGAGTTAAAAGATAAAACTGCTTTAATCATTGGAGGGGCGGGAGCTATCGGCTCTAAAGTAGTGCAAAGAAGCCAAGGCTTCGGAATGAAAGCAATTGCCTTTGATACTTTCTTTAACAATGATACGGATAAATTGCTATTAACTATTTTAAAAAGAGCCGACCTGATTTTCCTTTGCGTTCCGTTAACCTCAAAAACAAAAAACTATTTCAAAGCAAGGCACTATAAAGCTATGAAAAAGATCCCTTTGATTTTAAATGTTAGTGGCCGCAATGGCCTTTTAGATTCAGATTTATTAGGGCGATATTTGTTAAATAGAACTGTCGGGGGTTATGCCTGTGATGGTTTTCTTAAGCATTGGATTGCTCAGCACCCCCGTGCCTTTTTTTGTGCCCATTCCGGGGCCCGGACTATTGAGGCTGATTTAAGGAAACAACTGGCAATAGAGAAAAAATTAGCAGAAATTAGCAAAAAAAGAGCAAGTATAGAATAATATAGTTGTTTGATTATTAGATAGTAAGGCGTTTAGTGCTGAATTTAGTTTAGAGGCGTAGCTAGTGTCAAAGAACCTGATATTTATTCTAATTATTCTTTTACTGATTCCTAGTGCCAATGCTTTTTGCATCCCTTTCATACAGGACTGTTCACAAGATATTATTATTATTCAGCGCGGTTCCAATGAAGATGTCAACTATTCATGGATTGACACAATGGAGTTTGCATTTGAGCAACCCGCGAAAAATGTTGATGTTGAAATAATAGGAGCAGAATTAATTATTAGTTCCAGTTCCAGTATTGATTCTGCTTCTCCAATTAACATTAGCACTGGGATTAGCAAACTCCAGTTAACTGTTTTAAGCGGCGCAGATACTACCGGGGATATTAACATTAATGCTGTAAAGCATGATCGTGATACCGGCACTACAACCGAACCCTATTCCGAATCCCTGGCTTTGAGTGGAATTGGGGATATGGCTATGACTGTTGAATGGATTGGCAATAAAACCGCTAGTGATGATATTAATTTAACAACAACAAATTTTGACGGTGCTTTAAAATTAACCCAATGGAGTTTTTATCAGGATTTGCAAGAGGATTTTAATATTATTAGAATAAGTGTAACCATTGAAACTGGGGATACTGCCAGTGCAAAATCTTTTGATTTTAATTTTTTCAAGGTTGGCGGGGATGGCAACGTAAACGCCCTTGTTGAGTTTAATGATCTTGATTTTGCCCCTAATGGAATAGCCAGAAACAGGATTTATAGATTAGACCGGGATTGTGTTTCCAGTGATTGTTTTATTGATGCCGACATTGACGGGATTCATGCTGCTTTTGACCAGATTAATATTGAAACTGTGGAGATTGTTATTTCTTATGAATTTACCCGACAATTACAAGTTAGCGGTGTTGCCGGGAATAATGTTACTAGATTAATTGCCGGGACTAATATCATTCTTTCCCCTAACACAGGATTAGGAGATGTAACAATTAATTCCACAGGAGGTGGAGGAGGGGATTATACTGACACTAATGTTTTTACCTTACTGGAAGGGCTGGTTCCTTGGACAGATGCAAACATTAATTTTGATTTGAATGATGCTTTCCATGATGGAAGCACTATTGATATGTCTCCCGGGGAATTTTTGAACATTGATGTTATAAGAAATGGCACAGAAATAACACAAGTATTCGATATAGATATTATTGATACTTCAACAAAAGGTATTTCATATAATCGTTTAACAGCTACTGATACTAATGCTACTCAAACAAAGTTTGCTTATCAGGTTTTACAGACTGGTGGTGGATCTGGAGATCTTATAAGTTTTGATACTAGAATTTCTCATACTGGTTCTGGAGATGTTGACGCTTTTAAAGCTGATGTTTCCAGTCGGGGATCTGGTGCTGTAACTGGTTTTAATTTATTTGGTCACCTTGATTTTGGAGATACCGCTGATGTCAGGGGACTTTGGATATTTACTGATAAAAGCGATACTACTGGAACAGTAACAGGCATAGAAATTCTTGAAGGTGAATCTGTTGCTGTTGATTTTGGAATAAAATTAGACGGAGATAGTTCAGGTTTTACAACGGGAATTGGGTTTGTAAGTAATTTTGCAACTGGAATTGATTTTAATACTGCAACAATAACTGGTTCAGCAATAAAAATGACTCCGACTCAAACTTTTAGTGATAGTACAAACACTTTTACTTTAGCTGATTTAAACAAAAATGCTGAAACTTTTTGTGATGGAAACGTTTTCTTTAGTGGAGACGGGGAATGTGTTGCAATAGGTGGAGGAAGTGGAGACGTTACTGCTTCGACTAACTTAGCAGATAACAATGTTGTTCGAGGCGACGGAGGAGCAAAAGGAGTTCAAACATCAGGCATTGCAATAGATGACTCGGATAATGTTTCTGGAATGGGAACACTTTCAAGCAGAGATATAACAATTTTTGATCCTAGTCCTATTCTTGTTTTTAAAGATAGTGATAGTTTAGGAGCTGCTTCAGTTGGTTTTATAGAGTGGAGGGATTCAGGTGGTGGAAGAGCTGGATTTTTGGGTAATAATACTTCGGGTGATGATGGTTTACTTTGGAAGAATGAACAAGGAGGGAATATAGGGATACAAACAACTGGAGCGGGAAAATTTGAGGTCTTTGCTAATATAGATGCTCAGGATAATAACATTACTACAACAGGAACAATAACAGCAAATTTTTTCAGTGGAAGTGGAGCAAGTTTAACTGCAATTCCAGCCAGTGCAATTACGGCGGGAACTTTCGGAACCGGAAGCTATGTTTTTGATACAAACGTGGATGTTAGTGGAACATTAAATGTTGATGCAATAACAGCAAAAACAGCAGACACAGCTTTAACAATTACTGCTTTTAAAGAATCAACAGATGAAATAGTAAGATTTAATGGAGATGGCAGTACAACCCATGTAAGAATCAGCATAAATGCCGAAGCTGGAGATGATACAGGAATTTCATTCATGGAAGACGGTATCAGTAAGTGGAGTCTTGGAAATGATGCAACAGATTCTAGTTTTCATATAAGAACAAGTACTGGAATATTTGCAACCAGTGATGCAATGATATTAGATACTGGAGGTAATTTATTAACACAAGGAGCTGGAGTTACAGATTATAAAATTACAGAAACGGGGAATACAGTTACTAACAGGTTTGGAGTAACAACAAGTGATGGGTTTTTTGGAACAGAAACAACACATAATACAAGGATAATTTCTAATAACACTACTGCAATTACGATAGATACAAGTCAGGATGTTGTTATTGGTAGCAGATTAGCAGTTGGCGGTTCTACTCACTCAAGAACATTCACAGTTGGAGGAGATGGATTAGCACAAGCGGAAGCCAGTGGTGGTGGTGCATGGTTAGCACACAGAACATCAAGCCCAAGTGCAGACAACCAAACAATAGGATTGGTTCATTTTACTTCAATAACAACAGGCTCAACAACAGCAACAGGTGGAACAATAAAAGCCTCAAGTGATGGTGCTGGGTGGTCTGCGGGTTCAGCCCCGACAAAGTTAGAATTTCAAACCACTCCTTCAGGTTCAGTATCAAGGGTAACAAGATTGACAATTGATAAAGATGGGGTTGCTACTTTTACTAAAGATGTTATTTCTGGAGATAACGAGGCTAACTTCTCTTTTGACCAAACAAGTGCATCTGTTGGGGGTGTAATAGTAGCACCGAACAAAAATGTTGGAACTGTAAGTATTATTGGAAATACACAGGCAAGAGTGTTATTAGAAGATGATGGCGGAACTGCAAACCAGAAAATAATGGAAATAAATATGGATGGAGCTACAAGTTCATGGAGCAGAAGAACAAATAGCGGAACTATTACGACAATGTTAAGCTTCGACCATTCAGATAGTGGGGCTACATTTGCCCAAGATGTAACTCTTAGTGCTGGAATTTTAACAGTAATTAAAAGCGGAGGACAGCCAGTTTTATTCAGGCAGGATGCAACAAGCGGGGGAAGTGAAGTATTACTCTTAGACCAAGATGATATTTCAGAAGGATTTACAAATTATGTTGGAAGCGATCGAGGAGCAGTAACAACTGGAGCATCCGGTCCGGCACAGGTTGATTCTGTTGGCAGTTTCCGAGTAGAAGTTAATGGGGTTGTTGTTGTTGTTCCTTATTTTGCGAATCAGTAAAAGTAGAGTTACCAGACTTCCAAGTTAATAACTTTTGATTCTAATGAATAATAATGACAAAAATAAATCAAAAGCAGTTTTGCTGTTGATTGTATTTACTCTGTTATACTTATTGGTAATACA
>SDBU01008075.1_pt1 | contig 12034 bp, 8 predicted proteins | sample 2277071 | NCBI WGS metagenome assembly SDBU01 (sample SAMN10397929, study PRJNA504765) | marine sediment metagenome | isolation source: marine sediment core GS08_GC12, 126 cmbsf | place: Arctic Ocean: Gakkel Ridge, Loki's castle | collected 2008
TCCCATTTTGTCCCCAGCCGTAAACGGCTGGGCAAGTAAACAGTTGGGCTGGAGGAAGCTGCCCATCGCTCTGATTCAACCAGTTTTCGTAAACAAATTGTTGGGACAGGACACCAGGCTATTCCATTTTTGAGGATTTTGAATAAACTGCCGGGGCTTAAAGGTTTCCGGCCCATCGGCTGGGTTCCCCCGCCTACGGCGGGGTTCAGTAAAACATGGTAATCAGGATTGCCCCGCCGGGATGGCCCACACCGAACCGGATGGTCGCATCGCCGGCATTCATGCGCTGGATTTTGACAATATTATGGATTGGAAACGTTGCCAGAGAAAGGATATCACCGTGTCGCTGGCCATCCACGTAAACGACCGGATTGGATGCCGTTCTGCTGCGAAGGGATTTTATCCCCCGCCCTTCCACCCAGTGCGGTCGCAAATTTTCAATAAGCTCGAAGGCGTTCGTGGCAGCGCTGCTTTGAATCTCGTCAACGAAAATGTAATCCCGAGCAACACTGTAGTCTCTATATAGTTCCCTGTTCGAGGAACAGGCCAGCAATCCCAGGGCACAAACAGTTATGATTGCTGTCAACAGGCGCATGGCTTCTCCTTATCTAGTCCCTTTTCAGTAGTGTAACGTTGGAAACCGCGGTTAGTTTCTACTCCCCTTGCACAACCCGGGCCGGGAGTGCTTCTTCTGGCTCTTCGCGCAGCTGGCAAAAGACAAACCACCCCCACTACCCGCTGATTCAAACGCATTCTCAGGCAAAGTCTTGCGATACCTCCGAAAACAATAACGGTTTCCTCCGACAGAGGCATTAACTTTAGCAGCAGTAGGCCCAGAAAAAAAATGCACTATATATATAGAGAATGTACAGATGAAAAGCACTATGAAGCAACTTAACAGGAAGCACATCTGGCTCGTTCTACTGACAGTATTCATTACCGCCCTGCCAATTTCGGCACAACAGTACGAGAAACAGATAAAAGCCATCGAGTACTTTGTCGTAAAGCAGATGAAGGTTGATAAGATCCCGGGACTGTCCATTGGCTTTTATAAAGACGACTTCATATGGGCCAAGGGATTCGGGTATGCGGACCTGGAAAACAAGACCCCCGCCTCGGCAAGGTCCGCCTACCGGTTGGCCTCAAACACCAAGTCCATGACCGCCGTAGCCATCCTGCAGCTGGTTGAGCAGGGTAAAGTCGACCTGGATGCCGAGGTGCAGACCTACGTCCCCTATTTTCCCCGGAAAAGGTGGCCGGTTACAGTGCGCCAGCTGCTCGGGCACCTGGGGGGAATCAGTCATTACAGAAACCATGTTGTTGAGAGTCACATCAAGGAACACAAGGACACCAGGGACGCCCTGGCCATCTTTGCGGACTTTGACCTTGTCGCCGAACCGGGGACTAAGTACAACTACTCGAGCTATGGCTATAACCTGCTCGGAGCCGTGGTTGAAGGTGCCGCCAGGCAGCCATACGGGGATTACCTGCGCGAGAATCTCTGGGAGCCGCTCGGCATGGACGATACCCACATGGATGATCCCGGCGAGATTCTCCCCAACCGGGTACGGGGCTACCGGCTGATCGACGGGGAGGTAAAAAACTCGGAGTACGTTGACATCAGCAGTAGGTTTGCCGCCGGCGGCACCCGCTCCACGGTGATTGACCTGCTCAAATATGCCCGGGGCCTGAACACCACAAAGGTCTTGTCCCGTGAAAGCATCGACCTGATGCATACTCCGATGACGAAAAAAGATGGACGTTATATCATCTACGGAATGGGCTGGAGAATCGCTCCCGTGAACGGTCACTTCCACGCCTATCACACCGGCTCGCAAGCTGAAACCAGGACGCTGCTGGCCAGATTTCCCGAAGAAAATCTGGCGATCGCCCTGGCCTATAACCTGGAAGGCGCTGATCGGCTCCTGTTCGCTCACCGGCTGTTCCAGTTGGTTATGGATGAATCCTGGAATATAGGTGTCATTACGGGGAGCAGGGATGATGATGCCCTTTACAGCGGCCTGTTGGATGCCTTTAATTACGGTCTGGCCTATTTTGACCGCTATAAGCAGCCGTTGACAACAGACCCTGAAGAGCTGTCGGCAGCATTTGCTTACTTTAACGCCTGTGTCAATCGCGATTCCCTCCGGCACAGCTATCATGCGGCACGGAAGAAAATAAGGGACGGCCGGCACCCGGTTGCCAAGGAAGCGTTTGTAAAGATCGGCTCCTACATGGCCGTAGAGTTGAAGGAAAAACATAGCTCGCAGCATATTGAACAATATCACAAATCCGGGGCCATCAGCTTTTTCAACGATTACGTGAGAATGTATCAGAAGGAATCGGATCACCCCGCGGAACACCGAATTAGTGGACCGGTCGAAAAGATAATTGCTGCATGGAGCAAAGATTGGGAAAAGACATGTACCGATTACACCCGCCGACTGGCAATAGCCCCCTATTCGAACCTCGATGAAATCGGCAAAAAGTTGAAAAAGACCTTCTCCGGCGCTTCGGTTTACCCGGATTTCAGCCAGGAGTTTGCCAGGGCAACCGAATACTTCTGCATAAATGGTGACCACAATAATGCCTATAAAGCAGCAAAACTGGCGATTGGTCTTTATCCTGATGCCCCCCTACCCTCAGTCTGGCTGGCGAATGCTTATGCCAGTTTCGGCGAAAAGGATAAAGCAAGAAAGACCTATAAAAAAGCGCTTGAAATTGACCCCAGTGGCGAAACCCTCAGCGCCTGGAGCCTGAATCAATATGCGATGAATCTGATCTATTCCGGCAAGCTGGAGCAGGCAACGGCGCTGTTGGAAATTGCCCTTGAACTGTATCCTGAAAACGCCGGCCTATGCACCAGTATGGCCGATATCTACCTGAAAAAAGGGAAAATCTACTATCAAAAATCGCTTAAGCTGGATCCAACCCTCGAAACCGCCAGGGAGAGGCTGATAAAGATCCAATAATATCCCTTTCTTAATAAAGGAGTTAAAAGAAAATGAACTATAAATTATGTTCCAAGGCTATTCTCTCAGCCTTTCTGTTGTTGGCATTACCAACTACCTGTGCTCAATTATCACAACCCTATGACATTATAATTAAGTCGGGAAGAATCATCGATGGTACGGGTAATCCCTGGTATCGGGCTGATCTGGGTATCAGAAGCGGTAAAATTGCTGAGATTGGCAACCTTGAAGACAAGAAAGCAAAAAGGATGATCGATGCCAGGGGTATGATGGTTACTCCTGGTTTCATTGACATGCATACTCATGCAGAGCGGAGGATGCCGGAGATTCCCTCCGTTGAAAACTACACCCGCCAGGGAGTGACTACCGTAGTGGGGGGAAATTGCGGCGGCTCCCCGTATCCGATCGGAGAATTTATAAGTGATCTCAGGAAGACCCGCATCTCGTTGAATCTTGCCCTGCTGGTGGGACACAACACCGTCAGGAGGAAGGTTATGGGGGTGGAGAATCGAGCGCCTACGTCGGAGGAATTGGAAGAGATGAAGCAGCTGGTCGAGCGGGCCATGCAGGAGGGGGCGGTCGGCTTATCCACCGGACTAAAGTATGTTCCCGGGGCCTACGCTAACACGGATGAGGTAGTGGCATTAGCCAAGGTGGCAGCCAGGTATGGCGGTTTTTATGCCACCCATATGCGGGCAGAAGGTCTGGGATTGATTGAGGCGGTGGGGGAGGCCATTGAGATTGGGCGGAGGGCAAAACTCCCCGTTCAGATTTCCCACCACAAGGTTATGGGCAAGTCCATGTGGGGCCGCAGCATGGAACCCCTGCAACTGGTTGACGAAGCGGTCAGAGAGGGTCTGGATATCACCATGGATCAGTATCCCTACACTGCCACCAGCACCGGGCTGGCCAGTGTTTTCCCCGCCTGGGCGCTGGAAGGGGGGAAGGAGAAGAGAAACGAGCGCCTGGAAGATCCCGAACTCCGAGAGAAGATCAAGCAGGGGATCATTCACAATATCCTCTACGACCGGGGTGGCGGTGACCCCGCCAACATCGTCGTCTCTTCTCATCCGCCGGACTCGAGCCTGGAAGGCAAAAATATTGCTGAGATCACGCTTATGCGAGGAAAAGAACCCACTGCTGGTAATGCCGCCGAGACCATCATGGACCTGGTATATGCCGGCGGGGCAAGGGGGATTTACCACTGCCTGGTAGAGGAAGATGTGAAGCGAATCATGCAGCATCCGCGAGTGATGCATGCCTCCGATGGTTCCACAGTTGAATTTGGTGCGGCGAAGCCTCACCCCAGAAACTATGGCACCTTTCCCCGGGTTTTGGGGCGCTACGTCAGGGAGAAGCAAGTAGTAAGCCTGGCGGATGCGATCCGCAAGATGACTTCCCTGCCCGCCCAACGGCTCAGATTACAGGATCGAGGGATACTTCGGGAGGGACTGTGGGCCGATATAGTGGTCTTTGATCCCCAAACGGTGATTGACCGGGCAACCTGGACCCAGCCCCACCAGTACCCGACCGGTATTGACTACGTTATAGTCAACGGAATATTAGTGATCGATAAAGGAAACTGGACCGGAGTCTTCCCCGGGAAAGTCCTGTGCGGCCCGGGTGTAAAGTGAACCAGACAATGATCCATTACACGGCAATTCCTTAATAATAAGGAGTAAAGCAATGATCGCAAGAGTAATAACCCGCTATTTCCTGTTTCTGCTGCTACCCTGCTTCTGCCTGGCAGCAAGCCCGCAAACCCCTCTGGAGCGGGACAATTTCACCAAGCTTTCAAGCCACAATGATATGATGAAATATCTCAAGACACTCGATCGCCAGAGCAAAATCCTGTCCATGTCAATTATCGGCAAATCGGTACAGGGGCGCGACATACCCGCATTGTATTTTTCGCTGGATAAGACCTTCGGCAGCCAGCGGGACAAGAAGCTGCTTGTGCTGATTTACTGTCAGCAGCATGGCAACGAACCCTCGGGCAAGGAAGGCGCCTTGATCGTTGCTCGCGATCTGGTTGAGAACGGAAATGATATTCTGAAGCGCCTGGACTTGATCCTGGTGCCTCAGGTTAATCCCGATGGCGGTGAAATGGAACAGCGCCGAAATGCGAATGATATGGATCTTAACCGTAATCATGTAATATTAAGCGAACCTGAGGTCCTTGCGCTGCATTGGCTGTTCCTTAAATGGATACCCGAAGTTACCCTGGATGTGCATGAGTATAACGCTATAAGCAGGAATTGGGTATCCAACGGATTCATTAAAGACGCAGAAGAGATGATCGGCGGTGTGACAAATATCAACGTTGCGCCTCAAATTATTGCATTAGCTAGAAATGTATTCATACCAGAGTTTGGTGCACTCGTTCAGAAAGACGGATTCACTTACGCCCGCTACATTGTCGGCGCCCCCTTTGAAAATCAGCGGATACGGCATAGCACCACCGCGATAAACGACGGCCGCCAGAGCATGGGGATATACAATTCCCTTTCATTTATTATCGAAGGAAAGAGATACGGCAATGTGATCAATATGATCGAAAGGCGGACCAGGGGGCAGGCATCGGCATTAATGGCTTTCCTGACTACAGCAGCGAAACACAACCGAAAAATAAGGGAAATCGTAAAGGCATCACGCCAGCAATTGCTGGATGATTCCCAGCCGGAAAAACAATACGCCCACATCAAGATGGACTATTTCCCGGACCCTGAGCAAGACAGCTTATCCTTGCCGATATTCGATCTGTATACCTGGCAACGAGTTGAGAGGAAACTTGGTAACTATGAACCGATTGTGAAAGTGCTGATAAGTGTCGAAAAACCGTATGCCTATATTTTGCCGGGGAACGAACAGAGGCTGATTGACTTATTGTTCAATCATCAAATTGAGATGCGCCGAATAAAGACCGATGTCGAAATTGAGGTCGAAACATACACGGTATTGCACGTTACCCCGATTATCGAAGAGGACAAAGGCAGCATCTATGTCGATGTCAGTAAGAAGGTAGAGCCTGTTAATTTGGAATCGGGAAGCATTGTCGTCCCCTTAAATCAAAGGACATCGAATCTAATCCCGCTGCTTCTGGAACCGCAGTCGAGCTGGAGCATCTGTACCGAAAACAGTGGCCGCAAATACCGGTTCGCCGAATACCTGCAGGAGGGGCGGCAGTATCCCATATTTCGGGTAATGAACGCTGTTACTATTGATACAGAAGTACTTAAAGCGGGTCAATAACATCGCATTGTAACAATATTGTAAAGGGGCCTTTTCAGGCCAATTCATTATTATACAAGAAACAGAATTAACGGGTTAAAGAATGGGAACTAATATTAAAAAGCGGCCTACATTTCTACAATCGCTTACCCCGCTGATAGCAATCGCGCTCTTTCTAGGCGTGGGGTATGGAATCCTGGGGCTGAGAATTGAGATACTGCTTATTTCGGCCGCCACGGTCGCCGGATTAATAGCGGTTCGTCTCGGCTATACTTACAAAGAAATTGAGAATGGGATCCTTGAAAGCATGATGAAGGGCATGCCAGCCATGCTGGTAGTAATTGTGGTCGGCGCGCTTATCGGCTCCTGGATAACCGCTGGCACCATACCCCTGCTGGTGTATTACGGGCTGAAGATCATTTCCCCGAAAATGTTCCTGGTCACGGCCTGCATCGTATCAAGCTGCATTTCCCTTGTAACGGGCACCTCTTACGGGACGGTGGGTACCATCGGGGTGGCATTCATCGGCATAGCGCACGGCCTGGGTATTCCCCTGGGACAGGCCGCGGGCGCTATCGTGGCCGGCGCCTATTTCGGAGATAAATTATCACCATTTTCCGACACCACTAACCTGGCTCCAATAGCCGCCCAGAGCAACCTGTTCGATCATATCCGGCACATGCTCTGGACGACAGCCCCCGCCTGGCTGCTGGGGCTGCTGGTGTATCTGCTACTGGGGATATTCTCCGATCATACCGGCACTGCCTCTCTGGAAAAGACCGAGATGATCATGCGGGTCATCCGCTCCAATTTCACATTCCATTGGCTGCTTCTGCTTCCGCCGATCATAACGCTTTATCTGGCCATCCGTAAAAAGCCAGTCATACCGGGAATGCTTCTCTCCGCAGCTGTAGCAGCGATCCTGGCAATATTTATACAACATGTTGATTTGGTTGCGGCGGTCAAATCCATGGTTTACGGCTTTGAGGCAAGCACGGGCGACAGTATGGTAGACAATCTGTTAACCCGGGGCGGTATGTTGAACATGATGGATGTGACGCTGATCGCTTTCTGCGCGTTCGCCTTCGGCGGCATAGTCCAGAAAGCCGGTATGCTGGACGTCCTGCTGGAGAAGCTCCTGAACGTCGCAAATACGGCGGGCAAGATTGTCGCCTCTACGGTGGCCTCGTGTATCGCCACCGCACTGCTGACCGGGAGTTCGTTTCTTTCCATTCTGATTCCCGGAGAATTATTTGCTCCCGCGTATAAGAAATATGGTCTGGCGGCAAAGAATCTCTCACGAACCACTGAAGACAGTGGGACGGTGGTCGTGCCGCTGGTACCGTGGAGCATCGCCGGCGTGTTCATGGCAGGCACTTTGGGTGTAGATACGATAGTATATGCGAAGTGGGCAGTCATGTGTTACACCGGGTTTATTTTTGCCCTTATCTATGGATTTACCGGCTTTGCAATTGCTCCCAAGATCAGGGACGACGAGACCATACCCGGCAGTTGAATTTGGGGAACCTCGCAAATTTATGTTATTAATACGAAGCAATTATAGAAAGGGAGGATAGCTTCTGTGTCACCTGTTTCGACATCTGTAATAGCCATCCATGGCGGTGCTGGTACAATCCTCAAGGAGAAGATGACTGCGGAGCAAGAAAGAGAATATCGCGAAACCTTGATGGCAGCATTGATGACCGGGTATGAGCAATTGCAGGCGGGTAAGTCAAGTCTTGATGCCGTAGAAAAGGCAATTATTATAATGGAAAATACACCGCTCTTTAACGCCGGCAAAGGTGCGGTATTCGCAAATAATGGGGAACATGAATTGGATGCCGCTATCATGGACGGAAGTACGCTTGAATCAGGTGCCGTAGCTATCGTTCAGGGCATTAAAAATCCAATTTCTCTGGCAAGAATTGTTATGGAACAAACAAAACATATAATCCTCGGTAGTAAAGGGGCGGAGCAGCTTGCGATAGAAAAAGGTATTGAGCTGGTCGGGAAAGACTATTTCTTCACGGAATTTCGCTGGCAACAATTTCAAGAGGCAAAGAAAAAGGGGGAAATAATTCTTGATCATGACTCTGTCTCTGATGACAATAAATATGGCACAGTCGGCGCTGTAGCGTTGGATAGAAAGGGCAACCTTGCTGCAGGCGCATCGACGGGCGGGATGACCAATAAAATGCCCGGTCGGATCGGTGATTCAGCCGTTATCGGCGCGGGAGTCTATGCCAACAATGCCACTTGTGCTGTCTCTACGACAGGCCACGGCGAGTATTTTATTAAGCATGTTATCGGACACGAACTATCCGCCTTGATGGAATACAGAGAGCTATCGTTGATAGAGGCTGCCAGAATCGTAATCACAGAAAAAATGACAGCTCTTGGAGAGTATGGTGGTCTTATTGCCGTCGACAGAAACAGCAATATTACGATGCCTTTTTGTTCTAAAGGAATGTATCGTGGTTGTGTAGATAAAAATGGACAAAGCACTGTTGAAATATGGAAATAGGCCATATCAGAGTTAATAGCTAAGGGCATTAATTGGAAGATAATGGTTCCCAGGAAGTTGTTCTAACGATCTCGGGGAAAAGCGATTTCAGGGTGCAAATATACAAAATAGATAATTAAATGAAGGACTCCGTAATGTCGAAAGACGAAATAAGAACCTATAACGGGAAGCTAACAACTTGGGAAAAGAGAATAAGGACTACCTGTGGATCATTTCTACTAGTGTTCTCAATGGCTATAATGGCCTGTACCGCTGGCAACGGCGACGCTCTCATAGGTAGTGGGAAAGGATCTTTTTCCTATCAGAATGAAACGTTGAACATGGGGCGACCCATAAAAGTATGGACCTACCGTCCCAGCAATTACAGCAAAAAGTCTCCCATCCTCTTTGTCATTCATGGCAACAGCCGGACGGCCGAAAAGTATCGGGAGGCCTGGATCGGGATTACGGAAGAGCATCGAGCGTTGTTGCTGGTTCCCCATTTTACAAGAGAGGACTTTCCTGAAGACATACATTTCAATATGGGGGACATGTTCAAAATGGATTCCCTTGACAATCTCCTTTCACCCAATCCGGCGGGCGAGTGGTCGTATTCACTGATCGACCCCATATTTGATTTTGTCGTCGAAAAAATGAAGAATAAGTCCGAGGGTTACCTCATTTATGGTCACTCCGCTGGTAGTCAATTCCTGCACCGGCTATTATTCTTCAAACCCGAGGCAAAGGTGCAGAAGGCTGTCTACGCCAACGCGGGCTGGTACACGATGCCGGATTTCGACCAGTTGTACCCCTACGGGCTAAAGGAAACCCAGTGCGACACGACCGCCCTGCGCAGGTTGTTCGCGAAAGAAGTCACCGTTCTGCTCGGGGACCAGGATACCGATCCGGGTCATGGGAGTTTACGCCGTACCCCTGAGGCAATGCAGCAGGGGGCTCATCGCTTCCAGAGGGGCCAGACGTTTTATGAGGCCTGCCGGCGAATGGCTCAGGCACTGAATGCCCCGTTTGCGTGGGACTTAAGAGTGGTGCCGGGTGTGGCCCATAGTAACGCGGGAATGGCGCCCGCTGCTGCGAACGCTCTATTCGATAAAACTAATTGAGCACCCGAGTAAATCGTGCCTCTCCTGTGGTATCGATCTAAATTGGACAACGATGGCTCACGTCGCAATCATCGGTTTAGATGGCCTTCATATTCCATTCAATTAAGGAGGCAAAAGGAGTTAATTATGCGTGTAGAATTAAAATCCTGTACTCGGGTCCTTTTCCCGGTGGCGATTGTTTTAGCCGCGCTTTTCTTAACCGTCAATTCCTGCCAGGTTTTTACTCCCGGCTGGGACATCGTTATTATAAACGGTCAGGTCATCGATGGGACCGGAAATCCTCCTTACAGAGCGGATTTGGCTATTAAGGGTGAGAAGATAGTAAAGATCGGCAGCCTGGAAACAAAGGGAGCAAGAAAGATAATCGATGCCAGTGGTCTATATGTCGTTCCGGGCTTTATTGATGTTCATACCCATGCGGATCGAAAAATCGATTCCCATCCCGCTGTTATGAACTATCTTCTTCAAGGTGTCACAACTGTTGTTGGAGGTAATTGCGGTGGTTCTCGATATCCTTTGCGAGATCTTTTTAGCCGATTAGAAAAAGAAAGGACTGCTATTAATTTTGCCTCCTTAATTGGGCATAATACAATCAGACGCCAGATAATGGGAAATGACGATCGAGCTCCCAACGCCGAGGAACTATCCCAAATGCAGGAACTGGTAAAGGAGGAGATGCTCGCCGGGGCTATCGGTTTCAGTACCGGACTGGCTTATGTTCCGGGGCGATATTCAACCACGGAAGAGATTATCGAGCTGGTAAAAATGGTCCAGCCGTTCAATGGTATCTATGCCACCCACATGCGCAATCAGGACAAGCAGATCAAAGAGGCGATAGAAGAAGCAGTACGTATTGGCCGGGAAGCGGGGGTTCCGGTTGAGATATCCCATATCAAGCTGGCCCATGAAGCGGTCTGGGGCCAGTACCAGCTCATTACCGCCCCTATCGAAGCAGCCCACCGGCAAGGACTGGAAGTGTATATGGATCAATACCCGTACACGGCAACCAGTTCGGGGTTTGCCAGCAGCTTCCCAGGTTGGGCTGTCGCTGGAGGACACGATGCTTTCGTTGAGCGATTAGACGATCCAGAAGAGTACCAGAAAATCAAGGAAGCGCTCATTGAAAAAAGACTCCTCTCCGAGAGAGGGATTGACAGACTGAGATCCATTTATGTGGCTCACAATACAAATCACCCGGAGTATGAAGGAAAGAATCTGGCGGAAATCCTGGAACTTTTGGGCCGCGAAAAGACAATCTCAAATGGTGCCGATTTGGTTATCGAAATGCAAAAAGAAGATCGGCCCAGAGGCATATTTTTCCAGATGGCTGAGGAAGATGTAGAGACTCTCATGCAGGAACCCTACAATATGATTGGATCTGACGGTAAAATTGAAATTCCTGGCGTGGAGGTCCCCCATCCACGGGCATATGGCACTTTCCCACGAGTCTTGGGCAAATATGTTAGGACGGATGGTGTCCTGTCTTTACCTGACGCCATCAGGAAAATGACTTCATTACCCGCACAGGCAATGCGTTTTTATGAGCGGGGTGTTTTGAAGACAGGCAAATGTGCTGATATCGTGATATTCAGTTACGAAGAGATCCAGGACCGGGCCACTTTTGAAGACCCCCATCAATATCCCAGAGGGATTCACTGGATTATAGTCAACGGAAAACTGGTGGTCGATAAGGGGGAATGGACGGGGATTTTCCCCGGGAAAGTGCTGTACGGTTCGGGAGAAAGTGCATCCGGCCGCCAAAAGAGTAAAAGTTAATTTCATCACCGTCTTAGTGCGGCTCTCCCTCACGCCTGAAGTGCAGGGCCGATGCCTGCGCAATGCGGTGGCCCTGGGTGAGGCGGATGAGCGGCGTCAAGGGGGGTCTTGAGGCTTGAGGCTGGGGACTTGGGGCATTGTCGAATGTCGAATGTCGATTGAAGATTGAAAGAGAAATGGGAAAAAGGCGGAAAGCAGAAAAACCGCAGAGCACGCTGAGAGCGCAGAGAAGAGAGAAGAGCGAACCGCCGGGAGCAAAAGGGGGCGCAAGATTCTTGAGGCTTGGGGCTTGAGGCTTGGGGAAGTAGCAGTGGCAGTGGCAGTCGGCAGTAGGCAGTCGGCAGTAGGCAGTCGGCAGGAAAAGAGGGGGAAATGCCCGGAGCAGATGGGGAAGCAAGGAGGGCGCGGAATTGAACAAAATCTATACAGAA
>SDBU01008076.1_pt1 | contig 12034 bp, 14 predicted proteins | sample 2277071 | NCBI WGS metagenome assembly SDBU01 (sample SAMN10397929, study PRJNA504765) | marine sediment metagenome | isolation source: marine sediment core GS08_GC12, 126 cmbsf | place: Arctic Ocean: Gakkel Ridge, Loki's castle | collected 2008
TTGACAGGTTCAGCAAGTAACAACTATAATGCCCGCATATTACCGTGATTAGAAAAGCCTTTCCCATTATAGCTTTTTCCATGTTCTCTGCTATGCTAGGTTTAGGGATAATAACTCCTTTCTTACCCCTTTACGCTAGTGAGATGGGAGCTAGCGGACTTCAGCTAGGTATGATATTTGCCGGCTATGGTATCATGAACACCATAGCTACCCCTATCATGGGTAGGCTCTCTGACCTCAGGGGCAGAAAGGTCTTTCTCTGCATCGGCCTTGCTGCTTACTCTGTTGTTTCGTTGGGCTACGTATGGGCAGCTAGTCCCCTACATCTAATCTTAGTCCGCTTAATTCAGGGGATATTCGGGGCTATGATTATGCCAATTTCCAGGGCGTATATTGGTGACCTCTCCCCTGAGGGTGAGGAAGGGAAGTGGATGGGCTATTCCAGTGCTGCCTTTTTCAGCGGTTTTGGCGTTGGTCCTCTTCTGGGTGGAGTATTAATGGAGCATGCTGGAGGGGATGCTGCCTTCTATGCTATGGGTGGTTGTTGTCTGCTAGCTTTTCTAATAGCGCTCCTCTTTCTACCTGAGAGCAGGCAGAGAAAAACAGCAGAAAGGGCTCACCTATCATTTGCAGAGGCATTTAAGGAGATGAGTGCCAGCAATATGGTCAGGGGTCTTTTTAGCTTTCGGCTGGCGCAATCCATGGGTAGAGGAAGCATGATAACATTCCTGGCTGTCTTTGCTACCACACATATTGGCATGAGCCCAAGTCTCATAGGAATACTGATGGCAGTTAATATGTTGTCAATGTCACTGCTTACGGCTCCTGCTGGGAGACTAGTTGATAGATTCAATAGAAAAGCCATAGTAATTATTGGTAACTTTTTCTTCGTCATATCTCTGGCTTTGATTCCTCTAACACGCAGCTTCTGGCAGTTAATATTGCTGTGTATCCCCCGGGGCATTGGCGGCGCAATGTCCATGGCAGGAAGCATGGCGCTGACGGTAGTAGAGGGCAGGAAATTCGGCATGGGCTCAACTATGTCCATGGTGATGATGGCGATGGGCATAGGCATGGCTATAGGACCAATTGCATCTGGAGTAATAGCCGATGCCCTGAATGTTAACATGGTGTTCTTCTTCGGAGCGGCGGTGGCTCTTATCGGCACCGGTTTATTTTACTGGTTTACCAGATAATACTCTAGAAGTGTTCCCTTCTACCTTCACCAGCTTACCATCTTAAAGTAACCTGAATTATTTTGATTGACAGGTTCAACGACAAACGGCTACAATGCCTCGGTATTGCCATGAATAAGAAAGTTTTTTTCGTTTTAGCTATTGCTATGTTTGGCTCAATGCTGGGAGTGGGGCTTATTAGCCCGTTTTTGCCCCTTTACTCCCAGGAGATGGGAGCCACTGGAATCTGGATAGGTATAATCTTTAGCTCGTTTACAGTATCCCGGCTTGTCGTACTGCCTTTTATCGGCCCGCTCTCCGACCGCAGGGGCAGGAAGTTGTTTCTCTGCATCGGACTTTTCGGTTACGCTGTTATTTCCCTGGGCTATATTTGGGCAAGTACTCTCCAGCATGTAATATTAGTCCGTTTGGTGCAGGGTGCTGCCAGTGCCATAATTTTTCCCATAGCTAGGGCTTATATCGGTGACCTCTCCCCCGAGGGTGAGGAGGGGAAATGGATGGGTTATTCTAATGCTGCCTTTTTTGGTGGTTTTGCTGCCGGTCCTTTGGTGGGTGGGACGCTAGCTGACTGGTTTGGAATGAATGTCTCCTTCTATACCATGGGCGGCTTAAACCTGCTGGCTTTCCTGCTAGCCCTCTTCCTCCTCCCTGAAATTAGAAGCCGGCAAATAGTAACGAGTCGCCTATCATTTAAGGAAATGAGCACCAACCCCACGATCAGGGGTCTTGCTAGCTATCGGATGATGTACGCTCTAAGCCGAGGCAGCTTTTTTACTTTTCTATCTGTCTTTGCCACTTCAGCTCTTGGCATAAGTAAAGCCCTTATTGGAGCACTGCTGACAACTCATATGGGGCTAATGGCACTGGTTCAACCATATTTTGGTAACGTTGCCGACAGATTCAGTAGACGAGCCATGGTAATTATCGGTGGTATTATCAACATTGCCTTCCTGGCTCTGATTCCGATGACACATAATTACTGGCAGCTACTTGTGCTGTGCGCTCTTGGTAGTCTTGGCCCTGGCATCTCTTTGCCGGCGGCCACAGCTTTGACTGTAGACGAGGGTAGAAAATTCGGCATGGGCACAACTATGGCTATGCTGATGATGGCAATGTCTATTGGCATGGCCATAGGACCAACTGCGTCTGGAGCAATAGCTGATGCCCTGGATGTTAGCTACGTGTTTTACTTCTGTGCTGGTATGGGACTTATAGGAACCATCCTGTTTTTCTGGCTTACCAGGTGATGCTAATATAGCCCTCACCCTCCTAGCCTAAAAGCTCCAGGCCTCTGACTACATCATTAAGGTCAATAAAAGGTGTGCAATTGAGATTCAGCTTCTTACAGTGGGTCAGCAGGTTACTAGTGGCAAAGATGTAATGGCATCGTCTTGCCGGCGATATATCTGAAGTGCCGTTCCCCACATAGATTATCCGATAATCTTCCCTGAGGAAAGAATTAGCGTATGCCTCCTTAAAGGCATCATCCAGTTGCCTTCCGTCAGGTCCTATATATTGGACTTTTAGACCATCGGGGTGGAAGCGTGTTTGGGCGGCGCATACCTCAATATCCTCTACCCCGATGTCTCTTAAAATTGTGTTTATATAGAAATCCAGACCATTACTCACAATGACAAAACGGTAGTCTTTTCTGCGACAATAAGCCACCAGTTCATGAAACCCCGGTCGTATCTTCACCTCGGCCCTGGCAACCTTCGACAAGCTTTGCCTGTCAGCCCTGACCATAGCAAAAGCGTCCCTATTAAAGCGCCCCACAGTTATCCCAGCCTCTTCATATTCTTTGTGTAGTTGCCTCCAGTTTCCAGCGGCAAAGGTATCCAGTAATAGAAAACCCACATCCTTTTCAGTAATTGTGCCATCAAAATCGCATTGAACTAAGGTTCTCATTACTCAGCTCCACTTCTCCCTGTATTAGCTTGTGGGATAGAACGGGCTAAATGCCACACCAGGTGGTGATGTTCTAGCAGGATTCCCGCTTGCTCTGAACTCTATTTGCCGTAAATTTGAATATAAGTTCAGAAAAATGAATTGGCTCCCGAGGTAGGGCTCGAACCTACGACAAAGCGGTTAACAGCCGCTCGCTCTACCAACTGAGCTACTCGGGAGTGCTCCGTGCTTACTACCTTTTGATTGTTAACGTTGGGGTAGTAACCTCGCGGTTAACAGCCGCCTGCTCTACCATTGAGCTACCGGGGAACGCCGTGGTTGGGCACTCTGGACACATAAATTAACCAGCTAAAAGGTACCATACACCATGATATTCTTAAAGTAAGTTTCATGAGCCACCCTTCCAGATTGTTCTACACTCCTACCCCAACCAATTTATTCCAAATTACTTCCATTTAATTCCTAACCTCTGGACGAGGGGACTCGCATCGCAATAGGCAAGGCAGGTATTCTCCATTAGGGGCATACTTTCAAGCCAGCGCTTTTTGAACTCATCTTCATTTGGAACTTGACCTTCCTCTTCGCAATCCTCCAATAAGGTGGTGACTGTCCCTTGTAAAACGGCATGACAGCCCTCCAACACCAGATTGGCCAGACGCGGGCAACCGGGACGCCCTACCTTTTCGTCAATCACGGCAGTTAGTCCACGTTCGATGCGAACACCTACAGCATTTTGCAGGTGGGGGATACCCTCACGACATACCTCTCCGGGAGACCTCCGCATCTCACCCTGGACAGAGGTTATCTCAAAGTGGGGTAGCCTGACCTGCATCTCAACAATGAAGTTATGAGCCATAGTGCTCACGGCAGATTGAACCCAGAAGGTATCCTTGTCCAGTCTGCCCACACCCACAAACTTATTTACGCTAAATGTCAGCATCTCGGCCTCACCTTTTAACCTGCGCATCGGTAATACCGCTGCCCCGTCTCGCGGTGTCTCGACTTGAATATTTGCAGTAGACCAAACAATGCACTGGTGTACCAGACCAGGGAACTGCTGAAGCATCAGTTGCTGGGACTCTGTGCGGCTAAGCCCTCTTGCTTGAGACTGTCGACGCATGTAACGACGGACATTGAATACTGCCCAATAGCAACTCTCCAAAACGAGGTTTGCCATATTAGTACAACCATCGACTGCACCAATCAATCCATCGACCCTCTTGGTAAGTCCTGGACCGATTCGTAGCCCAACCAGCTTTTGCAAAATGGGGATAGCCTGGTGGCACTCCTTATTAAAACTTCTCTTTATTTGCCCGGTGACTGAGGTAATTTCCAGTTCAGGGAGGTGGACCATCAGCACCACCTCTCCAGCAAAGAATGTATCGTCGACTGAACTAGAAAGCTTGAAATACACTCCTTCTGACTCTTCTAACTCTTCAATGCCAAGATGTTTATTTCGCACATATGATAGAAACCCAGGAACAGTAACCATATCTCACCTCCACGCTTTTGGTAACTAAGCTTGTCAGCATAAAATATCTCATATTCCACATTAGGCGGTTGTATTCTATTCCATAATTGTCGTCTGCATCTTTCTGCTTATCACCTGGCTAGCAATTGCTGGCTGCCGAGCCTGGATTCGAACCAGGGCTAAGGGATTCAAAGTCCCCCGTGCTACCGCTACACAACTCGGCATTTATGCCGAAGGTCGGGCTCGAACCGACACGGAGGTTGCCCCCCAACAGTTTTTGAGACTGTCGCGTCTACCTATTCCGCCACTCCGGCCTATACTCTCTAATGGAGCGGAAGACGAGATTCGAACTCGTGACCCTCTCCTTGGCAAGGAGATGCTCTACCACTGAGCCACTTCCGCATTAGTGTCTTGTGGTGCCGAGGCCCAGAATCGAACTGGGGACACGCGGATTTTCAGTCCGCTGCTCTACCGACTGAGCTACCTCGGCTCTCAAAATATTGTAGCTGTTAGCAGTATGAGGTGTCAAGCACAGGGGTCTACGCTGTCTTGTGTGAAAAGGGTGATTGAAAAGTACGCACTGACCTCTATAGACTTAGGTTAGAGAAATTCAAAGTCAAAGACGATAGCAGTTCGGTAACAGTTTATTTTGACGTAACACGATGCTAATGGCTTTCAATGCAAAATAGATGTTGTAGATTTTTGATAAGAGGATTATAATACCCTTTGTTTGATAAAAAATGGAAGTAGAAAATAATGGAATTTCACAGTATTCTGGTACCGCTAACTGGCACTGAAGTCGATGAAGAGGCAATAAAGCTTGCTTGCCGGTTACTGGATAAGAAAAGCAAGGGTAAAATCTATGCCCTTCGTATTATTGCTATAGAGCGTGCCTTGCCACTAGATGCCGAAATTGGGCCTGAAATTAGAAAATCCGAAAACATACTAGACCATATAGAGAGTATCGTTAAAGGACAAGGCTGTGGGGTAGAGACTGACTTGCTTCAAGCTCGTGAAATAGCCCCAGCTATTGTTGATGAAGCTGTAGAACAAGAGGTTGATTTAATCTTGATGGGTGTTAAATATAAGAAGCGCTTCGGGGAGTTTAGCCTGAGTGATGTGGTGTCTTACGTGCTAAAAAACGCCCCCTGTCATGTTATACTGTATCATCAATACACTACCTAACTGAGTTTGCCATATGAAAATAATTATTATGGGCTGCGGACGAGTAGGGGCTCGGCTAGCTACATTGCTAGATAGCGAGGAGCATCAGGTTACCATTTTGGACACTAACACTTACAGTTTTCGGAGGTTACCACCCACCTTTAACGGCACAGCACTGGTAGGTAATGGCCTTGATGAGGAGGCGCTGAAAAAAGCAGGCATAGAGCAAGCGGATGCCTTTGTTGTCGTAACTCAGGGCGACAATCGTAATGTTATGGCGGCTCAAATCGCCAAGCATATATTCAATGTGCCCAAGGTTATTTGCCGTATCTACGACCCCTTGCGCCGAGACCTGTACAGTACCCTGGGACTGGAAGCCATTAGCCCGACCACAGTATTTGCCCAGATACTAAAGGAAAAACTAGAGAGCTGAGGTAGAAATATGTATATCATAGTTGTTGGCGGCGGTAGACTAGGCTACTATTTAACCAAAGCTCTAGTGAACGAAGGACATGAAGTACTTGTAATAGAAAAGGATGCTACTATATGCGAAGCTATTGTGGCCGAAATGGGTAGCATCTGTGTTCGAGGTGATGGCTGTGAGGTATCTACCCTGATTGAAGTAGGCACTGGACGAGCTGACATGCTCATCGCTGTAACTGGGGATGATGAAGATAACCTGGTTGCCTGCCAGGTAGCCAAGCATAAATTTAATGTGCCCCATACCATAACTCGCTTCAGAAACCCGAAGAATGAGGTTATCTTCAAGAAACTGGGGATTGATGTTGCTGTAAACAGCACTAATATCATCCTTGAAGCTATCAAACAAGAGGTACCCACGCACCCATTGACCCATTTATTGACTATTAGAGACAAGGGGCTGGAGATTGTAGAGGTAAAAATCCCCGCTGAATCAACTACAGTAGGTAAACCGATAAAAGAGCTTTCGGTACCACAAGGAAGCAGACTGGCTCTAATTGTTCATAAGAAAGGCAAGCCTCTCATTCCTGCAGCCAATACTATCCTTCAGGCTGGGGACCAGATAATAGCCGTTACCACTCCTGAGTCAGAAGAGGCACTACGAACTGCCCTGAGAGGTGCTTAAGCCTTCTATGAGCACAAGCAAGCTTAGTCCAGTATGGACGCTAGTTACTATTCTCCTGATATCTATTATTGCTATTGGTGGCACAGTAGCCTGGTCTAGATATAGCCCAAGCCAGCCTATAGAGATTTCTATGCCCTCCGGCGAGGAAGGGCAGTGGCAAAAAATCAACATTAACCGAGCTGAACTTTGGCTACTAAAAACTCTGCCCGGAATTGGCGAGGTTCGGGCTCAAGCCATCATTGACTACTGTGAGCAAAATGAACCTTTTAACAATATAGATGAGATAACTGAGGTAAAAGGCATAGGAACTATTACCTACGAGAAGATTAAGCACCTGATTACTGTAGCCGACTAATGCTCAGGATGAAAAAGTGCCACTTATCTACCTTAGCTTGTTGCGAAATGCAATGCACGGAGAGTAGTAAGTTTTTGTTTTAGTTAGCGGTAACAACAGTTAAGCCTAACCCATCCTCCTCTATTTTTACCCCAAGTGACTTAACTTCATCTCCCAAGTTACCTTGTCGCTCAAATGGCTTTAAGAACTGAAGGATCACTCTTTCTAAATTGCTCCTTGCTAGTTCAGGCGAGTATCCATGCGCCGTTAGTCTTAGCTCCGGGATACATGCCGCAAAACCATTTTTTATTGGATACATGTGTGGTTTAAGTACAATTCTCATCATTCACCTCCTTTTATACGTAGTTTAGGGGGAGGATAAGGAACTGTCAAGTAACGTATCCAATTCAATAACCAAAAATACTGCTTGACAAAGCTTGTTACTTGTGATAAAATATCAGTCAGTTAAGTTATATAGGAGGTTTGTTATTATGGTTATAGAGTCCAACACGAAGCGTCCATATCCCCCACCGGCTAATATGACTTCTATCTTGCATCGATTGAGGTCCCGAAACTTACCTGAACGAATTGATACGGAGTATCTACGAGATGCAAGCATTCCTGAAGGTACAATTGCCCGTACGTTATTTGCAATGCGGTTCCTTGGGTTGATTTATGAGGAAGGCGAGCCCAGCCAGCCACTGAAGTCTATAGCCGTTAGTACAGACGAGGAATACCAAACAATCTTGTCTGGGCTAATCCGAGAAGCTTACCAAGAGGTGTTTAGTGTCGTTGACCCCGGGCAGGATACCCAGAGCCAGATTCTAAATGTATTCAGACGGTACATCCCAGGTTCGCAGAGAAACCGTATGGTAATATTTTTCTTAGGAATGTGCCGTGAAGCTGGCGTTCCAACATTAGATGTGCCAAAAGCAAGAGGAATGAGCATCGGACAATCGCCCAAAACAGGAATGAGGACTACCGTGAAACCAACGAAAGCTACTCCAAGGAAGGAAAAGGGGATGGAAGAAACAGTGAGGGTAGCTATTTCACCAGCACTTGAAGGCTTAGTAAGAAGTCTGCCAACACCAGGTGTTCCACTTAGTATAGAGCGCCGAAAGCAATGGCTTGAAATGGCTGAGGCAACATTGAAATTTGTATACCCTGAAGAACAAGAACCAGCTGACATAGAGCAAGAGGACCACAAAGAAGAAAGCGCAGAAGAGGATATACCCTTCTAGCGCTTTCTTTTCTTGTCTGCCCCTGTAATTCAGAAGGATAGAAATTTGCCGTCGTACGCAAAAGTCGGGAGTTCGAATCTCCCCAGGGGCACCAAGAATTTAATAACGCTCCCAGCCCTCCGGCAAGAGAAACTGGGAACTAACTAGGAGACAACCGTGAAGAAGCCCCTAACCATCTCAAATTATACTGCGGAGCAGGTAAAAAGTCAAGATACCATACCTATTGGGAAGCAACTTACAGCCATATTTAAAGTAATTCCCGAAGATGAATTATTAAAGGCACTCAAGGTCTATTATGCTGGCAGGAATGGTTATACATACAAAGTTCTATGGCGAACTTACGTGGCTATGACTGTCCTGAATCTTCCATCTTTTGCTGCCTTAATCAGAACCCTGCAGAATAACCCTTTGATTGCGATAGCTTGTGGAATAACTAGTGAGGAAACTATCCCGTCTAAGTTTGCCTATTCTCGGTTCATGCGTAAGCTACAGGTAAAGCATAATGAAGTATTGGTCAAAAATATTATGCGTAAACTCACTCGTAAGTGCTACGAAACCTTTTCTGAATTTGGTAGAAGTGTAGCTATTGACTCCACGGCCTTAAAAGGATGGTCAAACGGAAATAAAAAGCGAAAATCTGACCCTGATGCTGGATGGGCAATAAAGACTCCCACGAAGGGCAAACCTAAATTTGTGTGGGGATACAAACTTCATCTATTGGTAGACACCATTCATGAAATACCTATAGGAGCTAACATAACTAGGGGGAATTTTGCTGATATTCATCAAGCTACCGCTTTGTTGACGCAAGCACGTCGCACCTATGGCAAATTCCACCCTGAATATATAATATGTGACGCTGGGTATAACTCTGAGCGCCTCCGCAAGGTGCTAAAGAAACAATGGCATGCTCAAGCAATTATTAAGGCGCGCAAAAGAGAGAAGCGGATAGCTGACGAAACCCCTGAGTGGCAATTAATCTTCAACCGTAGAGTGGCAGTGGAGCGAGTCTTCAGCAGAATGAAAGGGCACAGGCGTTTAAACAATATTACTGTTAGGCGCAGGCGCAAGGTATCAGTCCATAGTCTAATTCCAGTGATTGTAACACAGGCTATGGCTTTGGCTTTCCCTGATACACCGAGGAATTGTGTAGCTTGATTAGAATGATATGATTTAAAAAGGTTTTTAGGTCATTTATAATTAATTCAATGAATAAATTTTACCTTTGTAGGGTCTTGTAGCCGTAAGATTTGAGATTATTTCAACGTTATTGGTGGGTAAATTTAGATAACCGGATGGTAATGTAGTTAGATCTTCTATGTCCCTTACATTCAATAGAATCTTAGCTAATAATTGTTCTATGGTTAACACTCCCTCAAAGAGTAGTGTCTCTATTGCTCTCAGGAGAAGTCGTGGTTGTTCAATAGGGATTTTGTCGTCTAGGGGTTCTGTTCTCCTCCACCCACGACGGTTATAATTAATCCATAGCTTTTGTTCTCCCCTCTCGTCAACAAAATTCAAATCCCCAGCTCTCTTAATGAAAACACCTATAGCAACAAGCCACTTTGATTTCAATACTCTAAAAGAATCTAAGGTAGGAGCATAGAAATCTTTTGCAAAAGTAGACGCTGGTACTAGAAAAGCTGCAGCAAACCTATGAGCTTGCTGTTCAATTAGTCTGAAATCGCTAGCACTATTGAGATGTTTCGGCTCAATATTCCTATGAAGAACTAGATGCCCCAATTCATGTGCAGCATCAAATCTTGAACGACATGCCAATTGCTTATCTGCTCCTAAAATAATATATGGAGTCCTATCTACGCTACACCACCTACTAAAAGCATCTAGGCTATCGGCATATAACTCAATGCGTGTAACAACTGCACCATTGTTTTCTAACAGGAGAACTAAGTCACTGATTGGACCATCCCCTAATTTCCAAAAACGTCTCACATCAATAGCGATTGTTTCAATATCGTTAAAGGATAGCTTCTTGAAATCTGTTGGGGTATCAATTATCGGAAAGTTAACACGAGGAAATTTGACATACTCCTTAATAACAGGCGTGATTATCTCTGCTAACCACTCATATCTACGTAATCCTCTTGACCTGGCCATTTTTGTGGTACTGGCCATAGAACGGAAAAATATCGGATTATGTTCTTCTCTATGATTCTCTGGCATTAAGAAATACGCAATCGGAAGTTTCAGTAGCTCTACAATATTCTCTAGAATCTCTGGCTGAGGTGAGGCCCCACCAGTTTCATATAAGGATATTGAAGCTCTGGATACTCCCACTAGTTCAGCAAGTGAAGACGCTGTCAAACCCCTGGCTTCTCTTGCTATCCGCAGTCTTGAGCCGATAAACCCTGGTGTCCCTGATTTCATAGCAAATTAGCTTGTTGGATAGACTTTATCCCCTTAATCTCTAGCTTGGCAGTAACTTTATCGACAATCTGCTCGTATTCGGCTGTCATTTCTTCTTTGACTTCAGGATATCGCTTCATTAACTTAATACTACCCACGAAGCCTGTACAATTCTCATTTGGGAAACCAATGTTAACAAATTCTGGTATTTTGCCACCTTTGACTGGGCAATGAAGAATTATCCCATAAAGCATAGCGTCTGGTGGGATAATAGAATCTTGAATTACCAAAGCGTTATCCTCAATATCAAACTTGGATTGCTGCCCGGCATAAAGATTCCTAAAATTCGCTTTCCGTGGAAGTATGGCTTGCCCTTCTACCTTTGAAACCGTAAGAGCGACATTACCTACTCTCAAAAGCGTAAAAGTGTAATTGTTTATTTCATTGGCTTCTACGGACGCTTTACATCTAGAGAACCTTACTCTTAACTGTCGTAGATAATAGTTTATCCTTGCCAACCTGACATTTGGACGCAGATATGCCCTTTCTGGAGCATCATAATCAGCATCATCTAATTCTTTATCAGCATCAAAATAGCCACGGAATACAATACGAACTATCTCCCTCTGTATTTCGAAGGCTACGTTATTATCAAAAAATGGAGAGGGATAAATAAACTTTTCACTCAATGTTCTTCACCTTGGGTAGCATGTTTAATTATAAGCACATTTTGGGCATGTTTGTCAAGTTATGAGGTTAATAGGTACCGTTCGATTTTGGTTGACCTATTGTAGACTAATTGGTATAATTTCCCTAAATGGGAGGTCTTGAAGTGGCAAAGATAGAACACGGAAGTGGGATATTACTCTCCATAGATACAGAGAAGAGAACTCTAAAGTTTCAGGAAATACGAAGGGTCGGATACAGTGGACAGCCTCCACCCAAGGAATGGGAACATCCCCATGGTTTAGAATGGGAAGACCAGAAATTCTACGATCTTGTCGGTGAGGACGTAGAATATGTACTGTCCGATGGCATTGTTGTGAACTTAAAATCCGAGCATAGATAAAATATTAGTACTCACGCTTAATAATGAGGATAAGGGAGCACAACAAATATGAAATGGAGGTGAGAGGAATGGCATCTGAGTCAGCGATAAAGGCATCAATCGAAGCAATTATCAGCGTTCCCTCTAATTGGACCATCGGTGTAACCGATGACCCCACCCGCCGTAAGGCAGAGCACGGT
>SDBU01008077.1_pt1 | contig 12032 bp, 7 predicted proteins | sample 2277071 | NCBI WGS metagenome assembly SDBU01 (sample SAMN10397929, study PRJNA504765) | marine sediment metagenome | isolation source: marine sediment core GS08_GC12, 126 cmbsf | place: Arctic Ocean: Gakkel Ridge, Loki's castle | collected 2008
GCTGAGATTTTTTAGAAAGTATCAAAAAATATTTTTTATCTTTATTGCTTTTGTAATTATTGTCACCTTTTCATTTTTTGGAACTCAAGGAGTTTTAGAGAGAGTCAATAAAGTAAAAGATAAAGATGTAGCTGTAGCTATAGATGGCTCTAAAATTAAATTATCTGAAATTCAAAAAATGAGCATTTTTTTAGCAACTGATTCTCAAGATATCAGCTATAGCTCAAAAAATCACTTAAGACCCAATCTATTTAATAATGGTTTTATGAAAGACTTTTTTAGATCAGATTTGTCCAAAGTATTTTTTGAAAAATATTTTAATGAGCTAAAACCATCTTTTGAAAACAAGTTTGATAAAGTTAAAAGATATTCTCCTTTTGTGCATCTATATGATCCATCTATTTCAGCTAGATCAATCTATGAGAGATATGCTCCAAATGTTCTAGAGATTTTAAATGAGCTTAAATCTCAAAAAGAGCTAAATCTAAAATTTTTAAATCTTCTCTCTGATTTATACGTTGAGCAAATGAGATTTCCTTCTGAGACAATGAGAAGATTATTGATTTTTCAAGAGCAGCAAAAAAAGGTTCAGCAAGATCCAAGATTATATCAAGACTCAATTGCATTTTTTGGTTTTGAAAATGCTTTAGATTGGTTTGGGATAGATTTTATAGATTTAGTATCTGAGTTCATTATAAATACTTCTATTGTCGCTGAGAAAAAGGGATACGTAGTAACTCTTGAAGAAGCAAAAAGCGATTTAATGACTAACTTAAATAGCTCCTTAGATGATAAAGCTAAAACTCAAATTGATACCTATTATAAAAATGTACTTCACAATCTTTCAATGGATGAGAAAGTGGCTGCAAAAACTTGGCAAAAAGTTATGCTTTATAAAAAGTATTTTATTGATGTTTCTAACAATACTTTAATAGATAGCTTGGCTTATCAAGAGTTTGATAAATATACAAGATCAAAAGCAGATATTAAACTCTATTCTCTTCCTACATCTTTACATTTAAAAGATTTTGAGGATTTAATAAAATTTGAGATGTATCTTTTAGCTACATCTAATAAAACAAATCCATTAGATGTTCCAAATAAAAATAAAGATCTTTTAGAGATAGAAAAAAATTACCCTGAGCTTATTGAAAAAAAATATGAAGTGAGAGTTAAACAAACTTCTTTAGAAAAGGTTGCAATTAAAATTAAAGTAAAAGATATGTATTTTTGGCAGCTAGAAGATAAAAATTGGAATAAACTTAGATCTGAGTTTAAATTTATTCCAATAGCTAAAGATAAACAAGAAAAACTAAAGTCATTAGATACTCTAGAGTTCTCTCAAAAATATGAAATAGATGCTTTTTCAAGAAATGAGATGGTAAAAGAGAGTCCAAATCTAATTGAAGAGGCTATCAAAGAATTAGATGCTAAAAATTATAAGTTTTATATTAGCTTAAAAAATCCAAAACTACCTATTGCTATCAAAAATCCTGATGAGCTTCTAGCGCTCATTGACGCTCAAGATAAAATTGAAAATTATACACAAGATAATAAAAATTACTATAGCTTTGAAGTTGTTAAAAGATCTGAAACAAAAGAGCTTCAATCTTTTGAAAAAGCTAAAAACTCAAAAGTTATCGATAAAATTTTAAATGATTTTCTCAAAGAGAAATATTTTACTCTAAGAGAAGAGCTTTTTGAAGAGTTTACTACAGACGATGGTAGTTTTAAAGAGTTCAATAATGTTAGATCAAAAGTAGCTCAAATAGTTTTTGATGATGTTGTAAATAAGTTAAAAGTAGCAGAATTAACAAAAAATAATTCTTTAGATAATTTAGCAAAATATCGACTATATTCATATGTTGAAAATTTCAAAAAAAATATTTTTGAGGATGAGAAATATTTAGATAATAACAAAAATTCTCAGTTTAACTTAATTTTAGTAAATGAAAAAATTTCAAGATCTAAAAATCCTAATTGGATTGAAAAAAGTGTTTTTTCAATGGATGAAAAAAAATATTCACCTATGAATCTTTTAGATACAGGAAACATTGAGTTTTTCTATTTAGATAATATAAAACAGCAAGAGGGCTCTATTGATAAGATCGATATCGCAAAAAATGCAATGTCTTCTGAAACCGCTATTTTACTAACTAAAAAATTATTAAAAATATTTGAAGAAAAAAAGTGTATAGTTTTTCCTATCAGAGAAAAAGATGAAAGAGCTTGAAAATTTTCCAAGTATAAAAATTTTAAACTTTTTCGATATTTTTGTTGATTTAGAAAAATATAAATCTAAAGCAAAGCTTTTATCTAAAAAATATCTATTAAAATCTTTTTCTTCTCTTTTAAATGAAGAAGAATTTTCTAAAGTATACATGTCTTATGATGAGAAAGGTCTTTATTTTATTTTTGATGTCAAAGTCTCTTTTACAAAAGCTTTTTTTCCAGAATATCAAAGAGCAGATTCAATAGAGGTTTTTATAGATACTAGATCTTTAAAAACAAAAGGCTATATCACTAAATTTTGTCACCATTTTGTCTTTTTTGCAGAAGATATAAAAGGTTATAAAGCTAGAGAGATAACTCGTTTTAGACAAGATGATATGCACACTTTAGCAGATCCAAAGGATTTAAAAGTAGACTCTATTATAAAGCCAAAATCATATATGGTAGATATCCATATTCCAAACTTTTGTTTAACAGGATATAACATAGCAGATATCAACTATTTATCTTTCACATACAAAATAAATAGATATCAAATGCCAGCTCAAAACTTTTGTGTAAGCTCCAATGAACATCGAATAGAAAAAAGCCCTCATCTTTGGGCTAAAATGAATTTAAAAGAATAACGATTGTTTTATAACTAGAAAAATTTAATTAAAAATTTGTATTATTAAAAAATATTGAAATAGGAGTTTTTATGAAATTTTCAAATACTCACGAATGGGTAGAAATTAATGATGATATAGCAACAATTGGTGTTACTAACTTTGGCAGGATGCATCTTGGAGATATAGTAAATATAAAACTACCTGAAATAAATAAAGATGTTAAAGCAAATGAGGCTATTTGTGTTTTAGAATCAAATAAAGCAGCTGTAGATATTCATAGTCCAATGAGCGGCAAAGTTATAGAAATTAATGATAAGCTAGAAAAAGATTTGAAAGATTTAAATACATCAGCAGAGGAAAAGGGCTGGCTTTTCAAAGTAAAAATTAGTGATCCAAAAGAAGACAATAATCTGATGACATTAGATGAATATGAAAAAAAAGTCTCAAGTGATTAATAAGATATTTCTTTTTTTAGCTAAAATTATGTTATAATCAAAGATAGATAATCAAAAAGATATTTGGACTGTGAAAAGAGTTAAGAAAGTAATATTTACCTCCATACTTATAGGGTTATCTTGTTTATTTGTTTTATTTTTTAAGCCAATAGTATCATATGGAGTATCTACTTTTTTAAATAGTTTTTCAAAAAGTATAGTAAAAGGCTCTAATCTCACTTATAAAGATATTGAGATAAGAAGTAAGAAAATCATTCTAAATGAAGTAAATATAAAAGCTGATAAAAAATATGAAATTAAAATCGATAAGATTGATATAGATTTTAAATTTAAACTATTTAGACCAAGTATTATAGCCGATATTTCTATAAAAGAGCCAGATATAACTCTATTTAAAAATGAAAAATGGAACATTAATTTATCGAAAAAAAAATCTAGATTTTTATCTTATTTTATAAAAATTGATAAAGGAAATATTAATTTTGCAGATGATGAAATAGTAAAAAAAATATGTTTTGATTTTTCAAATCGGAAATCAGCTACTTCAAAATTAAATCTATTTTTAGAAGAAAATTGCAGTAAAAAAATTAGTGTCGATATCAATAGAGTCGATAATAAAAATATGTTTTCTACTCACTTAGATGAAGTGAACATTTCAAATATTGGAGATATTTTAAATTTTTTCAATATAGAAGCTTTTCAAGATCTAAAAGGTTTAGTGAATGGAATCTTGGTTGTAGGAGTTGAAAACTCTAAAATTTCAAGCTTTTTTACAAATTTAGATTTTATAAATTTAAGCTTTTTATCGCCTGAAACTAATTTGAACTTTGATTGTAAAAGTTTTAAATTTGAAGGAAGTTATCCAGATTCATTTAGCTCAAATAAAATAACTTTGCTGGATAGTTTGAAATATGATTTTTTGAAAGAGACTAAGATAAGATTAAATTTTGAAGATCTAAAAATTTTAACATCTAGAAAATCTATTTTTTCTAAAATAGATGGATTTTTCTCTTATAATCCAAATTTAGGCTCAAAATTAAATGTTTCAGGCAAAATCGAAAATGAAAAAACATTTGATTTTCAGATAAAATCCAAAGCATATACAGCAAGTTCTTTTTCTAACTGGCTAGATTTAGAGTGTTTAATTGATGATAATAAAACTAAAATATCTCTAACCGCCAAAGAGGTAGAAGATTATTATAATTTACATCTATCTTTTAATAATATTAAATCTCATGTTTTTGAAGCTTTTCAGGATTTATTATATAAATCAATTAATCAAATTAGTGATTTTAAATATTTAGATGGTGATCTCTCTTTTTGTGTCGATAGTAGATTTAATGAAAAGGGTTTTAATAAGGTTTTTGTAACCGATTTATCTATGAAAGATTTGGATTTTCAAAAGAGTAATATAAAAGGTTTTGTATCCAATATAGAGGGAAAAAGCTCTTTTGATTTAAGCGATAATAATTTTTTGGATAATTTTTTTGCAGATATTAAAATTTCAAATTCCAACTTTGATATTAATCAAAAAAAGATAAAAAATTTTAATGCTAAAATATTTGCTCTAGATGGAGCTTTTGAATCTAGCAATGCTTCTTGTTTAATTGAAAAAATTAAAGCAAAAGTAGATATAAAAGGCCCTATTAAAGAGTTTTCTGCAAAAATTTTATCAAAAGGAAAATTCAATGATTTTGACGAGACTTTTTTTTCTGAAATTGCATGTAAAAGAAAAGATAAAGAATTTCATTTTAGCGGAAACTTACAAGTATCTGATGGCGAGGGAGCTGTTTTTGGATTTGATCTGGAAAAACTACTAGTTTTTAGCTTTTTAGATTTAAAAAATAATCTAAAAAAAGGATGGCTTAGAGCTGAAAAAATTAATCTAAATAAATGGCCAAAAATTCTAGGCTCAGATCTTTTAATCGATGGCATAGCTAATATTGCAGCTTTTTATGCAAATGAAAAACTAAGTTTTCAGCTAAAAGGCGAAAATTTAAGATACGTTAGTCCTTATATAAATCTAAACGTGGATAAAATAGGAGATTTAAACGATTTTGTTTTTGAAAATGATAATTTTATAAGCGGAACCCTAAATAACAAAATTTTAAATTGCTATGTTCCATCTTTTCAAGGAAGCTTTTCACTACCAAAATTTGATGCTCTTTTTGATCTAAAAGATGCAATAATTCAAGTTAGTAATAATGTTTTAAAAGCTGATCTAAAAGCTGAGTCTCAAAATGTTGATCTAGATGGCTTAGTTACTTTTGATTTTTCAAAAAAGTATCCGCTTTTAAATATTGAGACGAGTTTTTTATCTAATATCAAATCTTTTCAAAATTTATTAAAACATTTTGATTATTCAAATCATCTAAATTTACTAGGAAATATTTTAGGTAAAAGTAAAATAACAGCCATTTTTGAAGAAGAGACTAAAACTTATTACTCTTTTGATTTCAATTTCAATGATGCCTCTTACAAAATCAATGAAAAAGCTATTTTAAAAAATATCAAAGCTAAAGCAACATATAACTCAGATGATAATTTAACATTCTCAAAACTCCTAGGGGATTTATATTTAGGAGACAAAAATTATCATGTATCATTTCCAAATTTTAAAAAGATTAAAGATGAAATTGATTTTGATCTTAGATTAGAAAAAGATATTTTTGATTTTTTAAGATTGAAAGGAAAATTTGTTAAAAACGATAATTGTTATAATTTATCTCTTGATAAGGAGCTCTCTCAATTAGTTGGAGAGAAATTCAAAGTTTTAGATTTTTCCCTAGATGAAAATTTCAATATCGATAAATTTAAACTCATCTCAAATCTAAACTCTTTTGCTTTTATATCAAGCTTTCAGTTTTTATTGGATTTTGGGTTTTTTGGAAGTGATAACATAAATATTTTATCTCTTATTCAATCAAAACACTCTGGTGATATTCTTGCATCTTTAAATTTAAATGATAATAAGGAGTTACTCTTTGATATTGAATCTAAAAATTTTCAATTGCTTAATAAAAAATTTGAAAAATTCTCCTTAAAAGGTAAAAAATCAAAATCTAATTTAGAGATTCAAAAACTTATTTTTGATGATATTGAATCTTCAATTTTTGTAGATACAGCATCAGAAAAGATAAATATCAAAGATTGGTCTTTAAAGAAAAAAGATGAGATTCTTCTGAAAATGAATGGATATTATGATCAAAATTTGGCTTCTTTATCTTTTGATATTTCAGATATGAAATTAGATCTAAAAAAAATAAGGCCTTTAATTTCTAACTTTTTTGATCTCCCTAAAGCTTTGATCGAAGGGCATCTTAAAGGAACAGGTCTTCTTTCTGTAAAACTTCCTAAAAAGGATGAAAAATTTAATTATTCCATGAATTTAGATTTCCAGCCAAGTAACTTAACTGTTGAGAAGGTTAGACTCTACAACAACGGCTCTTTAAACGTTCATTTTGCCTCTAACACAGGATTTATGATTCAAGGCCTGGATTTTAGTTTTTATTCAAAGGATGTAGATCTATCATATCTTACATGTAAAATAGGAAAAGCAAGTTTTGATTTAAAAAATAAAAACTATCTTCTTAAAGATACCAATATCTATATTCCTCAATCCTTGAAAAGCTCATTTGAAAAATTAAAAAATTATAAAAACGCCTTAGAAATTTTTAAATTGACAGATGACATTGATTTAACTTGCGATATTAAATTTTCATCAGATTTATCAAATGTTGAAATATATGCTAAAAAAGCTAACTTTGCTTTAAATAGCTCTAAACATGAGCTAAAAGATATCTTTTTAAATATTAGAGAAAAAAAATGTGTTTTAAACTTCAATTACTTTTATAAAAACTGCTACTACACTATTAAAAATGATTTTATCATTAGTGATAAAATTTATGCTAAAACCACATTTTTAGAAAAAACTAATAGATCTTCAAACCCTTTAAATATAAGTTGGCTAATCGATGAAAATAAGAATTTTTTAGTTAAAGAAATCACAGGATATTTTTGTGGAGCAGATTTCTTATTTCAAGAGGATTTAGAGAAGATTAATTCCAATAACCTTTTTGGGAGCTTAAAATTTAATGGATCAAAACTCAAGAAAATCCTCCCCAAAAATATTGAAAGTTCCTTTGATCACTATCAAATAGGCTCTGGTTATGAAATAAGTGGTAAGCTAGGGTTTAATTTCTCGAAACCTAATTTCATACATTTTGATGGACTTTTTTCAGGTAAAGATTTTGAGCTTTCCTCTTTTCAATTTAAAACTATGTTTTCAAAGTTGCATATCGATGAAAGATCTGTAAAATTTACAGATTTTAAAATTTCAGATGGGGCTGGAATTGTTACGATAAACGATATGAGCTTTGAGAAAAATAAAAATAAATGGCAACTTAATATGCCCATTTTAAAAATTAAAGATTTAAGACCATCTTTAATGAAAGAAATAAACAAACCCTTAGATGATATAACTCCTTTCTTAATTAGAGATCTCGTTTTAAATGATTTCAAAGGAGATTTAGGCAATATTAATTCATTTACCGGAAATGGTTCTATGCATTTTATAAATTCTTTTAAAAGAGGGCAGAGTGTTTTTGATTTTCCCGCTGATGTTTTAAGTAGAATAGTCGGTATTGATCAAGAGCTTCTAACTCCAGTTAAAGGCAAAGTAGATTTTTTTGTGAAAAATGGAAAATTTAACTTATCAAAACTTATAGACTCTTTTTCAGAAGCAGAAAGATCTAAATTTTTCTTACTAGATAAAGGTCAAAAACCATATGTTGATTTCGATGGTAATATCTATATAAATATTGCTATGAAACAATATGTCTTATTTAAATTTACTGAATCTTTTGTGATCTCAATTAGAGGCAACCTAGATGATCCGAAATGTAATTTAAAGAAGAAAAGAGGTTTTCTAAATTAATAATTAATTTCTTTCTTTTATTGATTTATATTAATTTTTCTGGTTATTTTCTTATTATTTTAAGAAAAATCATATGAAAAATATTTTAAAAAGTAGCTTATCTAATATCTTAAATTTATTTTATCCACATCTTTGTCTTCATTGCTCTTCAAAATTAGAAAAAAATTACTTTTATTTTTGTAAAATCTGTCTTTTTGATTTTTCATATCTCGAATGTAAACACAATATTTCGACTTTTGCAGTTTTTGAAAATATCGGAGCTATTAAAACTCTTTTAAAAGAGCTAAAAACACAAAAAATATTATCTATAACAAAAATAGCAGCAGCTTTTATTGTAATTCAGTATTTTCGCTTGAAATGGCCCATGCCTGATGTAATTTATCTAATGAACAACCCTTTAATAAAAAATCATCAATATTACTTATCAAAAGAGGTCTCATTATTTTTGAAAAAACCCTTAAAGAAAAGACAGAATCTATCAGAAGTAGCATTAATTGTTTTTGATGTTTTAGAAACGCAAAAATTTAATCAAATAAAAGAAACACTGCTCTTTAAAAAAGTATATGCGATTGGTTTATGCTTCGATGTTTTTTTTGATGATCTCGATTTGTTTTTGTAGAGTCTGATTTACTTTAATCTCATTTGTTATCTTTTTCCAAGCATGTAAGAGAGTGGAGTGGGTTTTCCCACCAAAGGATGCGGCTATTTTTTGAAGCGAGTCCGATATTAGCTCTTTTGATAAATACATAGCTACTTGCCTAGCTAGAGCTATTTTTTTGAGTCTTGATTCTCCTCTAACATCAGATGCTTTAATCTCAAAAAAAGAAGCAACGCTTTTTAAAATATTTTCAACAGATAGCTTTTTTTGGGGAGTAAAAGAGAGCATCTCTTTTAAAATGTTTTCAGCGAGTTCTTTTGTGAGATCAGTGTTTAGAAGCCTTGAATAGGCAGCGAGCCTATTTATTGCACCTTCTAGTTGACGAATATTATTAAAAATTCTCTCTGCTATAAAAAAAGCAACATCGCTTGGAATATTTACCCCTTTTAAACTAGCTTTATGTGTTAAAATAGCAACTCTTGTCTCTAAATCTGGAACTCCCATGTGAGCGACGAGGCCCCATTCCATTCTAGCTATTAATCTAGGTGATAATTTTAAATGTGATGGGGGATTATCAGATGCAATAACTATTTGTTTATTTTGATTTATTAAACTCTCAAAAGTATTGCAAAACTCTTCTTCGAAATTTGGTCTATTCTGTAAAAACTGAATATCATCAACTATCAATACATCTAAATTTCTATAAAATCTTTTCATTCGATCTACAGATTTATTTCTTAAATTTGCAACTAGATCATTGATAAAAGCTTCCGTTGTAATACATTTGATAATAGATCTTTTATGGTGAGTTGTAATGTAGTTTCCAAGGCTATGAAGAAGATGAGTTTTACCAAGACCAACCCCTCCATGAATGAAAAGTGGATTAAATGATTTTCCCGGCTTTTGAGCAACTCCAAAAGCTGCAGATTTTACAAATTGATTAGATGGCCCTTCAATAAAATTATCAAATGTATATTGTGTGTTGAATGAAGTCTCATCTCTATTGTTTATGGAAGCGGGAAGTATTGGAGATTTTATTTTCTTTTTTTTACTCTCTTTAATTACAAAATTTATCGCTAAATCGCCACTTTTTGTGGTGGGCAAAAAAATTATAAGATCTTTTTTATAATTATCTAAAATGTATTGTTGAACGAAAATACTCGGAACTTGAAGTGTTATTTCATTTTCATTTAAATCTAAAACTGCTATGTGAGAAAACCAGTTTTTATATTCACTCTCTGAAATTCTTTTCTTGATAAATTCTAAAAATTTTAACCATACATCTTGATCTTTACAAGTTAGCATTAATTTTCTCTTTTGAACAATTTTTTAAAGCATGGTTGGACATGCTCTACATGAAATTAAATCTAACATTTCAATCGTTAGCTTGCAAGAATTTAAAGTGATTATTTTTTTGATTTTTAAAGATATGCTTCCATTAAAGCTTTTGCTTGCGATGAGAGTTTTTTATCCGGGCAATTAGATAGCATTTTAGTGATAGCAATTGCTTCAGTTCTATATCCTAAAGAAAATAAAGTCTTCGCTTTATTAAGCAGAACTAAATAGTTATTTGGATCAACTTTTAAAACCTCATCTAAATGCTCTAGTGCTTCTAAATATTTCCCCTTTTCAAGATATAAGGCCCCAACTATTGACTCATCATAACTACTTCCTGGATTCAATATTAAAAGAGCATTGAAAAAATCAAGCGCAATATCAAAACAGCCTTGTTTAACATATAAATATCCAACAGATCTTAAATCTTCTATGCTATCATCAGATAGCTCTAAATAACTTTGCCAATCCATTTTTTATCCTTTGTGATACTCATCTTTTCTTTTCTGAATGTCTTGAAGTATCTTGTTTAATGTATGCATCGTAATAAAAGTTTTAGAAAGCGTTTTCATTTGATTTTTTTCGGCGTCACTTAGATCTTTTGGTTTTAATGAATCTAGTTTTTCATTAAGTGTAGCTGTAATTCCCATAGATGGTACTAATTGATATGAAAAACTATCTGCTGCTAAAACAAAATCCTCAGGTGGAGCAAATGGTGAAGATTCACTCTCCTTTAATCCAAATAGCTTGTCACTCTCTAAAGGTTGCGCTGCTGTTGTTAAAACTTCTGCTCTTTTAGCTATAGAAGGAGTTTGAAAGATCTTTTTAACTTCTTCTTCACTTAAAAGCTCCATAGCTCTCATGTAACTATTGTTTACTTCAGGACCTAAATTATCTATGGTTTTTGCGTCAGCCATAAAAAATCATCTCTTCTATATTTTTATCAAGTTGTCTCAATTGTAGCATTTAGAGAAAAAAATAAAAGATTAAAATTAATGTTTTGCAACTAGGAATATTATTATTGTTATATATCAGACAATTTTTTTAGAACCCTGTTCCTTAAATATTGAAGAAAATTCCAAAAAATTTAGAAAAAAAATAAAGTGAATTTTTCCTAAGTTTTTCTCAAAAGTTGTAAACAATAAATTTTTCAGTTTTTTAAGGCCTAAAGCCTATCTATAAAACATTTAATTAAAACAACTTAAGTTGAAAAACAATGAGCTAATTCAGTTAGTTTATCCTGATTTGCTGAACAGATTTTCCACAATTTCCCACCGAAATTCTTAAATTGTTCATAACTTTTTATTTCATTGATCTGCAGTTATTTAAGAAACTATTTTCAACAAAAAAAATATATTTTTGGAAAAATTTTTTGAAATTGTTTACAACTTTAAATTGAAATTGTTAGTATTTGTGGAAGATGGTGGGAAAATAAATGGATCAATTCTTTTTTAGTGGAAGTAATACAAGTAAATTAGATGTGAAAAACAGATTTGTTCTTCCTCAGCATATGAGATATGGACTTGTTGAAGAAGGACGATTAGAGTTTTTTATTGGCCTTGGACTCGGTGGCTGCTTAGCTATATATAGAAGATCAGAAATACAAAAAATTGTTGAGAAATTTCATAAAAAGCAACATATAGCCCAGTATCAAAAGTTTTTTACGCTGTTTTTTTCAACTCTGCATGAATCGACTTGCGATAAAATTGGAAGAGTAACTATGCCGAATCACTTAAAACAGGTAATGAATATTAAAAAAGAGATAGTAATTGCAGGAGTATTAAATAAAATCGAGCTTTGGTCGAAAGAAGCATATGATAAAAATCTATCAAATCTTCTACTTGGAAAAGATACAGAAATAGATTTAG
>SDBU01008078.1_pt1 | contig 12030 bp, 9 predicted proteins | sample 2277071 | NCBI WGS metagenome assembly SDBU01 (sample SAMN10397929, study PRJNA504765) | marine sediment metagenome | isolation source: marine sediment core GS08_GC12, 126 cmbsf | place: Arctic Ocean: Gakkel Ridge, Loki's castle | collected 2008
GTTGCGCGGGCCGCGAGTGATCCGGGTCGAACGGCCCGACAATCTGCCGGCGCCGCGTCCGGTCCGTCGGCCGCCGGTGTCGACCGGCGCCGGCGAGGCGCCAACGGCACGCCCGGGCGCCAAGCCGGCCCAGGCCGGTGAGGGGCCCGAGGAAGGGGTCGACGGCAAGGGGCGACGGACACGACGGCGCAGCCCGCGCCGACGGGGTCGCACCGGCGACGGGGGCGAGGGCATCCGCCAGTGGCGGGACCGGGACATCACCGAGCGCCGCGAGCGCCTGGCCGCCGCGGCCGGCGGGGGCCTGCGCCGGCATCGCGCGACGGTTCGCCGGCCCGGCGAGGTGGTCTCCGCGGACCCGGGCGGGCCGTGCGAGGTGGCCGAACCGATCACCATCAAGTCGCTGTCGGCCGCGATAGCGGTCAAGGCCGTCGAGATGATCAAGAAGCTCATGACCCAGGGGGTGCTGGCCACCGTCAACCACACGATCAGCGTTGAGACGGCCGAGGAACTGGCCGGCGAGTACGGCATCGAGCTGAAGATCAAGCGCCAGAAGAGCGCCCAGGACCGAATGACCGAGCGGCTGTCCCAGCACGAGGCCGGCGAACTGGTGGCTCGGGCCCCGGTGGTGACGTTCCTGGGGCACGTGGACCACGGCAAGACCAGCCTGCTGGACAAGATTCGCGCCGCCCGCGTGGTCGAAGGCGAAAGCGGCGGGATCACCCAGCACATCGGCGCCTACCAGTACGTCGACGGCGCCCGGCAGGTGACGTTCCTGGACACTCCGGGTCACGAGGCCTTTACGCAGATGCGGGCCCGTGGGGCGAACATGACCGATCTGGTGGTGCTCGTCGTGGCCGCCGACGACGGCGTGATGCCCCAGACGGTCGAGGCGATCAGCCACGCCAACGCGGCCGGGGTGCCCATCGTGGTGGCGCTGAACAAGATCGACGTGCCCAACGCCAACGTCCAGCGCGTCATGACCCAACTGGCCGAGCAGGGCCTCCAGGCGCGGGAGTGGGGCGGAGAGATCGAAGTGATGCCGACCAGCGCCATCACCGGGGAGGGGATCGACTCGCTGGTCGAGACGCTCTGCCTGGAGGCGGAACTGCTGGAGTTGACCGCCGACCCGGCCCGCCCGGCCGTCGGCACGGTGATCGAGGGCGAGATGGACCCCCGCCGCGGCGTGGTGACCCGACTGCTGGTGCAGAACGGCACGCTGAAGGTCGGCGACGTCGCCCTGGCGGGCGGTGGCTACGGGCGAGTCCGGCAGATCCTCGACGATCGCGGCAACAGCCTCCCCCAGGCCGGCCCCGCCATGCCGGTGGAGATCATCGGGCTCGACGAGGTGCCCGCCGCCGGCGACCGGTTCCACGCGGTCGACGACCTCGCCGAGGCCAAGAAGGTCGCTGAAGACTACCGCTCCCGCGTGCGGGACGAGCAACTGGCCAGGAAACAGCAGATTACGCTGGACAACCTCTTCGAGCAGATCACCGCCGGGGAGGTCTCCGAACTGCCGTTGATCGTCAAGGCCGACGTGCAGGGGTCGGTGGAAGTGCTGCTCGAAAGCCTCAACAAGCTGTCCACCGACGAGGTGCGGGTGCGAATCCTGCACGCCGCGGTGGGGGGGGTCTCCAGCGGCGACGTGCTGCTGGCCGAGGCGTCGGGGGCGATTATCCTGGGCTTCCACGTGGTGCCCGACGCGGCGGCTCGCGAATTGGCCGAAAACATCGGCGTCGACGTGCGACTATACCGCGTGATCTACCAACTCACCGACGAAGTGACCCAGGCCATGCAGGGCATGCTTGCCCCCGAGATTCGCGAGGAAGTGCTGGGCCACGCCCAGGTGCGGGAGGCGTTCAAGATCACCCGCGTGGGCACCGTGGCCGGCTGCATGATCACCGACGGGCTGATCCGGCGAGGCGCCAAGATCCGCATCATTCGAGACAACATCGTCATCGAGGACGAGCGGGAGTTGGGCAGCCTCAAACGGTTCAAGGACGACGCGCGAGAGGTCCGCAGCGGGTTCGAGTGCGGCATCCGGATCGCCGGCTACGACGACGTGAAGGTCGGCGACGTCATGGAGGCCTACACCACCGTGGAAGTCGCGCGGACCTTATAGGACGGTGCGATGACGACCTGTGTCGGATTGCTCCAGTTAGAGGTGATGGTGGGTGGCTCGACGAGCCTGAAGGACAAGCGTCGGGTCATCAAGAGCTTCAAGGACCGCTTGCGGGTCCGCGGCAACGTGTCGGTGGCCGAGGTAGGCCTGCAGGACAATCACCGGCGCGGCGTGCTGGCGGTGGCCATGGTGGGCAGCGACAAGCGGTATCTCGAGGGCGCTTTGCAGCACGTGGTCAACACCGCCGAGGCCCATCGCGGCATGATCGTCGTGGACAGCCGGGTGGACTGGCTGTAACGGCCCCGAACGTGGCCGCCACGGCGGCAGGAAATCTCAATAGCCATGAGTCGCAGGACCGATAGGGTATCTCGACTGATCCAGCAGACGATCGGCCGAATCCTGCTGGAACGGATCAACGATCCCCGGATCGACCCGGCGAAGGTGTCGGTGACGCGGGCGGAGGTCAGCGAAGACCTGACCCACGCGAAGGTGTACGTTTCGACCATGGGCGGGGAGGCCGAGCAGCGCAACGTCCTGCGAGCCCTGCAGCACGCCGCCGGGCACATTCAGGAACTGGTGACCCAACAGGTTCGCCTGCGGTTCACCCCCGTGCTGCATTTTGTGCCCGACGTGCGATTCAAGAAGTCGCTGGAAACGTTGGCGTTGATCCAGCAGGCGATGGAAGAGCTTCGCGCCGAGGAGGGGGCCGAGCCGCCCCCTCCCGCTGAAGACGAGGAAAATGGTTAGCCGTACCGTTGGCCGCCGCCCGCGCGGCCGGGCCCGCCGGTGGCTGGGCCGGGCGGGAATCAGACCGAGACCGAATGCATGAAGAAAGACTCTAAGAACGTCGAGAAGACCCGATACCTGCTGGCCGCGTTGAAGAAACGCCTGGACGTCCCGCCGCCGGCCGAGGTCGACGGACCGTTGGAGCACCTGGTCTTGAGCGTCCTGCGGCACGACGCCGACGCCAAGGACGCCTGGGCGAGCCTGGAGACGCTGCGCGAGGAATTCGTGGACTTCAACGAGATGCGCGTGGCCCCGGTGAAGGACCTCCACGACGTGTTGCCGGCGGGCCTGCCCGGCCGCCGCGAGAAAGCCGACCGGGCCGTCGAGGCGCTGGGCATGCTGTTCGACCACGGCAACGTTCTGGACCTCCGGAACGCCGAGGGCATGGCCAAGCGCGAGCTGCGAAGCTTCCTGCGGGAAACGCTCGGGTTGGACTCCTACGGCGAGGCCTACCTGATGGTCCACGTGTTCGACATGGGCGCGGTCCCGGTGGATACGCGCCTCCTGATGAAGCTCAAGTCGGACAATATCGTCGGTGAGAAGGCCACCGTCGACGACGCCCGGGCGCTGCTGGAGCGGGGCGTGACCACCAAGAACGCACGAGCGAGGTTCGAGCTTCTGGCCCAGTACGCCGCCGAGCCGATCCGGAAGAAGGCGGGCAAGGCGAAGAAGGCCAAGAAGGCCCCGAAGGCCAAGGCGGCCAAGGGAGCCGGAAAGGCCACCGGGGCCAGGAAGTCTGCGAAGGCCAAGGCGCCGAGGAAGGCCAAGACGACCAAGACGGCCGAGGGAGCGGCGAAGGCCAAGAAGACCAAGACCGCGACCCAGGCCAGGAAGGCCCCCAACGCGGCCACGACCAAGAAGGCCGTCAAAGGAGCCCGGCATAAGCCCGGTCAGCATTGAGAGGCCGGCTCGCCGCCGGCAGCGTGAACCGAGGGAAACGATGATCGAGGAATTGGGCAAAGATAAGCTCCGCCTGGGCATCCCGAAAGGGTCCTTGCAGGAAAGCTCGTTGGACCTGTTCGCCCGCGCGGGGTTCAACATTTCGGTACCGTCTCGCAGCTACTTCCCCGTGGTGGACGACGAGGAGATCGCCGCGGTCTTATTCCGCGCGCAGGAGATGAGTCGGTACGTCGCCGACGGGGTGATCGACTGCGGGCTGACCGGCTACGACTGGATCGTCGAAAACGGCGCCGACGTGATCGAGGTGGCCGAGCTGATCTACGCCAAACAGCAGCTGACGCCCGTTCGATGGGTGTTGGCCGTGCCGGACGAGTCGCCGGTGCAGCGGGTGGAGGACCTCGCCGGCGGCATCGTGGCGACCGAACTGGTCAAGGCCACTACCGAATACTTCCGGTCCAAGGGCGTCAAAGTGCACGTGGAGTTCAGTTGGGGCGCCACCGAAGTGAAGGCCCGTCTGGTGGACGCGATTGTCGACGTCACCGAGACCGGTTCGAGCCTGCGGGCGAACAAACTGCGGGTGATCGACACGATCATGACCTCCTCCACGCGGTTCATCGCCAGCAAGGCCGCCTGGGACATCCCGTGGAAGCGGCGGAAGATCGAGAACCTGGCGCTGCTGCTGACCGGCGCCATCGAGGCCCGCGAGAAGGTGGGGCTGAAGATGAATGTCCCCCGGGAGGCCCTCGAGGCGGTCTTGGCGGTGCTGCCGTCGGAGAAGAGCCCGACGATCTCGAGCCTGGCCGATGAGAACTGGGTGGCCGTGGAGGTGGTCCTGGCCGAACGCGTGGAACGCCGGCTGGTTCCGGAGCTGCGCGACGCGGGGGCCTCGGGGATCATCACGTATCCCTTGAAGAAGGTAATTCCCTGATGGTGGATCGCCCGACGCGTTGGCTGTGTGCGGTGGCGACGGTGTGGCTGGCGGGGGTCGCCTCGCCCGCCTGCGCCCGAGTGCCCGCCAGCAGACCGACCACGCCGGCGCCGCTGCCTGCCAAGGCGCTGGTCAAGCTGGCGGCGTTGCGCCCGCCGGTGCGCCGCCCGGCCACCAGGCCGGTGGACGTTCCCACCGCACCGGCCGCACGCGAGGCCCTGCAGGCGGGGGAGAAGCTCCTGGGCGGGCGCCGGCCGGAACAGGCCATCCCCGAACTCCTGAAAGCCCTGGCCGCCGACCCCAACGCCGCGCGGGCCCATCGCCTGCTGGCGTTCTGTTACGTCGCCACTCGCCGGTGGGCCGAGGCTCGGCCGCACCTGGAGACGCTGGCGCGAACCGCCGGGGACGACGTTCGCGTCCAGATGCTGCTGGGGCGGTCCGCCCAGGCGGCCGGGAGGTCGGACGAAGCGATCCGCCGGTACCGTATCGCCCTGACCTGCTCCGACGCGGGCGAGCAGGCCGTGCCCACCAACGAGTTGCTGCTCTTGCTGGGGGAGGCCCTTCGCCGGGGGGGGTACCTCTCGGCCGCGCTGGAGTGCAACGAGCGCCTGGGGGACAACATCGACCGCCACGGCGCGAAGCTGCGCGCCTCGTCGGCCCTCCGGCCGCTGCTGGACCGGCCTGAACTGCTGCTGATCATTCGCGGGCGGAACCTGATGGCGCTGCGCCGCTACGGTGAGGCGGCCGAGGTGCTGGACGCGGCGTTCCGCCAGAACAAGCTGCTCACCGCCGCCAGCGGCCTGCTGATCGAGGCGCTGGTGGCGGGGAAGGCGTACGACCGGGCCGAGGGACTGCTGGTCGAACTGCTTCAGGGCCCCACGCCCCTGGGCGGCAGCGAGATGACCAAGGCCATCGAGCGGCTGTACGGCGCGACCGGGGATCGGGCCGGCCCCGCTCGGCTGCTGAAGGCCTACAAGGTCAGTCGCCCCAACCCGCCGGTGGCCGTGCTGATGGCCCTGGCGCGGGCGTGTGCGAACCTGGAGTGGACCGATCGGGCCAGCGCCATCCTGAGCGAGCATCGCCAACTGCTCGGCGGGCAGTTGCAGGCGCTGATGACCCTGGCGTCCTGGATGCTCGCCGAGGACCGCGTGGCCGAGTCGCTGGACGTGCTGGCCGACGTGCTGGCCGCCGACGCCGCGTACGCCGAGCGGGTGTCCAAGCAGATCGACGCCGCGGCGAAGGGGGTCTTCACCAAGACCGTTGCCCGCCGCCGCGCCGCCGCTGCCGGGGCCGAGCGGTCCCCGCGGAAAGTTGCCCTTCACTACCTCGCGGGCCTTCTCGCCCGGCGGGTCGAGCTGGAGCACTTGGCCGAGCAGCAGTGGGAATTGGCCGTCGCCGCCGACGCCGCCTTCGTGCCGGCCTACGAAGCGCTGGCCCGGATGTACATCGACCGCGAGCAATACGACCGCGTGGGCGGGCTGGTCGACCGCGCCCGGGCCCAGGGCGGCCCCTCGCACATCGGGCACTATCTGATGGGCTGGGCCGAGCTGGCCAAGGGCGAATCGGCCAAGGGCATCGCCAGCCTCACTCAGGCCGTCAAGGCCAAGGGCGATCACGCCCCGTCCCGCCTGCTGCTGGCCGAGGCCCTGGTGGCCGTGAGGCAGTACGTCCAAGCCGAACAGCACCTGCTGGCGGTGACCAAGACCCCCGAGAAGGCCCGGGGCTACGAACAACTCTTCTGGCTGCATCTGAAGCGCTACCGGCTGCGGCGCAGCTACGGCGACACGAACGGGTCGGCGATGTGGCTGAACAGGGCACGCGACGTGGTGAAGCTGCTGCAGCGGTCGGATTCGAACGATCGGCTGGCCTTGCGATTGCAGGTGAACCTGCAGGACACGGCGGGGCAGTTCCTCGCCGCCCGCGAGACGCTGGGCCGGCTGCTGGCCCTGGCGCCCGACGACGTGGCCGCCCGGCTGCTGAAGGTCCGCGTGGAGGCACGAACGGGCCTGCCGGCCGAACGGCTCGGCCGGCGGCGGGCCGCGCGGGCGATTGCCGAGCTGAACGAGGCGCTGGCGATCGATCCGAGCAACGCCGCGGCCCTGTCGCTGCTGGCCGACGTGTACGTCGCCCGGATGCGCTACGGCGACGCCGTCGGTGTCCTGACCGCCGCCTGCAAGCGCAATCCCCGCGATAACGACTTGGCGATGCAGTATGTCATGGTGTTGCGTCAGGCCGGCCGGGCGGCCGAAGCGGTCAAGGTGCTGGGCCGGCAGTTGGAGGCGGCGCGGAAGCCGAGCGAGTACGGGCGTGTGCTTTACGCGGCCCTGCTGTGCGACGCCGGCAAGGGCGCCCGGGCCGTCGAGATGCTGACCCGGTGGATTGCCGAGGAAACCGACGACGACACGCGGGAGAGCTATCGGATGGCCCTTCCCTACGCCGAGGCCAGCGCCGGGAAGGTGACCGAGGCGCTGGCCCGGGTGAAGAAACTGCTCGACAAGAAGTCCGACTGGGTGCCGCGGGACATGCTGCAGTCGGCGCGAGTGGCCATCCATGCCCAGGCCCGGCAGTACGATCAGCTCGTCGCCCAGGCCCTCAAGTGGTTCGACGGCGCGCCGGCGGCACAGTGGCAGATGCGGCAAGAACGGCACCTCGAACTGGCCCGACACACCGAGATGCTTTTCCTCCACGCCGGCGGGATCGAGAGCCGCCGGCGGAACCCGGCGTTCGGGTTCGCCGAGACGCCCATCGAGCTGGCTCTCCGCTGGCTGTGTGCGGCCAAGCAGTTCGACCGGGCCGAGACGGTGGCGGCCGAGCAGATTCGGCGGCTGGACGCCAGGGGCGGCGCGCACGCCAAACTGGCCTCGGCCCTGCGAGTGGAGATCGTACGTCTGCTGGTGATGAGCGGCCAGCGGGACAGGGCCAGGAAGCTGTACGACACGTTGGTCGTCGACGAGCCCGATAACGTCGACCTGCTCGGCATGGTGTACGGGGTATACCGCGAAGACGACCCGACCTGCTGGGCCAAGTGCGATCGGCTGCTGGAGCGGGCGGCCAAGGCCGAGCCGTTTGACCCGCAGGCGGCCAACAACCTGGGCTACGTGTGGGCCGACCGGGGGGTCAACCTCGATCGGGCCGAGTCGCTGATCCGGGCCGCCCTGGCCCGGCGGGCCTTGTCGAACATCCAGGACTCCATGGGTTGGGTGAAGTACAAGAAGGGCGATTTCGACGCCGCCTTGGCCTTCCTGCTGCTGTCGGTGAGCGCGCCCGCAGGCGACAACGCCGTGGTGTACGATCACATCGGCGATACCTACTGGCGGCTGGGCAGGAGCGCCGACGCGGTCCGGATGTGGATCGAGGCGGCCGATCTGGCCGAGGTGGAGGTCCAGCGGGAAGGCGACCGGGCGGTCCACTTCGACGTGCGCCGGGTGGCCCGCCAGGCCCCCGAGAAGATCAAGGCCGTCAAGGCCGGGCGGACGCCGCCGGTGGCGCCGCTGGGACAGCGCAGCGAAACACGGCCGGCCTCGGCGCCGGCGAGCGAGGGCCGAACCGACTGAGCGGCTCGGGCGACGCCGCCGGGCCTCGAGGTCGCGAGAAGATTGCACGGGAGACGAGATGTCAGGACACAGTCACTGGTCCAAGATCAAGCGCGCCAAGGCCAGCACCGACGCTCGCCGCGGACGCATCTGGAGCAAGCTGGCCCGGCGGATCATCGTGGCCGCCAAGAGCGGCGGCGGCAAGCCGGAAGAGAACCTCACGCTGCGCTACGCCATCGATGACGCCAAAGCGGCCAACATGCCCAACGACACCATCGCCAACGCCATCAAGAAGGGCACCGGCGAGCTGGGCAGCGCCAACTTCGAGGAGGTCCTGTACGAGGGCTACGGCGCCGGCGGGGTGGCGGTGATGTGTGAATGCCTCACCGACAACCGCAACCGCACAGCTCCGGAGCTGCGAAAGATATTCGAGGGCGCCGGCGGGCAGCTCGGCTCCAGCGGGTGCGTCTCGTGGATGTTCGCCCCCAAGGGCACCTTCACCATCGAGGCCTCCGCCGCCGACGAGGACACGCTCATGGAAGTCGCCCTGGAGGCCGGCGCCGACGACGTGGTTACCGAAGGGGACACCTACGAGGTCACCTGCGAGGTTTCCGCCTTCCGGGCGCTCAAAGCGGCGCTGGCCGAGGCGGAGATTCCCACCGTTTCGGCCGCCATCAACCAGGTGCCCCAAAGCACCGTCCAGACCGCCGACGTCGAGCAGGCCAAACGCGTGCTCCGCCTGATGGACAACCTCGACGGCCACGACGACGTCCAGAACGTCTCGGCCAACTTCGACATCCCCGACGACATCCTGGCCAAGCTGGACAGCTAAGCCACGTGCAGTAGGGTGTGCAGCGTTTTTTGCTGCACACCATCGCACTGAGCCGCCGACTCCCGTCGGGCGGGGATCACGGCGACCAGGGCTCGGGATTCAGCGTGGGTTTCGCTTCGGTGACCCCCATGGTCCTGACCGATTTGTCCGCCAGCAGCACGTTCACTTGGTTGCGGTGGCGCTGGCCGACGAGGTCCAGTTTCTCGGCGATGGCGTTCTTGTCGGTGTCGGTTTCCGAGTACTTCACGATCGAGTCGTGGTAGTCGATCAACACGATCGTGTCGGGGGCGATGCTGGGTTCTTCCACCGCCGTGCTGATGCCGTAGCTGGTGGCCATGGTGTTCAGGATCATTTCCTTGCCAAGGTACTGCCTCAGGGGAAACCAGATCAGCTCACCGTGGTAGTAGATCTTGTTGGCCATGCCGCACGTGTAGTACACCAGCTTGATCTTCTGTGAGCCGTCGCCCTTCTTGTCGTAGAGGCGGAAGACGGCGTCGTTATCCGACCAATCCGGCCCGCTGGGATACCACGGGCGTTTATCCCAGAACTGGGCCCCGAAACAGGCGTAGCCGTGGGCGCTGTAGTGGCCGGTGTTCTCCTCGAAGACGAACTCGGAGTACTCGCCGTAGTCGTCTTCCCCCCGCCGGGCCTTGCACCACGGCGAGGCGTCCTGGTCGAAGGGGATGTCCAGGTACGGCGACATGGCGGACTTGTACACCAGGCCGGGGATCACCAACGGCGCCGCCGGATCGGTGTCTTCCGGGCAGAGGTAGATCCCCGCGTTTCCCTCGGCGTTGTACGGGATCCCCGGCCACTGCCTGGGGTAGGGGTAGCGTCGAGTGGAGATGGTGCCCGCCTCGTCCGGTCGCCCGATCGCCGCCTCGAAGGCCACCCCCACGTGGTGAAGGTTGGCCATGCACTTGGCCTGCCGGGCAAGGCTCCGCACCCCGGCGAACCCCGGAACCAGGATGACCAGCAGCAGCGCGAGAATCGCGATCACCACCAACAGTTCCACCAGCGTAAACGCTCGTCTCATGATCGATACCTCCCACAGTGGTGCGTCAATGTCCCGACACCGGATCGGGCTTGATAAGGTTCTCCGGATGCAGCTCCAGAGGCTGTCCGAGTTCGGCAAACGCTTCCTTCGTCCGGTCCAGCATCTTGAAGGTTTCCTTCATGAACAGAAACTGGGCTCGGGTCTCGGGGCCCTGGCGGTACTTGGCCACGGCCTCGGGGTGAGGCTTGACCTGCAGGAACTTGTATTCCTTGACCAGTGCGGCCGTGGCGCAGTCTCGCATCCCCTGGCTGGGATGCTTCTCCATCGCCTCCACCAGCAGCACGACGGCCGTCGCCGATTCGTTGCCGACCAGCGCCGCGATGGCGGCGGCACGCACATTGTCGTCTTCCTTGGCGTCGTTGAGCATCTCCCCGAGCCGTTCGGCGGCGTCCTGGTCGGCGCAACGGCCCAGCGTTCCGGCGGCTGCGACCCGGACGGAAAGGGCGTCGTCACGCGTGGCGCCCTCGATGGCCGAGCGCTGATCGGGCATGAACTTACTCAAGGCCACCACCGCCGCCCGGCGGACCTTGGCATCGTCCTCCTCGGCGACCGCCTCGGCCAGTACGTCGCCGGCGCCCCACGGCTGCTCGTCGGCCAGCCGGCAGATGCTGGCGATCCGCTCGTCCGGCGTCTCGCCGGTCACCCGGGCGCGACTGGCCACCAGCAGGCCGGCTGTAGCCACCACGACGACGACGACGGCGACCGCGACGAAGATCCGCAGACGCCTGTTGTCTCCTGTATCTGCCACTGCAGTGCTACCTCGCTACCGTTCGCCCGGTGCCGCCCGGCACGACGTCAACTCGCGGGTCGGCTCCGGGTCGTCGGGGTCTCTTGTTGTTGTCCGTGCTCGTGCGGCCGCGTCGTGGCGGGATCCGGCCGCGTGGCCAGCGGGGCGACGCGGTTCACTTCGGCGTCCAACGCCTCCCAACGCGCCGCTTCCCAACTCGCCTGGTGGGACTCCAGCAGCCGGGTCAACGCCGCCAGCGCCGCCCGACGGACGGAGGGGAACTCGTTATGTTCGGCCGCGGTCACCAGCAGGGCCACGGCCGTGGGGGTGGCGATCTGCTCCAGGCCCACGATCGCGTCCATGCGAACGCCCTCGGTGGGGTCCTCGCTTCCCAGCCGGCCGAGGATCACGGCCGCGCCATCGTCGCCGTAGCCGGTCAGCGTTCTCGCCGCCGCCGCCCGGGCGTAAGGGGTCACATCCCGCGTGCCGGCCTCCACGGCGGGGCGGAAGCGAGCGTCCTGGAATTGGGCCAACGCCTTCAGGGCGGTCTGCCGAACCAGGGCGTGCGGGTCCTCGGTGGCGGCGGCGGCAATCGCCTCGCCCGCCCCGTCCGGCCGGTCGGCGGCGAGTTGGCCGATGCGCTCGATGCGCTCCTGGACGGTCTGGCCCTCGATTCGCTCGCCCCCTGAACGTATCACCCACGTCACGGCCAACACGGCCGCCAGAATGCAGGCGAGGACGAGATACGGCCATCGACATCGACAGGCGTCACTCATTGGCGACATCCTGATCCGCTCACGGCCCCCCCCGGCCCCGGCCGTGGACACGGAACGTTACCGCGAGACACATGCACATGACGGGCCGGGAGACCTCCAAGGCCCGGGCCTCCGGAACCGTCCGGATGCCAACGCCGATTATCGCATAGATGGCTCCAAAGACCAAAAGGATTCAAGCGGCAAGGCCGGGTGATTTTCTCGGCCGGCTAATACGCCGTTCCCCCAATACTGACGGGTGCCAGTTCCCCGCGAACATGCCCACGCAAGCGTGGAGGTGTCCGATAATTCGTGCGAGGGTTGTTGTTTGCTGGCCCCGGCGGGGCCAACGTATTTAGCCCAGGGCGCCGCGCAGCAAGCCCTGGGTTGAGAGAC
>SDBU01008079.1_pt1 | contig 12028 bp, 11 predicted proteins | sample 2277071 | NCBI WGS metagenome assembly SDBU01 (sample SAMN10397929, study PRJNA504765) | marine sediment metagenome | isolation source: marine sediment core GS08_GC12, 126 cmbsf | place: Arctic Ocean: Gakkel Ridge, Loki's castle | collected 2008
CTTCGTCGAGCGATAATTCTGCTCCAGCAACACCACTTTAGCCTCGGGGTAATCCTTTTCAAAATTAAGAATGTTGCGCAGGTCAGCCGACCGCCACGAGTAGATTGACTGGTCCGGGTCGCCGACAACACATATATTGCGAAATTTTCCGGCTAGTTGCTTGATTAGCTCATACTGAACCAGGTTAGTATCCTGAAACTCATCGACCAAGAGGTGCAGGTATCTTGCCTGGTATCTAGACAAAAGCTCAGAGCTTATCTTAAATAGCTGCACCGTTTTCATTAACAAATCGTCAAAGTCCAGAGCATTGCTTTCACTTAATAGCTGCTGATAGCGCTCATAGACCCGCCCCGCCACCTCATCAAAATAGCTACGGCTACGCTGCGCATAATCTTGGGGGGTTAACAGACGGCTCTTAGCTGCGGTAATGGCTGAGGCTATAGCCCGAGGGGCATATTGCTTAGGGTCAAGACCTACTTGCTGAATACCTCGCTTTATTAAGCTTATCTGGTCATCGGCATCATAGATTACAAACCTAGAGTCAATGCCCATAGCCTTACCATCCCGGCGCAGGATACGGGCGCAAATGGCATGAAAGGTACCCAGAGTTAAATCTCTTACCGAACCGCTGACCAGACGATAGAGCCTTTCCTCCATCTCCCTGGCGGCTTTATTGGTAAAGGTAACTGCCATAATACGGCGAGGATTAACCCCGCAAACCCTAATAAGATAAGCCACCCGATGGGCAATAACCCTGGTTTTGCCACTACCTGGACCAGCTAAAATCAGCAACGGCCCGCTAATCGCCTCTACGGCTGCCCTCTGCGCTGGATTAAGCTCAGCCAAAATATCCATCATCTATCGCTCATTATAACACCGGCACAGGGTAGTTCAAAGGAGCATTTATTAAGGGAGGCTTTAAGATTTGCTTACAGGGAAGCTTCTATGATTTGTCTTTCTTCTTCATTAAGCCCGTAGAGTTTATAAACCTTCTGGTCTATCTCAGCATCAGTACGCTTGATTTCACGAAGTAGCTCATCACGCTCACCAAAGGACATATTACAAATAGGGGGTAAGGCGTTTATTCAGTTCCAGCATTTTATCTGCCCGGGCTACTAAACCATCATGCATCTTTTTCTCAGTGGAGTTACCAAAGTCAATAGGGGGCAGAGGAAGCTTGCCAAGATAATACTCATCAAAATCCATCGTCCTTATTGCCTTACTAAAGATGAACCTATAAGCATACCAAGACCATAGCTTGGAATTTAGTAAGCCAGTAATAAAACTATAAGCAAACCTATTATCGGTCAGCACAGTGTTTTCCACCGTATCCAGTGTCAGAACGCCGTCCTTATCAAAAGTAGACATTAGAATGATATGGTCGGAGGGATGCAAAACATGAGCAATTATTCGCTGGGATAAAATCTTAGGCTGGCATAGGAAAGAAACCTTCTTCATGTCAAGCTAGATAGTGCTTTATTTTCGTTGACTATCGTAGAGCACTATAGAAAAGTAAAATGCCCACACCCGGAATGCCGAAGATAACCTCTACTCCCCCATTCTCCAGAACACTAATCACTGCCTCCGTTACCTTCATTCTTGGTATAACATCTCCCTCCTCTAAGCCTGTAGGTTGCCCCGGTCTCCCCCAGAGCGCTTTGTCTCATCTATCTAGACGGCTTAACTTTATAACGAAGTATAACGTCTCTTCACATGCTTTGGCAAGTTTCAGCTGGCGAACCAAACTGGTGGGCGATACTGGACTTGAACCAGTGACCTCTTGCGTGTGAAGCAAGCGCTCTAACCACTGAGCTAATCGCCCAAAATCGTAGCTAACTTGTCCTCAATTCCGGGCGAAAATCTGCCAAAGCAAGGGGCCTTTTCCTAGTCATTGTCCTCACCACCTCTTACTTCGCTCTTGAATGATATTATATTGCTGTCACATTATGTAGTCAAGTATGTTACGCGCCACTTTACCCTGCTTGTAGGCGAAAAATATACAAAGTGCCCTTTTGTGTAGCCGTCTAAGTCGGAGTATGCTAAAATAAATTGCGGGGTGATTCCACAGAGAAGGAAAGAAAAGAGCGCCTGATGGAAGAGAAATACTGCGTTATCTGCTATGAGCCTATTGGCAGTAGTGAACCTGTGGAAATACCAACGCCAAGCTATGAGCCTGATAAGTTTGCTCATCAAGATTGCTTTCTGACAAAGCTGGAGGAGCTGGGGGATGATGCCACCAAGGGAAAGATGCTGAGGTATATTCTCAATTCTCGTGATTGCACCTTCAGATGAAGTGTGTGATAGTACCCGTCTGACGCTAATCCTCACTAATTATTAGTAGGGAGCATTACCCCTCCCTTTATTAATTATCACCCAACTCGAATATCCATATCACTATAGTTTTTTATCATTACTTTGCAATAAACTTTTTTGCAATTTTGTGTCTAGGGATAGGAACCCCCCTCCCCCTGGGGTTAGCTACGATTTCAGGCGAAATATTCTGTAATAACTAGGGTAAACCATATATGGTAAACGCCATGGTAAACCATAGGATACAAAACGATGCAATGTGCCCCTGTGAAAATATTAGTTAACCCGCTTGACCATAACCTTAGATAGTTATAGAAATTATGCCTCATTACTGATACGCTGCCCACAGGACGCAGCGTTATGAGCCTGAGGATAAATTCCCTAAAGATTAGGAGGAAAAGTTAGGCTTTGTGACCTTGACTAAAGTATTATTTAAGAGTACTCTTATATTTGCCTAATGGCTAATTATGCTTTAGAGAGTTATGGCAGAATTATTAGATAGCTGGTCAAGTCGTAGAATAATAGCAGAAAGGAAGTGGCTATAAAGGGCAAAGGGACTAGATTATTATTAATTACCATTTGATAGCAATCCACATATCCGTGGTAAGAGAGTCCCCATTGATAGTGTCTACTTCCAAGGTGGTGAATAAGGGGGATACTACAAAGGTAGTTCTGTGTTAGTTGCTTACCAGATTGCGATTGGCTCTACCTTGAAGCATTTTGAGGAGTGTTAGCAGAAATGAGCTAAAAGTCTAATCGGCAGCAAGCTAACGTGGGGGCTTTGAACTGTTACCTGTACTTGGTCACTTGGGTAGCGGGGAGCCAATAGTGAAACCGACCTCAAAAAGGTCGGTTTGTTTTTTAGTCATGGATAAACAAGGTTAAATTTTGGTTACGTATTACGCATTGATTACTGTTAAGTGATTGAAATTGAGGCTAATAGATACTATAGCAGTGGGAAATCTGGTTGTAACCTACAAAGTAACTAAGGATGGTTAGGTATGTGGTCCAGCAACAGGGGGATTGAGGAAAAAACGGCCCAGTCATTTTTGTCTGTCTATCGGGGCTTGGCTTATGTTATTGCTATCAGTGTGATATTCTCTGTTGGTTACTTCCAGCATTTTCTCCTGCACGATTGGATTCTGGTGGGTATGGTTGGGGCTTATACCCTATTCAAGTTATTTCGCCCCTTCCACCGGTATAAGAAAAACGCTTTTACCTACACTGAGTTTGCTATTGACCTTGCTATTTGTAGCTCTTTACCCCTGCTTACTGGTGGGCTTCTCAGCCCCTTTCTGCTCTACTGTCTAAGTCCTATTCTAACTTCGGCGCTGTTCTTCCCCAGAAAACTCACTTTTTCCATATTTGCTATACCGTCACTCTTTCTTGTTGTTAGTCAGTTACCGATTTTCGGCATCTCACCGGCTGCCAGCTTCCGTCCCCCAGAGCTATGGTTTAGCTTGCTTGGTGTCTTTTTCATTAGCTCACTTCTATTCGGCTGGTTGCCCTATGTGATGAATATCAACGCCTCTCGTGGTATCAGGACCCAGGCTATCATTGAAGAAAGGAGCCGCCTTTCCCGGGAGATGCACGACGGAGTAGGTCAGGCATTAGGGATTTTGCATTGGAAGACGGAGTTGCTCCAACAAAGACTAGCCGATGGCAACACCTCACGAGCACTAGCTGAGGTTGTCGAAATCAGGGGGTTGGTGGAGGAAGCCCAGCAGGAGACGAGGGGGATAATAGATGAACTGCGCACCAGCAAACAGGGGTTTGTCCCTGCTCTTGCCCAGTATGCTACTGTATTTACTCAGACCTATGGTATCAGGTGCGAGCTGCATGTGGCTGATGGTCAGGTAAACCTGCCCTTATTGGCTGAACTTGAGCTGCTGCACATAGCTCGGGAAGCGCTGACGAATGTCAGAAGGCACTCCAGAGCCAGTATGGTTGAGGTTACCTTTGAATCCAAGCAAGACGCTATTGAGATGACCATTAGAGATAATGGCTGTGGTTTTGATACTCAGGCTACGTTAGGGGGACATGGCTTGGTAGTAATGGAAGAAAGGGCAAGGTCTCTTGGTGGTGAGCTGGCTATTATTACCAGCCCGGAAGGTGGCACCGAGGTGAAGGTAAGGCTGGCGGTAGCTCAACAACAACCAGCCAGTGGTAGTCTGATTAAGCAGGTATTAACCGGATTTTGCGAGAGGAGAACTGACACCAATGATTAGGCTATTGGTGGTAGACGACCATCCTATATTCAGGCATGGTTTGATTTCAGTGCTGCAACAGTGTCCCGAATTTGAGGTAGTAGGGCAGGCGACCAATGGTGTTGAGGCAGTAGCTGAAGCCAGCAAGCTTCAGCCTGATATTATAATTATGGATATTCGCATGCCCGGGGGCAATGGTGTTGAAGCTACCATTGCGCTTCAGCAGAGGCTGTCTCAGGTTAAGGTGCTTATCCTTACTGTGTCGGACAGGGAAGATGACCTGTTTACCGCAATAAAAGCCGGGGCTAAGGGCTATCTGCTTAAGAGTGTTGGTCTGCGAGAACTGATTGACTCTATCAGGCTGGTAGCCAGTGGTGAAGCCATTGTCTCCCCGTCTATGGCAGCCAGGCTTCTGGAGGAATTCAAGCAATCCGGGCGAAATAGAGCCAGTAAAGACACCCGTGGGCTGAGTCCACGGGAGAAGGAAGTCTTACAACTCATAGCTCAGGGAGGCAGCAACAAGGAGATTGCTGACAACCTCTTTATCAGCGAGACCACGGTTAAAGCTCACCTGAGGAGCATTCTGGAAAAGCTGCATGTCAGGAATCGAGCTGAGGCAGTGGCTTTAGCCATGACTAATGGCTTATTGAAATAGTCTGTTAATCCTATCCCCTTTATCCCCTTCCCCTTAATAAGGGGAAGGGGAAGATAATTTTTAGAGGGGCGAAGCCCCCTTGACTCCCCTACCTGGTTGGATATGCCCTGAAGGACTAGTCCTTTCAGTCGTTCTTAGCCAGATTTACTGTCCAAAAGTAGTATTTTATGATTATCCTTTTTACCTAGCAAAATAGTCCTCCCGCAGAATACCCATACAGTATAGCCCGTAGTAGACTTGGGGCATAGTCAGTGCGAGAGCTATTTCACCTAAAAAGCTAAGCGAGTAAAGCTCTCTCAAGCTGATAAGCCTCGGGTCGGTTCTCTAGAGGGAATGGCTTCTGGGGAGAGGCAATAAGAAACTTAAAGAAAAGGAGTAATTAAATAAAATGAAGAATATATTTTTAGCAGTGGTCATTGTCTGTGCCTTGGCAGTAGCTGGCATCGGCGGCGTATTTGCCGACTATCAGGACATTGAAACCAGCAGCAACAACTACTTCGAGACGGGCAGCCTGGACCTAAAGGTGAGCCAGCACGATGTATTGTACGATGATCCCAATGTGCCCGCCCTCGTCACTACGGACGACTTCATGCCTGAGTGCGAGGACAAGAGTTACCATTTTGACCTGCACAACGCAGGTGATTATCTTCAGGGCACCGGCTGGGTCTACGTGCACTTCAAGAACGCCGTCTATACCGACCCTGGCCGGACCGAGCCCGAGGATGCCGTTGAGGGAGTGAACAACAACCCGATTGGCGAACTGGAAGATGGCACCTTCATCTATAGCCCGGGCTGGGGCGCTAATCTTGACGAGCTTGGCTATCACATAGAGGTCGGCATATACACACGTGCGCTGGAGACCGATCCGTGGGTAGCGGTTAACCTGGACGCCTACGATGAGAACGACGACGGGTACATCAAGTTCAACGAGGTTGTGTGCAACCAGATGCTCATCGGCGAGTTGGATTCACTAGAGACCATTTATGTTAAGATTGACGTCTGGTTCCAGGACGTTCCCGAAGAGCATGACCGTGTACAAGAAGACCTCTTCCCGGGAACCCTTGGCAAGTTTAACGACTGGCCAACCAACGCCCTACAGGACGACCAGGTGGACTTTGACATCTCATTCGAGCTGTTCCAGTTCAAGCTGTAACTAGCAGGCTAAGTTTGGAGGGATGCCCCTGAGGGGCATCCCTCCACCCAGAGGGGTGAATTGACCGAAATAGACCATAGTGTTATACTCGGTGAAGGGCCGAGGTAAAAGAATGAGAAAGACATTATTAGCCCTAATCGTAATATTAGCCATCGCTACCGCCAGCGTCGGTGGAACACTGGCTGATTTCAGTGATATTGAGACCAGCCAGGATAACTACATTAAGACCGGCAGCCTGGACCTTAAAGTAGCTACCGCCGACGAAAACTGGGTCGCCGGTGTCTTTCACGATGACCCAATGCTTGACATGGTCATGGAGATTGACGATGGCGAAATCTGCCAGACGTATGGCACCAACCTGCTCCTTAAGAATGTCGGCTCCGGTGCCGGTTGGGCTTACCTCTTTTTCCACCTTACTGAAGACTCGGCCAGCATCGCCGACACAACGACCCTCAGCATATGGTACGACACCGATGGTGATTTAACCCTTGAGCTGATTACTGAGGGAACGCTCGGCTCGCTCGACCTGACCCCGATTCTCTTAGCGGAATTACCGGATGGCGAAACTCACCGGCTCAGGCTGGAAATACACCCCACCGTCGCACCGGACCAGGTGATAACCTCATTCCGCCTAGCGTTTAACGTCGCTTTCTGGCTACCACAGATGCTCAGCTACAGTGATATTGAAAACACTGACGGCTATCTTGAGGGCGTTGTCTACCAGGGCTGCACCCCGGGATTCTGGGGAGGCACAGACACAAGCAATAACTGGGGCCCAACGCTGTGGGATGAGGAAAATGACCCGGATTGGACAGCGGCAGGGGGTACTGGCACCAACCCATACATCCACACGACGCTTTTTAACGACTTCTTCACGTCACACGCGGATCTCGACGGCCTGACTATGATGGATTTAGTCGGTACAGGCGGTGGACCGAACCCGGTACGCAAGGTGGCTCGCGATTTGGTGGCAGCCTACCTGAACGCCTCGTTCGGAATGAACTACCCGCTTGATACAACAGAGCTCCACAATCTTTGGGACGCGGCTGTCATAACTGGCGTTCCAACATTCAGCGACCTTCACAACATGCTGGACATATATAATAACCTGGGCAGTCCATTCTAGATTAGCTCGGCATGATAACGAGCCAAATGAAGCCAGATGTTAATCTGGCTTTTTATTTTTGCCATTTCCGAGACGGGACTTGACAGCCTAGCCAAAAGATATCAGTATTAAGCAGTATGAAAATACTAGTCAATATACTTTTGGCACTGGTGATTTCACTGCTTATGTTCATCCTCATTGTGCCTGTCTTCTTCTCAGGACGGGTAGCTGTCGTCCTCACCGGCAGTATGGAACCGACATTACCACAGGGCTCTCTGGCTTTTACCATGCCAGTAAAACCCAAAGAGATAGAGATTGACGATATCATCGTCTTTATCCGCCCGGGAACGTATCCCGAGGTGACCACCAGCCACCGCGTCGTTGAAATTGTATCAACTGACGGCGAGCTGTCATTCAGAACCAAGGGTGATGCCAATGATGAGCCAGACCCGTCTATCACGCTTGCCGAGCATGTTCGTGGAAGGGTGGTTTTCAATACCCCCTACCTGGGACGAGTAATGAATTTTACCCTTTCATATGTCAAGAACTGGGTGGGGCTGGTCCTTCTTGTGGCACTGCCTTCATTGGTAATTGTCGGTAGTGCTGTTCGCGGTATGCATCGGCCACGAAGCCGAAGGCAGAAACGGCTGGATTTACTGCGGAAGAGGCAACGACGGTGGAGAAGACGATAATGTTTACTAGATAGCTTGACACATCAAGGACTTTCATAATAAGATGCTTGATATACTTGATCTATGAATAGTTTCACTAGCTTACTAAAAAGGCATGCCGGAATGGTTTCCGGGAGTCCGATATGGCTGAGGGTAACCTCGCTAGTTCTGCTCTTCGGCTTATTTGGCTTTTCTCTATATGGGGTTTCGTATGCCTACACCATGCCCAAGCAAGTTGAGGAGCCGGTGGCATTGGTGAACTATCAGCACAATGGCCAGCTTAACCATGTAGTTTATAGAAACCCCAGTCACCTCTACGACACCGCTATTGAAACCCCAGAAGAGTGGGAAACATCACTTTACTTTACCAATATTATTGACGACATAGATGTTCAGTTTAAGTATGATTTCACAGCTACTGGTCCAATTACAGGCCTAGCCAGCGATGTTGACATTGTAGCCATTGTTGCCGGCCCAAGCGGCTGGCAGAAAGAGGTCCCTCTAACCAGCGCCAGGGGTGTGGGCGGTAGCCTGACTGTTGAGTTCCCACTGGAGCTAGACGATTTTGATGGCTTAATTAACGAGGTTGAGGAAGAGCTGGAAATACGCAGCCCTGAGTATGCTGGAGAAAATTTCTATAGCTTGGTTATTGAAGCCAGGGTTGATACCACTGGCAACATGGAAAGCGGGCAGATAAAAGATACCTTTGTTCAGTCAATGCGAATAAATGTAGGCAGAGGCACCCTGAGGTGGGATAATCAGCTTTTCTTGTCGGAAAGGAAGTCTCTCGGTGGCTTCAGCTATAAGCATCAAGGCAGCTTCAGCTATACCCTGGAGCTTGAGGATAACAGTCTCTACGGACCTGATGTTGATACGCTAGGTACCAAGCCGTATGAGTGGCCTCCAGTATCTGCCCTGGAAACGGGTAGCGTTTATTCCACCAGAATTACTGACATTATGCTAGCCAACTTCAGCTATCAATTTCTCTGTGACAAACCGGTACAAAAACTCACTGAGGAAGTAGAGGTTAAGGCTATCCTTGGATACCCAGGTAGCTGGAGTAAGACCTTTATCCTGGTGCCAAAAACCCAGAAATCTGGGGAATTTAGGGTTGATTTCGCGGTAGACATCAACTTTTTCAACGAACTTGCCAGCACCATCCGAGGCGAGATGGGCATACTTGCAGCATCCCACAACTTGACCATTACGGCAGTGGTTCATACCATTGCCGAGACTGATTTTGGTACTATAGACGAGGTCTTTACTCATTCTCTGGAGGGCACATTAACCGCGGCCACCATCACCTGGAGCGATGACTTGGAAGGCTCTAAAGCCGGCTTCATCATGAGTACCCATTTGGTGCCGAATACGGAAAAGTTTGTCGGGCTTTCGCTTGACGAGGCAAGAATTACATTCCCTATTACTGCAGGCATTATTTTTCCTTTCGCCATCTATTTACTGATAATAAATGTAGCTTCCCAAGCGCTACCACTCTCCAGGATAGAGAGGGAAGCTAGACGAGCTAAGAGGAAATATAAGAACGCCATCGTGGATGTAACCGACTTGCCACCAATCAGGAGCAAGGAGGTGGTTATACCTTTTGACTCAGTGGATGAACTGGTCAAGAGTGCCGATGCCCTGCTCAAACCGGTGCTGCACCAAGCTATAGCAGATAAACATATCTACTGCGTTATCGATGGCTTGACAAGGTATGAGTATGTAAGCGAATAACCTCCTACCACTCAAAACTTGCCGCTTACCCGAGACATCTCCAGTAATCCTTATGATATCCCTTAATCTCCTCTACAACTTTCTTAGTATCTTCAAATGAAGGGTCGGTTTGAAATATTTGGGGTACTAGCACTGCCTCCTTTATCCAATGACCTGTCTCCGGTAATATCACAATGCCAATATCGGTTAGACCCGCTTGCGTAATCTGGTCCAAAACGTAGAATAAAATTGGTTTATTAGCCACCGGTAGGAGATGCTTGGCGATGGTGCTGGTAAGAGGTTGAAGCCTTGTGCCTTTGCCAGCACAGAGGATAACAGCCTTCATCCCCACAACTGTCTGTTCAAAACCTGAGATTAGCTGGCCCTGACCGATTGTGAATCTCAAAGGTTCTCTTCCAACAGATGTATCAAAGACAGTTCCGTCGATTTTTGTGCCAGTGTAGTGGACTTTAACAGTATCACCAGTCTCAGCTTGTACGCTACTGCACCCGGATACCAGCAGTGTTACCAGTAATATAATACCGATTAGCCTATGCCAGCCTTTCAATATGAAACCTCCTTTATTGATGTATAAATATTATTAACAGGCTATTTCAGGAGAATGAGGTTAAGTGTTGTTCGTAACCTAGGCATAAAACGGAGCGTCTTTTTAGCTTAAAGTAGGCACGGGAATGACTCGCCACATTTATCTGAGGTTTACTGTTCTTGAATAAATGGGTTCGTTTCGCAGTTGTTAATATTTAACAAAATACGGAAGTTGTTATCCCTGCTAAACAATAGGTGGAAACAAGAAAAACTATTAAAATTAAATCATTCCTCCTAAGCTATGCGGAAAAGCAGTTGGTGATTAGATTCGGTAAAAGCCGACTTTTCATTATGTTCCTCCACCAAAGTTGAGTGAAAAAATATTTGGACATTAGATTCGGTAAAAGCATATTTTTCAGTATATTCCTCCACTAACTTGTAAACCCCACCATAAATCCTATCTACTCCCAAGTCATGATCCCACTCTATATTTTTTGCTGACTTAGGGAAATAGCATCGGAAATCATCTATAAATTTATACGGGATGAAATGTATTGATCCTTCTGATGAGCCGCAGTTTAGTTCTTTAAGTTTATTTAGGGCTATCCTCTTTTCTTCTCCTGAAGGCGCAGAAGCGTACATACGCCAGACACTTATTTGAGATCTATCCTTTGTTAATTCATTTACTTTTGCTTCTAGTCTACAGATACGTTCTTTTTTATTCACTTTGTACTCCCTCCTTTTTCTGTTAACTTTTCCATAGCGTTTATCCTTTCTTCCAGGCTACCTGTTTCCTGACCCTTTAGAGCTATCTGGCATAAGTAGGCCAATGTTCTTAAATTGGACTGGCTAATTTCCAAAGAACGAGCTTCGTTGATGGCCGATTCCAGGATCTCATTTACGTCCTTTATTGATTTGATAGGATGATATTTATGTTTAGTACGTTTTATAACTCTTCTGTTTAATCCGCCCTTTTTTCTAGCTTCTGCTCGTTTCTTTGCATTCGCTGGATCATGCGCGAAACAATATTTGGAACCGTGTATTGCATAAGCCTGACAAGGTTTGTCGTTTTTCATGTATTTACACTGTTCAGCCATTTGGGTCCTCCTTAGTTAAATTAGCTTAAAAATACTAGCAGAGGTAATATTTGCTTGTATCCCCTTGTAGTCCCTCTATAAAAACAAAAGGAGCTATCTCTAGCTCCTCTTTGATCTCTATAAAAACAAAAGGAGCCAGCCCAACTTCTAGCTCCTCTTCCTTATCTTGTATTATTCTATTATATTTACATTAAATTGTCAAGGGGTGACCTTCCCCCGTTATTAGTATCACCTTTGGTTAGAATCCAGCCGCTGCATTAGCATACTCCATGGGAGTCATGCCGTTCAATGAGCTGTGTGGTTCCACCTGGTTGTAATCTACCCGCCAGTCTTCGATGATATCCCGGGCATGCTTCAGATTCATAAACCAGTTTGTATTCAAGCATTCATCTCTCAGCTTACTGTTGAATGATTCGACGTAACCGTTCTCCCACGGGCTACCGGGTTCAATAAACAGGGTCTTCACTCCGACCCGATTCAACCACTTACGCACCGCCTTCGCGGTAAACTCGGGACCATTGTCTGATCTGATATACTTAGGGACTCCCCTCAAATGTAGTTCGAGTCCCCTCAG
>SDBU01008080.1_pt1 | contig 12028 bp, 32 predicted proteins | sample 2277071 | NCBI WGS metagenome assembly SDBU01 (sample SAMN10397929, study PRJNA504765) | marine sediment metagenome | isolation source: marine sediment core GS08_GC12, 126 cmbsf | place: Arctic Ocean: Gakkel Ridge, Loki's castle | collected 2008
GATATATTTCAAGAAGTAGAGGATATCCGTACAGGCAAGAAGAAAAATATATTTGATTTAAAAGCCCCTAAAAAACCTCTTGGTGGAGGAGACTTTCATATAATGCTAGATGGTAGTTTGATGAAAGGTAGAACTCATAAACATTAATTTCTAAGTTTTGCGACAATTTGAGCAATAATTTTATGTGTAAGAATTGGTGAAACTGTCGTTTATGAGGGATTATGCGAATTATAAAACTGTGATAATTATATAATTAATTAAAGCAATCATTAAGAATAAAGTAATAAGTAAAAGAATAAAGTAATTCATAAGAGTTAACATAGTTACTTCTTGAAAGTTATTTTTTGTATAAATAAAAATTCCAACTAGTGTAGAACCTAATACAATCAATGCTAAAAATCCAATTAGTAATTTTATAATTGTAGAAGCTAATCCAGTTAAATTATTATAACTTATTTTTAATACTCCAGAACCTATAGCTGGTTCTATATCTCTTAAATTTTCAATTGTAACTGTATTATTTACGCAACTATATCCTGGTTCATAAATAGTATTACTAGAATTAGAAGTATAAGTTATAAATTTAATATCACAACTTCTTACATTAAAAACAACTGTGGCATTTATTGTATCTGTTAAATTACTTGCTATATGTTTTTCTTTTGTTGTTGAAAAGGAGAACCAAAGTGGAGAGTAAGTTCTTGTTACTCCTTCAGTTAAATTAAAATTATCCAAAACATAAGAATAATTATTTGGTATCAATATTATATTTATGTTTCCATCATTTGAATTTATGTTTGAACTTCCTCCTATTGAATTGTTTGAATAATAGATTAGAGCGTTTGTTAAATCTGTTATACTAACATTAAAATTTTGTCCAGTAACTTTATTTTCATAGTATCCATATTCATTTGATAATGTAAAAAAACTATTTAGATTATTTTTGGTTTCATCTAAATAATACCCAACTTCATAGTATGAATCTTTATTCACATAAACTTCACTATAATAATTTGTTCCACCAACATTAACATATTCAGTTATTTCTTGTTTATTTTCTATCCAACCACTAACATTAACTAAAACACTAAAATCTAAACCTAAATAATTATAAGAAGTTATATTTGCATTTGAAACAATATTTGAATTAGTATCATTAACATAAGCCTGATAATACCATTTTCTGATTAACTCTCCTGCCCCACCAGACAAAGAAAAAGTTTCACCAGAATCACTGGCATAACTCACATTAAGAAGAGTATTATTAATTACAATCCCATCACCAGTTGTAACCACCTTAACCTTGAAATCATCAATATTCGTTATACTCATATCTTTAAACAAATTATTTGATGAAGGAGATGCTGCATTCGCAGAACTAATTTCAATACCATCACCCATTGTCACATTCACAATACCATTTTCAAAAGTATTATTTGAGGATTGGTAAATATAAATTCCATCAACAAATGTATTCCAAATAGAAAAATCAGTTATACTATTATTATTTCCTTCCCTAATCTCAATACCATTAATATTGGAATCTATTGTCAAATTGGAAAGAGTATTTGAATCACCTTTAATCAGGATTCCTATACCCCCAACAAGAACCCACACCTGAAGGACAACCAATATCTGAAATTATTGAATTTGCAATAATATTATTATCTGACTGCATATCAATATAAATTCCAGTAGATTCTGAACCATCCAGATATGCTGCATGTGTTAAATTAGAATTATTAATAACAGAGTCATCTATATTATAAAATATTATCCCATATTCTACACCATCAAAGTCATAAAAGGTCATATTATCAATAGTATGATTCACGCCATTATGCATAAACACACCACCATCAAAAAAATCATAGATATATCCATTTTTTACAGTAATTTGATTATACCCATTAACATATACTCCATTCCCCTCTCCACTACTACCAGAACCTGTAATATTATACCCATTCATATCGAGAGTAACATTATTAGCAATTATTGTAAAACAATCTTCAGCAATGTTTATATTTTGAGTTAATGTAAAAGTTGCTCCTGTAGTATTTATCTCATTACACCCATCTACATTTTGGGTTATTGTTCCATTATCAGACCAAGCACTAACAACCCCTAAATTAACCAAAAACAAACAAACAAACAAGATTAATATTTTATTTTTCATTTTCCCAAAAATGATTTAATTTTAGGTAATCTCCAAATAACGTCCTCATAAGTTTCATTACCAATTTTAAGCTTAGCTAATTTTAAATGCAACTTATTAGATACTTTAATTTGTCTTTCCTTTGGCATGATTTTTATTACAATCGACTAAGTATTTAAAGATAGTCTGAGAATAATAATCTTTATAAACTTTATTTTATTCTTAATGATGTGTAGGGTCATATTATCCCTTTATTTAAATTTGATTTATCACAAATAGAGCAAGTAAGAATTGCATTTGCTCCTGAAAATCATAGATGGATGTTAGCTAAAGAAAATCAAGGGAGGGATAGAAAAGGAGTTTAAACTCTTTTGGGTTATTCCTTTTGAATTAAGATGGTAAAGAAAATAAAGGTTGGAGAAGGAGAATATATTAAATGTCCCAGATGTGAGAAAAGATTCAGAAGGAAAAAAAGTATTTGGAATTTATTTAGAGATGGAATTGGTTATACATTTTGTCTTAAATGTGAGAAAAGTTTTAATAAATGGTGGGAGACTAAAGATTAAATCTTTTTAAGAAACTAATAAAATGAAAAAACAAACAAAAACAAGTGGGACTAATTACAATTACATAATCCCAATATTAATGATAGCCATAATAGTAGTTTATTGCATTGGAGATTATTTTGGAAAAAGGAGTTTTGAAGAAGATGGATTAATTGTTCAAGAAGGCAATATAACTTATAAAAAATACATTGAAAATTATTATGATGTTGAATATGGTAGAACAAGAGAAGGAGTAGAATTTAAAATAAATAATCCATGCATTGAAATTACTACCGCAAGTGGAACGAGTATGAAACCTTTTTTAGATAATAACAATATAATAATTTATGATAGTTGTTTTCCAGTAGAGGATTTAGAAATAGGAGATATAATTATGTATAAGGCTGAATGGGAAAAATGGACTGCTGGAATATATCCACATCATAGGATTGTGGATATTGACTATGAAAAAAGATGGGTTCAAACTCAAGGAGATAATCCTGAAACAAATCCAATACCAGATGACTTTGTAAGTTTTGACAGAATAATTGGCAAGACAATTGGATTTCTAAATGTATTAGATGATAAAAGGGTTGTTAAAAAAGAAGTAATTGAAGAGGGCGATTTTGGTTTTATTACTAGGGGGGATATTACTAGCGAGAATATCACTTTTAGAAATCTTACTCGTGAGAATGGAAGTTTTTATACAAATAGTCATTTTTTTAAATTTGATTTTTATGATTATAATTGGTGTAAAGAAGTCCCTTGTGAATGTCATAAATGGGGTTGTGCATTATATTGTTTTTATTGTGAAGATGGTTTAAATGAGGTATTTTATAAAAAATGAGTTTTTTTAAATATCCTTTATTTATGAGTAGAAAGAAAAAAGTAGCAGTTTTAGATTCTCTAATTGAACATATTAACAAAAAAAAAGTATGTTGTCCTATTTGCAAATTTAGATACAAAAAAGGAGAACAAGGAAAATCTTTTTCTTTAGCAAAAGTAGAGAATCCAGAAGAATACCCAAGAGATTTTATAGAAGGAGTTTGTCCATTATGTAAATTAAATAATGAAAATGATGAATATTTTTCGATAAGTTTTTATAAAAAGGATATGGAACTTCTAGAAAGATTAATATTATGGAAATTAAAAAAGAAGGAGAACACGAAGTAAAATGGGCGGAAGAAAATTAAATAAGATAAAATACACTCTGAACAATTACTGCTTCCATTGTAGCAAGCCGATTGAAAAAACAAATAATGATAAGTATGTTTCTCATATTCATCGTGAATGTAGATTAGAAAGAGATAAAATAAAAAGAGCATTATCAGGAGAGAGATGGAAGCAGTTAATGAAAGACCCAAAAATTATTAATAAAATAAATAAGATAGATGAGGAGACTATTAAAAATATAGAGCATAAAAACTTTTACAAGAAAGAAACAAAAAATAATCTTTTCTTACAACATGAAGATAAAAGAATTACAAAAAATGCCTTTAAAAGTAGACAGCAACGGCGGGCTGGCAAAAAAATGAAAGGAGATTTATGATGGGAGATGTAACTGATAAAGTAATATATGGATTAGATGTTTGTTTATTCCTATTAGTGTTATGGCCATTTTATTTAATAGGGTGGATAGCTGATAAGATTAAACCAAGAGAAGGGGGATATTGGTAAAATAAAATAAAAATGGTAAATATATTAATAACAGGAAGTAGAAAGATAATAGATAGGGTTTTTGTATCAGAGGTATTAAGAAAAGAATTACAAGAAGGGGATGTAATTATTCATGGAGGGCGCAAGGAGTAGATGGTATTGCACAATCTTTTTGTAAGGCTAATGGATTTTGTTCTGTTGTAATGAAAGCAATTCATCCAGAGAAAAGAGAATACTATTTACATAGAAATGCAGAGATGGTTGGAATGTGCGATAGAGTAATTGCTTTTTGGGATGGTGTTAGTAGAGGAACTAAATTTACAATAGATTATGCTAAAGCAAGAAATCTTGATGTTAAGATATTTAATCCCAAAGAAATCTTTTTAGATTACTTTGAAGCTGAAAGAGTAATGAATGGAGAATGTTCACCAGAAGACATATTGGCTGAAAGAGAAGCAGAAGAAATGCACTGTAGAGAAGATTAAAATAAAATAAAAATCCCAAAGGGCTTGTGCAAAAATAAAAAATAAAAAAATAAATGAAGCAAGCACAAAAATAATTTTTTATTTTATTTTTATTTTTGAGGGCATAGGCAAAAATAAAAAAATAACCTCTCCTTGAGGGTGTGGGTAAAGAAATTTATAAAATTTATAAATTTAGGGGTGTTACTACTACATAATGATAAAAAGAGCATTTTGGTTTATGATGATTAAAATATTATCTAATATTTAATCCCTTAGATTAGAATATCCAAAAAAAAAGAGAACAGGGTATTTAAGACTTAATAGAAATTAATTAATTATTTAATTTAATTAAATGCTGAAAATAAGGTATTTATTTGGGTGTTTATGGTGTAGTTACACCCTTGAAATAAAAATAATAAAAATAATAAAAATAATAAAAATAATAAAAATAATAAATTAAATAACTACTGATTAGTAATATTATGTTTTTAAACAATATAGTTAAAAATTACAATATCCCTTAAAACCTCTTTTTGCTTATTTAGGTTATGAGGTATAAAACACCACTAAAAGAGAACATAAAGGCACAGAAAACAAATAATAGGTTTAAGGTAGTGAGAACATCACAAAACCAACAAACCAATAAAACCAAAAATCCACAGAATAAGTCACATAATAAAATCCCTATTAAAAAATGGTTATGTAAGAAATGTAATAAAGAATATACTAAACCCTATATTATGAATTATAAATTTGGTTTAGTTAGTGGTGTGTGTTGTTGTCCTTATTGTAAAACTCTTTGTATGGATTTAAAGACACACCTATCAAACCATACACAAGAATACATAGGAGATGACTTATAAAACCCTTATTATTACTACTATCTAATAATAACAAAACTAATTACTACTAATTGAGGGTAATAAATCCCAAATAAAAAATAAAATAATCAAGCATATTTTAAGGCACTTTATTTTTATTTACAAACCAAAAAATAAAGCCAAAAATAAAACCTATTTTAAGCCATTCTAAGAGCATTAAAAAAGTTTTGAATAGAAAACCTTATAGAATACCTAAAGTTATGAATACATAAAGTTTATAAAGGCACTTTTTCATAGTATAATATAAGTTATGAGAATAAAACAAAAATGATTAATGATAAAACAAATTTTAAAAGGCAGTTAATAGATATAACAATTAAGAATAAAGAGGGTTATACTATTAACTTAAACCTAAAAAACCCACTACACAAAAAAGGGTATTATGTAGCAATAACCGATAATAGCCATAAAGACATAAATAAGGCAATAGAGAGCATTTTAAGAATTAAAAACAATAAGTATAAATCAATTAAAACAGGGTTGTATTTTGGTGGGTGGTATGATAATGAAAAAACAAAAAAGTATTATGTGGATTTAAGTATATTTGTAAAATCTAAAAAAATAGCTTTACTTTTAGGAAAAATATTTAATCAAAAAGCTATATTTGATATATTAAATTTAAACTCAATATATATTTAAAATGACAATATGTAAAAAATGTTTAAAAGAAATTGAAAGAACCGAAAAAACAGCTATAAGTTGGAAATATTGTTTTGATTGTGTTTGTGAGATTGTGAAAGAATATGATAAAAAAAAGGATATTGAGGTTAAAAAATGGTAAATGTTAAATGTGATTATTGCGAGAAAAAAGCAGAACACCTAAAAATAAGCAAAAATAAAAAAGATGTTTATGTCTGTAATGAGCATAAATATAAAATTATGAAAGGGGGGTATAAATTAAAATGAAACAAAAAATAAAAATTGAAAGAATAGAACTCCAAGCAGTAGCAAGTAAAATAAAAGAATATCTTGTAAGTGAAAACCACATAAGCGAAGATGAGAATAAAATAAATGGAGATTTTATTCTATTAACTATTTTTGAAGTTTTAGGGTGGTATTTTGATATTAAATAAAATGACATTAACAAAAAAACATTATATCGCAATAGCAGACATTTTAAATAAAAAAATAGAATTACATAAAAATAATAATCATAATAAGGTTTTAGTTTTAACAGAATTAACACAAGATTTAAGCAATTATTTTAAAAATGATAATCCTTTATTTAATGAATTTATATTTAAAAAGAGAGTTTTAAGAGAGTTGTTTAAAGAATAAATTTTTTTATTATTATTTTTAATAGGATAGCAGAAATCCTTAAAATTCTGTAAGATGTAAGGAGAACAAAACAAAAAACAAAATGGAACAAATATTAACAAAAAAGCATTTTAAAGCAATAGCTGACATCATTAAAAACAATACTAAAAAAATAGATAGTGAGGTTTTTATTTGTAATTTTTTAGAAAATAAAAAATTCATAAGTGATTTAAGCAATTATTTTAAATCTTTAAACGAGAATTTTAATGAGGATAAATTTAAAATTGCCTGTTTAAATTAAACTAATAAAGCAAAGGAAATTTTTATTATTATTTTTAAATAGGATATACAGAAATCCTTAAAATTCTGTAAGATAAGGAGAACAAAACAAAAAACACAGATAATAAAATGGAAAAATCAAACAAATTTAAAATTGAAATAGAAGTAACCACTTTAGAGAATGAATTTTTAAAAGATGATGTTGTTAAAAAGATTATTATAGATAATCTTAAACACAATTTTGAAAAAGGAACTATAACAAAAATAATAAAGATTAAATAAAGATTAAATAAAGTTATACTACGAAACATTTATAAACTTTATTTATTCTTTTAAAAAGGATATAAAATACTAAAATTAAAAAATGAAAATACTAAAATTCAAATTAAATTTAATGAGGTTTAAAAAAAACAGAATTTTCAAATAGTGATAACACCAACAAAGATAAACACCAAAAATAAATATAATGAAATCAAAACAAAAATGTTAAGTTATGAAACAATAAACAACAAGCTAAAATATATTTTAAGCAGTAGATTAAACACCTTAAAAACAAAGAAGTTTAAAAGTTTGTTAAAAGAACTTAAAGAAAATTATGGTTTTACTATTTCAAAAGAGTATATTAAAAAAACTCTTTTTGAAGATAAAACAAGAGAATTTCAAAAGGTTTTAAATCAAAGAATAAACCGAGTTATTAAAAAAGCTGAAATAAAGGCAGTTAAAAAACCATATTTTTTTAAGAAATTAACAAGTGAAAAAGGTGTTTTATTTTATGAGCAAAGAAAAAAGTTATTAACTTTTTTAATTGTTTAAGTAAGTTAGTTAAGTTTAAAATGGAACAACAAAACGAGCAAGAGCAAGAGAATAACAAAACTATATATTTTCAGTTGTGGGAAAGTGAAGAACAGAACAACGACAAAGCAAAGAACGAGAGTTTTAAGAACTCACAGCAAGATAAAAAGATTTTAGAGCAACAGAAAAAACAAGATATAAAAGAAGTTGTTAGTGAAATAGAAACAATATCAAGAAATATTCCAATATCACGAATAAGAGATTAAATTTTTATTTTAAGGGGGGTTTGAAAAAGCCCTTTTCTTTATTTTTAATAATTCTAATTCTATTAAGAAAAGTGTGTCATTTTTCCCATTATGTTATAAGGTTTTTAATAAATCTTATAGAAACCCCTTTTTAGTATTAAAGAGGGTTATGCGATAAGTTTAACCCCCTTTAATACACCTTAATATTTCTTATAAAAAGTGTGTCATTTTTCCCATTATAGTATCACCTCTTTTTCCGATTTTGAGAGTTAGGGAAATTATTTATAATTTTCAAACCTCTCTTAATCGGTTTATTTCTTATTTAATTAATCAGTTTAAAGTGTGTCATTTTTCCCATAGTATTATGAGGATTAAAACAAAAAAATGATAATTAAAAGATTTAAAATAATAGATAACGAGGGTTTAAGTTTTGGTTGTGGTTTAGATAATTCTACAAAGAAAGAGATAATTGATTATTTTTATGATTTAGGAACAAATGACGAGGGATTTGAAACAAAAAAAGAAAATTATAATTTTGATTATATTAAAGATATTTGGAATATTGAAATAGAAGAAATTAAAAATGATGAATTTGGAGAATTTGGGGGTATTAAAGTTGAATTAAGTTTAAGAGATATAGAGCAAATGTTCTGTAAGGGAGAGGGAATTTTATCTAAATTTACAGATACTTCAATTTTAAATATAAGTGAGTGGTTATCTGAAAAAGGATTATTAGAAAGCGAAACCGAAGAAATTAAAGTAGAAAATCGTATTAAAAAAACAAAACAAAGTATCAAAGCAGATTTAAATGAAATCTTAAATAAATATTCTGATAATGCCGAAGAAGAAGAAAGTGTAATGAGATTTATGAGAGATATTTTAAAAGAGGGATTTTAAATAATAAAATGGAACAACAAGACGATATACGAACTTTTGTAAATAATATTGGTTGTAGTATGAGTTTTGAAAAAGGCATAAGCGAAGAACAAATTAAAAAAAGATTATCTTTTATGGGTAATGTTGAAGATTGGAAAGAAATAAAATAAAATGGAAACACTTAAAAAATGATGATTAAAAAATGAAACCAAATCAAACCAAAGAAAAAATAAGATATAGGTTGTATGTATTAAATCCTAAAACAAAAAAATGGATAAGAGCAGAACAAGGAAAAACTTTAAAGATAGTTGGAGAAAAAATAGCTTTTAATCTTATGGCTAATAAAGATTGGTATATCCACGAGGGAAAACCCTTAAAATTAAAATTGGTTTGTGAAAAAGTAAAAGGAAAAAAGATTGAGGTATTAGAAGAATATAAAATAACTAATGGTTGGAAAATTAAAGGATATTTTAAAAATTGGGAAAAAATGTAAAAATGAATAAACAAGAAAAACATAAACATATATGGAAACCCCACGAATATACAAATAAAGAAGTTTGTTTAATTTGTGGAAAATTTAAATATAGTAAAATAAAAAAATGAAACAAAAAAACCAAACTAAAGAAATATTAGCAGAATTAGGCGACAATATTTCTAAGCAGATTAAAAGAGAAAAAGTTTATATTGTTGTTGGTATTTGGGATTATGAGGGAGAGCAAAATTTGGGAGTATTTTCTAATAAAAAAAAGGCAGAAAAATATAAAAAAGAACAAAAAGCAGACAAAGTAAATAATTATGATAGTTACGACATAGAAGAACATTTATTAAACTAAAAAAGAAGAATTAAAAAATGAAACAAAAACAACAAGCCGAAATATTAGCAGAATTAGGAGATGAAATCCCTAAAAAAGAACAAGAACTACAAGAGAAAAAAGACGAACTTAAAAGTTTAGAAAATGAAGATGAAGATAAACACGAAGAATATGATGATATGTTAGATGATGTGGGAATTGAGAATATTTTAAAAGATTATTTGGCGAATGAAATATTAAAAAAAATTGATGAAGTTAGGTATGATATGGGTTATGACGAATATATTGATAACCAAATTAGTGATTTAGAATATGAAAAAAAAGAATTAGAAAGTGAATTAAATAAATTAAAGGAACAAGAAAAATAAAATGCCGACAGCAATATTTGAAGATAATGATTTTAAGGAATACCTACAAAATAAGGGATTTAATTGTAATACAATTATATCTAAAAAAATAAATGATAAAGGCGAAGTAGAAATATTTTGGACTTATAAAGAGAGATTAAAAATAAAATGATAGATAAAAACTTTATAGATAATAATGTTAATAGTATGATTTTGGTTTTATTAAAAGAACACTTTTTTTTTAATGATAGTTTGAGTGGAGATGAATTTAACAAATTAAGGGTTAAAGCACATAAAGAAATTTTAAAAATAATTAAAGATGTTAATAAATAAAATGAAAATAAAAAAAAATCCACAAAAGAAAAGAAAATTAAAGGCAGAAATTAAGTATATTATATTTAAAATAGGACAATTAGGAAAATGATAAATGAAATTTAGATTATGGTTATGGTTAAATTTTGGATTATGTTTTGGGAAAGATATTAAAGAATTAAATAAAGATTTTGAAGAACATAAACCTAATATTTGGGTAGATAGAAGAATACAATGTTGTGAAAATACAAATCCGAAAAGTGATTATTTAAATAAATTATTAGAAAGAGCAAAAGAAAAATGAAAAGAATTTGGAATACTACAAAAGAAGAATTAATTGATATGTTAAGAAATTTTTATAATGATAATAAGTTAAATGAAAAAGACGAAAATACAATTTTAAGAACTCTTGATTTTTTAGGGTTTGATGTTAGTATGATTTAATAAAATGACAAAAATATTTACAAAACAAGATTTAATTAAAAGAATATCCAAGTTAGGAGAACAACAAATAAATATGGGGATTTTATTTAAACATTTAGCCCTATCTATTGAAAGCAGAAAAGATGAAAAAACATTAACCGAGTGGAAAGAAGTTGTTAAACCATATTTAAATAAATTAGAGGTAAATTTAGAAAATGAGATTTAAAAGAATTTGGTGTAAATTATTTCATAAAAAACATTTTGAAAAAGTAAAATGGAATAATGGGATTAAAGATGTAGTAAGAATTAGATGTAAAAAATGCGATAAATATAACCCTAATTTTTGTGGTGGTAGTTGTGAAAAATGTGGGTGTGGATTAATAAATGCTTCTGAATTATGTAGTAGATGTAGAAAAAAATAAAAATGAAACCACAAGATAGAATAAAAATTTTGAAAGAGAATATAAAGAAAAAAGAAAAACAATTAAAGAATTTTATTAAAGAAACTAAATACAAAAAAGGAACTCATATTTGGAAAGAACACCAAATTTTATTAGATGAATTATATATTTTAAAAGAGGGATTAAAAAAATATCGTTTGGCTTTAAAAGATGTATTAGATGAATTAGGATTTAAAAATAAAAAGGGGGTTAAATAAAAATGAATAATAAAATTGAAGATGAAATTGAAGAAATATTTAAAGAAATTGATAAAGCCATAAATTATAATTTAATAAAAGCATTATGTAAAAATTTTATAGAAAAATATGAATTTATAAAAAGAAATCACTTAAAGGGGGTTAATAAAAATGAATAAAAATGAACGAGTTAATTTAATAATGGAATTTGAGGGTGGTGATATTTCTGACGAAAACTTTAAAAAATTATTTTCTGAACTTATTAAAAGTGGTATGGTTTGGAAATTACAGGGTTTTTATGGGCGAACAGCACAAACTTTAATTGATAATAAAATTATAACTGC
>SDBU01008081.1_pt1 | contig 12027 bp, 11 predicted proteins | sample 2277071 | NCBI WGS metagenome assembly SDBU01 (sample SAMN10397929, study PRJNA504765) | marine sediment metagenome | isolation source: marine sediment core GS08_GC12, 126 cmbsf | place: Arctic Ocean: Gakkel Ridge, Loki's castle | collected 2008
GACTCGATGACCCCCAGGTCGTGCTCGTTAGGGCGGCCGCGGATGTCGCCCAGGAACCCGTACAGGTTGAGCTCCGAGTCGGGGCCGTGGTGGAACTCTCCCACCGTGTACCACTTGCCCCGAACCTGGAAGCCGAGGTGTCGGAACATCTGGGCCATGTGGTCGCCTGCCGGGGTGGCCTCTTCGATCCCCGTGTGGGGTCCGGCGTAGGTGCAAAAGACCACGGCCCACTTGCCGGGCACAACCGGCGCACCCAGGCGCACCCTTCCCTGGCGCCCGTGTCGTCCCAGTTGCCTCTTGGTGTAGCTCAGCACCGGCTCTGGCACGTTAAAGTGGTAGGTGGGTGTTCCCAGGCAGACCAGATCGTAGGCATAGAGATCGCGGTCCTCCACATCGCTCAGCTGGGATACGGTGACCCTGGCGCCACGACTCTCGAGGCCCCTGCCGAGGGCCTCGGCCACCTTCTTGGTGTTGCCGCCGGGTGAGTAGTAGACTATCAATGCCTTCAGCCTCATGTGTCTGCGACCTCCCAGATGCCCTGACGTCTTTCGTTCCGAGTGTAAGTCTACAGCTTGTACCCTATGGTGCGCAGGAACCCCTTGCGCCAGGCGATCCCCTCCTCGTCCTCCAGGCCAACGGGGGGCGAGCCATCAATGACCCCCATGACGCCGCGGCCTTGGCCGGTCTCAGCGATGACCACCTGGGTCGGGTTGGCCGTGGCACAGTAGATGCGGCACACTTCGGGCACCATCTTGACCGTGTTCAGCACGTTCACCGGCCAGAACCCCTCTCCCAGCAAGATGATGAAGGAGTGACCGGCCGCGATGGCCAGGGCATTCTTCTCGGCCAGCTCGATCAGGGCGTGGTCGGTGCCGCTGGATCGCACCAGGCAGGCCCCCGACGACTCGCAAAAGGCAAGGCCGAAGCGGATGCCGGGCACAGACCCCACCAGGGCCTCGTGCAGGTCCTCCACGCTCTTGATAAAGTGGGTCTGCCCCAGGATAAGGTTGACGTTCTCCGGCTTTTCGATGGCCACAAGCTTGAACTCCATGGGAATACCTCCGGAATGTGGGAATGATACGCATTGGAGAAGCGGGCAACTCTGCTGATTATAGCCAGCAGGCCCATGACGGTCAATGGTCACGGTGGGCCGGTGAGGGCAAGCGCTTCGTGCGTCGGCTGTTGCGTTGGGCTCTCGCCGGGCGTATAATCCCGGCAGGCGTCGTGTTGCCCCTTGGTCGGATTCGGCGATGCTGGGAGGCTGACGTGGCTGTGCGGCGTTTCATGTGGCTCCTGGGGATGGCGCTTCTGTGCATTTGGCTGGGCGCCTTGCCAGGCGAGGTGTCCTCACGTGGCGAGATGGGTGCCGTTCACCCTGAGAGCGTGCTGCCACCCACGCCGATCGCGCCCGGCTGGCGTCAGGTGGCCCCAGAGCTGGCCGGCGTGGCCGTGCGCGACATGCTGGTCCATCCCCAGAACCCTGAGATTCTCATGGTCTGTACGATGGGTGCTGGGCTGGGCATCTACGTGAGCGAGGATCGGGGGGCAAGCTGGCGGCAGGCCAACAACGGGCTGCTTGATCTCCACCTGTACCGCCTGGCCCAGGGAGCTTTGCCGTGGACGGTCTACGCGGCCAGCGAGAATCGGCTCTGGAGGACGAGCGACGGGGGTTGGAACTGGGACTATGTTGAGGTGAACGATGCCATTTTCACCAGGCTTTCGGGTGTGGGGGTGGCTCCCAACCTCCCAAGCCGACTCTATGTGACGGCCTGGGAACCCTGCCGGGCGATATTCGTCTCCTCCGACTATGGCGACTCGTGGGGGCGGTGGCAGGGCCCCGACTTGTGCTCCTACGCGCCGCTGGACAGCTCGATCGCCGTCTCCCATCTGGCCCCGGATCTGGTGTACCTGGCCCGGGGGCACAGCTACTCCGACATGTACCGCTCGGAGAATGGCGGCAAGGATTGGACTCCCCTCGCCGCCATCGCTGATGGTCGGGGAGTGAACGCACTGGCCCTGGACCCGAACGATGACGACCATCTCTATGCGGCCACCTACGAAGCAGGGGTGTGGACCACCCTGGATGGCGGGGTTAGTTGGCAGCCTGCCAGCTATGGCTTGCCCGGTATGGGTGCGGACACCAACCCGACGGCGCTGTGGCTCAATCCAGAGGACGCGAACATGGCATACGTCGCGATCGAGGGTGGGGGCGTGTATCGCACCAACGACGGCGGAACGTGGTGGCAGGGCTACGGCAGCGGTTTCCCCTCTTCGGTGGCGGTGTATGCACTGGCCGCGTCGGCGCGAGACCCGACACGACTGTGGGCTGCCACCAGCGATGGCATATGGGTGATGGAGCCTGCCCGCCATTGGCTGCCTCTTGTGGCGAAGCGCTGGGTGGTCTCTCCCACCGCGACTCCCACCGCCACGGCGGTCCCCGCGCCTACCCCAACTCCGCAGGGCTGCTATGACGTCATCGAGGACGGAGGCTTTGAGGACCCTTCGGGGGGGGCCTGGCAACTGCCCACCACGCCCCATGGCGCGGCATATGCTGACGAGGTGGTCCACAGTGGCAGCCAGGCCGTGCGCCTGGGGATCGAGCCCTCCGATGCCAATGTGCTCAGCCACTCCTCGGTCTATCAGACGTTTGTGACCCCGGCGGATGCAGTCACCGTGACCTTGCGATACTGGTGCTGGCGTCACACCGGGGAAGAGCTGGCTGCGGTCGATGCTTCGTGGGCGATGGACGCGGCAAGACACCCAGCCTGGCGTCTCCCTGCCATGTCCCTCGCGGCCATGGGCGACGACGTACAGGAAGTGTGGCTCCTGGATGGCGACTGGTACATACTAGACCAGGATCTGGTAAACGACGATGGCTGGATGGAGCAGACTTACGATCTGACGGCGTGGCGCGGTGAAAGTCTGGTCATCTACTTTAATGCGTACAACGACGGCGCGAGTGGGAGGACCTGGATGTACGTCGATGACGTCGCTATCCAGGTCTGCCCCGCAGAGGACGGCGTGGAATAGGAGCGTGGCAAGGGCGGAGCTCACTGTTTCAGGCGTATGACCAGCCTGGACGTGGTCCCCGCCTCGATGGTGAAGGTCTCGGTGTAGAGTCGGGCGTTCTTGTAGACTTCTACCCGCCATCGGCCAGCTTTCAGGTCGCCGCCGCAAAAGTTCTCCTGCCACGCGGGGTCCGAGTTCACCTCTCGATCGGGGTAGCTTGAGAGCTCGCGGAAGGGCTTGCCCGTGATGCCCGCCTCATAGAGCATGATCTTGGCCTCAGCAACGGGCTGGCCGTCAGGGGAGAGGAGGAGGCCTGCCAGCGTGCCATGGCCCTGGTGGGGGCGCACCCAGAGCTCAGGGTTCACCGTGGAGCCATAGTCGTTGTCACCGTGGCGAACTTCCATGTGCAGGTGAGGGCCCTCGGCGACGCCGGTCATGCCCACCAGCCCGAGCACGTCCCCGGTCTTGACTCGTTGCCCGACATCCACCAGCACCTCTGACAGGTGCCCATAGAGCACATATAGAGGCTTTCCCTGGAAGGTATGGTCCAGCTCGGTGATGACCAACTGCCCGTAAAAGTCGGTTCTGGCCCCGTAGACCTGACGCAGATCATCGCCAGCAACGATGACCGTGCCAGCGGCGGTGGCCAGGATTGGCGTATCCATGGGATTGACGAATTCCACGCCGTGGTGAATGGGATAGGTGCCATCTCCGCGCGACGCGTAGGGGTAAAAGTGGGCCACCCAATCATGTCCCTCCGGCGAGATGGGGCGTTCGAGCCAGTAGTGGTCACTTGGAGGGGTCTCGGTGGCCGTGGGGGTCGCCGACGGGGTCGCCGTGGGAGTCGGTGTGGCAGTCGCCGTCTGCGTGTTCGTGGGCGTCGCGGTGGGCGTGGGCTGCGTTGTGGCAGTGGCACTCGGGCTCGGCTCGACTCTGACGCTGGGCTTTGGTGTGCCTGTCGCGGTCAAGGCGCGGGTCGCTGACGGAGCAAGCGTGGCGACCTGTTTTCGTGATCGTGGTGCCACGCCCAAGGGGATCAAGGCGACCATGGCTGCGAGCGCCAAGGCCATGGCGGCCACAAACCAGATCTGCCGGGGATAGTCTGGGGGCAAACGGCCGCTGGGCAAGATGCCTCCTTGTTTGTGCCGAGCCGGATTATAGCATGGCCGGGCCAGCCGCGCCAGTTTGTGTGGGCGCGACATAACAGGTAGAATCGTGGCGACCGCCCGGTCGGACCCGGTCACTATGTCCATCGGGTGCGCTGGTGAAGGGCACGCCTGCCTCAAGGGCCGGAGGGCAAAGAAAACATGCGCTTTGAAATTCTGAGTCTCTTCCCGGGGATGTTCGAGGGAGCTTTTGGGGAGAGCATCGTCAAGCGCGCTGTGCAGGCTGGGCTGGTCGCGATCGCCATTCACAACATCCGTGACTACGCCCCCGGCAAGCACCGCGTCACCGATGACGCGCCCTATGGTGGCGGGGGCGGGATGGTCATGAAAGTGGAGCCGATCTTGCTGGCCCTCGAGGGCATTCTGGGAAAAGACCGGGTTGAGCGACAAAAGGCCACCGGTCACGTCGAGGTGCCGGTCATTCTGCTGACTCCGGCGGGGCGCCTCTTCACGCAGAGAATCGCCCGGGAATACGAACGTTGCGGCCACATGGTCATGCTCTGCGGACGCTACGAGGGGGTCGATGAGCGGGTGAGCCAACTGGCCGCTACGGATGAGATCTCCATCGGCGACTATGTGCTGTCGGGAGGCGAGATACCGGCCATGGTTATCGTTGAGGCCGTGACTCGGCTGGTGCCAGGGGTGCTGGGGGACATGCGCGCCCTCATCGATGATTCACATGCCGGCGGCCTTCTAGAGTACCCTCACTATACGCGGCCAGCGAATTGCAGGGGGCTGTCGGTGCCCGAGGTCCTTGTATCGGGAGACCACGCCAGGGTTGCACAATGGCGTCGAGAGCAATCCCTGCGGCGCACTCTGGCACGTCGTCCAGACCTGCTGGAGAGGGCGAGGCTCAGTGAGGCGGACCGCGCGCTTCTTCGGTCGCTGATGGATGGGGATGGGGCGAAGGAGGAGTAACCTCACGGCGTGGTGCGACTGTGTGCGGATGCTCTCTTGTGCAGATTGGCGCAAGCACTACCGCAGCTTGACATCGAGGGGTCTTTGCGGTACAATTCCTGCCGCTGAGATGCAGTGCCGAGGTAGCTCAGTTGGTAGAGCACTTGACTGAAAATCAAGGGGTCCCCAGTTCAATTCTGGGCTTCGGCACCTGGGCGGCGAATCGCAGGGCCGTCGTCATGCGGAAGTAGCTCAGTGGTAGAGCATCTCCTTGCCAAGGAGAGGGTCGCGAGTTCGAATCTCGTCTTCCGCTTTGGTATGCTTTCTGCTCGGGAACCGCGGTCTCTTGCGGCGACGTAGCCAAGTGGTTAAGGCGGGGGTCTGCAAAACCCTTACCGTCGGTTCGAGTCCGACCGTCGCCTCTGAAACGCCATATGTAGTGTGTCGCTAAGCGCCTCTCGCTACCCGTCGTGGTAGGGGGAGGCTTTTGCTATGTCAGTGCCGAGAATAGGGCAGGGGATTCGGTCACTTTCGGGGTCGCCGCTTCAACGAGAGATCGTGGCCTTTGCTGTGGGCGGGCGTGCTCGCGGACTAGGCAAGCCGTCGGGCCGGCACCTATGGTTAAGGCGATTGGGCGTGGAACGGGACAGTATGCCCTGGGAGACCTGGGCGCGATCGGAGCCGATGAGCTGCTCACTGATGCCTTGCCAGTCAAAAAGGTGCTCCAAGGCAACCAGAAAGTGATCTTGGAGCACAATGCGCTCGTAGACGAAACGCCCAAAGAAGGAGCCCTTGCCCGTATCTGGCTGCGCCATGTCTCCGACCTGATAAGGTGGTCTCAGCCTCATAGTCGCAGCACCTCACCTCATCCGCATGGTAGAATTCCGCTGAAGAATACAACAAAATCGTATCCCGGTAAAGCGCTTAGTCCCCTCCGAAGCTGCCAGCCGACTTTTGGGCGACTTTCTCAACACCCTCGAGACTCTCGTCCTTGGCATTTCCTGGCCAATGGGTATAATCAGAGCAGTTGCTATCCCTGCTCTCGGGGGTTGCTCGAATGCGGGCTAACGGAGGCGCACTGACCAAGAAATCGTTGGCGGGATGACCGTCTACCCAGAGTCCCGCCAAGAAGCGATATCCTCTGTTGTGGCAACAACTGGATACGAATCGACCTCAAAGGGTCGCGATGGCTGGCTACCTCTTCGAGAGAGAGAATAGGGGGTGCCAGCCGCGTTTTTGTGGCTGCTATCTGTGGAAGGTGGATCGGCAGCGTTCCGGCTGGCGAGTTCCTGCGGGCAGACTTTGCTTGTCATCACCGAGTTCTGAAAGGAGCTTTGTATCGTGCCGTACACAGTCGGAAGCAAAGTGGTTCACCCTCGCGTCGGCGCTGGCACCGTGATGGACATCCAGGAAAAAAGCATAGGCGATCTGACACGCACCTACTACGTGATTGATCCCGTCGCCGCGTCGATGGAGCTGATGGTGCCCGTTGAGCTGGCCGATGACCTGGGCCTGCGTCCCGTGAAAGACGCTCTCGAGGTGCGCTGTATGCTATCCGCTTGTGGTGTGGCGCCTGAGCCAGAGCTGATCGAGTCTGACAGCAAGCTCCGCAGAGAAGGTGTGCGCAAGCATCTCAGGTCTGGGCGCTTTTCGGCTGTGGTTGAGGCGGTGCGCACCCTCTTTTATGTGAACACCGAACGTCCTCTTGGGTTGGCTGACCGCCAACTGCTGAATCGTGGCAAGGAGCTTCTGGCGGGAGAGTTGGCTCTGGCCCTGGATTTGGATATGAAGGAAGCTATGCAGGAAGTGGAGGACAGGCTGACTGAGATGCTTCCCCACGCCCAGAACGAGACGACCCCTCCCGCCGCGAACGTCGCCTAGCGATCGGCCCTGCACATGGTGTTGATGGCCCATCGACGGTCCGCGCATTTGAGGCTCAGCACCATGTGTGGTTTAGACTCGTCGCTTGTACCCCTGAAGTTCGGGGCACTTGTACCCCTGAAGTTCGGGGCACTTGTGCCCCTTCACCACGGGGTACTTGCGCTCAGAGTGACAACGATGGGAGCTCAGGCGGGCTCTTTTCGATGCCCTCCGCACGTCCGTTTGACACCGCTGGATTGCAGCCTATACTATGCGCTAGCTGGCCAGTGGTGCCTTGCGGCCGGATGATCCCAGTACACAAAAACCAATCAAGAGCGGAGGAGCAATCGCAATGGCCTTCACGATCAACGACGAGTGCATTCTGTGCGGAGCTTGTGAGTCCGAGTGCCCTAACGAGGCCATCTCGGAGGGAGACGAGCTCTACGTGATCGATCCCGACAAGTGCACCGAGTGCGTGGGCTTTTACGATGGCCAACAGTGCTACGACGTCTGCCCTGTCGAGGCGTGCGTCGCGGATCCCGATCACGTTGAGACCCAGGAGGAACTCCTCGCCAAGTTCAGGGCGCTGCACCCAGGCAAGGAGCCAGAAGCGTAGGCACCTGTTCGGTTTGGCACAGTGCCCTGAAGCCCCTTGGCCTCATTGGCCGAGGGGCTTCCAGTTGCTGCGCCCCATTGGGCTCGACGGGCGCCGGTGGTCGCCTGACCGGCCGGTGGCCGAGTGCGAGACCAATCGCCCGCAGACAGGCGAGCCGTCACCAAGCCAGCATTCGGCGTTGCCTGGGCAGCGGCCAGGGGCTATAATGTCAAACGCCTGGTTGCCCTCATTCTATTCATGAAGGAGTTGGGATGACCGGCGGAGGGCATCGTCTCTTTGTTCCTTACCTTGTTGGCGCACTGGCTCTCGTGGTCTTCCACGTAGGCTTGGTGGCCTGCGAGAAGGCGCCGACGCCCCCCCCGATGGTCTGGCCCTCACCCAGGCCCACCTCCACGCCCAGCCCCGAGCAGGTGCTGGAGGACGCGCTTTTCACCATCAGCTTCAAGGGCAACCTGTTGGCCATTGAGAGAATCAAAGTGGGCCATGCCGACCAGAATCTACTGGTGTTCAGCGAGACACAACGTTTCACCGACTATCTCTCCACGGAACGGCGGACAGTGGTGCTCTCGGGAGGGCTCAACTCCTTGCGCTATGATCTGGAGATCAGCGCCCTGGGTACGCGATCTACCTGGGTGGCCGAGCGCAGGGGAGAAGTGATGGATTGCTTCAGCAACAACATGGCCTGGTACGGGCCAGTCTTGGCCGAGGGCATATCCCCTGCGCCGGGGGTCATGCTGGAAAGCTCTCCGTCGGCTCTGCCCTTTGCGCTGTTGACCCTGCGCCTGCAAGATGCGGAGGGCGTTCCAGAGGATTTGCACCTGCACTGCCTCGACATTTCGGAAGACTATCCCACAAGCCGCCCACTCACCGTGACCGTGGCGCCCGAGGGGGGCGGAGCAGTCATCGGTACGGTGGCATACGAGGGGAGCATCGGCGGGGGCCCTAACCAGAGGTTCACCATGTGGATAAGGCCTCGAAGCCGCCTGCTGTACGGGGTGGAGATGCCTGACTTCGAGTTCGGTCTGTGGCAGCAGGCCGCCCACTCCTCGCTTCGGGGAAAGGGCGCTTTGGTCATCAAGCGGGTCGGCAGTCTTCCCGATTTGCCCAAGCCGCCCCAGAAGGGGAAGGCCGCTCGCCTTCCGCTAGAGTTCTCCGGCGCCGACAAGACCCGTCGCGCTGGCACGCTCATCCTGCCGCCAGGAGACGGCCCCTTTCCCTGCCTGGTGGCCCACAGCGCCGGGGGCGTGGCACCCCGATGGGATCTCGGCGACGTCTTTGCCGAGCGGGGCTGGGCAGTCTATTGCTACGACAAGGGGGGGGTGGGAGAAAGCGAGGGCGATTTCGACCGGGGGCGCCTGACGTCTCTGGCCGGGGACGCCGTTGCGGCTGGAGCCATGCTGAGCAAACGTCCCGAGCTCGACCCCGCGCGCATCGTATTCCTGGGCCTGGGAGAAGGAGGTCAGGTAGGTGCGCTGGCCATGTCGGCCAGCGACGTCTATGCCGCCGCCGTGCTGGGCTCCTGCGCCACCATGAAAGGCTTATTCCCCGCGTTGGTGCGATATCGCATCCGCCACGTGCTGGCACCCTTCTATCAATGGGATGCTGCGCGCACCCGGGCGTATGAGGACCTGAGCATCGTTCGTTGGCAGGAGTGGCTGTATGAGGGTAAAGACGAGGTGGTTCTTCTGCGGCGTCGCGCTTCGCTGAGGTCGCTGCAGGATCTGGCGGCAGTTGATCTCCTCTCGGCCTTGTCGCAAGCCAAGGCCCCGGTCTTGCTGCTGCATGGCGAGGAGGACCAATGGACTTCGGTGGACGACGCCAGGGAGTTGGCGTCTCAGCTGCGGGAGACAGGTGCTCACCCCGTTGTGCTGAGAACGTTCTCCGGCCTTGGTGCCGACCTGGGAGGCGACGAGGCGAAGGGAGTGTTTGCCGCGAAGGTGGAGGAGACCGTCTTTGCCTGGCTGGGGGAGGTGCTGAGCCGCTGACCCGGAGCCGGGCCGAGATGTCGGCAGGGGTTGTCGGCGCCGTACTGACGGTTTGCATACCTCGTGGTGGCATGGAAGGAGGCGGATGTGACCGGGGAGTACAAACACATCCAAGTCGGCTACTTGATGCTGGGGATGCTGGGGGCGGGCGTGCTTGTCATCGTTGTCCTCATGGCTACCTCTGGGTTCCATTGGATTGCGCTTGCCGTCCTCATCATTCTCGCGCTCTGTTCTGGGCTGTTTGCGACCCTGACCGTACGGGTAGACGAAGACGGCGTGCGAATCTGGTTTGGGCCGGGGGTCATCCGCAAGAGATTCCCGATGAAAGAGATCGCGTCGTGCCAGGTGGTCCGGAATCCCTGGTACTATGGATGGGGAATCAGGCTGATACCGCACGGTTGGCTGTATAATGTTTCTGGTTTTCTCTCGGTTGAGCTGCGGATGAAGAGCGGCAGGAGGTATCGCATCGGGACAGATGATCCTGGGCAACTTGTGGAGGCCGTTCGACGAGCTATGGGCGAGCAGCGAGGAGGCGCCCCATAGGAACGCCTGCGCTAGCCCCCAATGGCCCCCGGATCCTGCACGACGGTCACCAGACAAGCCATGGCGGGGGCTCGGCACCGTGCGTCACATTTCGCCTGGCCTGGCCCAGCTTACGCAGCCGTCAGACTTGCTCTGAGGCGGTGGCGGAGCCCGATTGCGCCGTGGCAAGGTTGAGGCGCACAAAGAGCCAGGGGATCGCCAGGGTCGCGGCCAGGCCGACGCAGGCGAAGCGAAGGGCAAGGACCGTCTGGAGCAGTTTCGACATCTTGTGCGGCGGAAATGCCGTGTCTAGCCCCATAAAGATCCCGGCAAGCACGGTCAGTCCCACTGCCAGGCGACCCACGGAGCGTACAAAGCCAGGGTTGCCGCGAAAGTCGATCCAACGCCTTTCCAGCAGGTAGCCTATGCCCAGCCCGGCCAGACCGAGGGCGCCGGCCAGAGCGTCATCTGTGCGCAGGGGCAGTATCATCGCCAAGGGGAGAACGATCGCGCCGGCAAGCTGCAGGATGAGGCCTCGAGTCGCGGTCCACGCTTCCAGGCGTGGCTGCAGCCAAGAGTACAGGTACACAAGGACCAGTCCCACTGCCATGCCTGCGAGGACGTCCTGGGGGTAGTGGACACCCAGGTAGACTCGGGAAAAGGCGATGAGCGGCACAAGCGCGACGACGGCCAGAATCATCCAGCGATTCCGAAGGGTGCGCGCCAGCCAGGGCCACAGCGTGGCCGCAAGCTGGGCATGGCCGCTGGGGAAGGCATAGCCCAAGGCGGTCACCTTGGGCTGCACAACAGATGACACAAGAAAGGGGCGGGGGATCTGCAACACCTCCTTGAGACCGCCGTTCAGCCAGGCTGAAAAGAGGAGGAGCAGAGCTGTGCGCAGGCCGTAGCGCTTGTCTACGCACCAGCATAAGCAGACGACCAACACCAGGAACGCATACTGGTCGCCCAGGAAGGTGATGGCGCGAAACACCGAGTCTAGCATCTGTCCGCTCGCCGCTTGAATGGCGACGATGATATCGATACCCGGCGGAATCCATTGCCAAAGCAAACGGGACATGACATCCTTTCCCCAGTGCAGATTGGTCAGCCGGGAAGCTCTGGACGGGAGCCGCCGCAGAGCCCGAGTGGTGCTCGTACAAGAATGGGAGCCATTGTATCCATGGTAGGTCTGGGCGTCAATGGCGCGCAGCCCATCAGCGAAGGGGCGGGGTCGGAGCCATTATGCAGGAAATCTTGCAGAAGCGACGCTCGCGAAGGTATGTTCTATGCGGCCTCTCTGAGGCTGCGCTCGTCAAAACACTACCTGTAGTGTTATGTTAGCTTCAGCGGTCTAGGGTTAGTGACTTTCACATTTCAACGCGGAATTGACGCAAGAACTCTTGCTAAGCGAGAGCTTATGGGATATACTACGTGTAGGCTACGGTAGGCTACTAGGGGAGCTTGTCTGGCTCGCAGATCGTCAAGATGCGGCCGAAGTCAGACATCGAAGGCCCGCCTCATCGTGAGAGCTCGCACGTGCTCAATCAATGCTTGGTCGGTCGATCGACGGCTGTCTGTCCCCTGAGTGGGTGTGGGCTCTCTCGGCGAATAGTTCGCTCTGATTCTTCTTTGGCATAGTGACTGGTATATGGGGGTGTGGCATGTTAGGCGAGGATATCATCAGGCCGGACAATGGAGAGTGGGTGCCGTCGGAGGATGAAACGTCGACTCGTGCAACCAGCGACGCGGCGGGCTGGGAGCATCTGGCGTTATCGATCTCGCAGGGCATGGCAGGGGCGCTTGGCGATGCAGCAAGTGCCGTGTTCTCGTCATGGACGGCCCAGTGCGTAGAGGGGCTGGGCGACATGGCAAGCGCGGCAGCTTACCCGTTGATAGGTCAATGTCTGCAACCGGTTCTCGATGCAGCCCACGATGTGACGCAGATATCGATAGCCGAACTCATGCCACGAGT
>SDBU01008082.1_pt1 | contig 12026 bp, 11 predicted proteins | sample 2277071 | NCBI WGS metagenome assembly SDBU01 (sample SAMN10397929, study PRJNA504765) | marine sediment metagenome | isolation source: marine sediment core GS08_GC12, 126 cmbsf | place: Arctic Ocean: Gakkel Ridge, Loki's castle | collected 2008
GAGCAACTTGCTTTTATAGATGTAGTGGATGCAGGCACCAGAAAGCTTAATAAAGCATTGGGCACTAAGATGCAGGTAGAAAAGGAATATGACGATCAGGGCAACCTTACCGCCTATGAGTTCTCCACACCATTATTTGGAATCTCAAGAAGTGTAAAGCAAAAGTAATCCGCTGTTGTAACTATCAGCTAAGTCATCCGTCCTACTTCAAAACACGACAAAAAGATTATCACATGAAAAAGTTACTCACCCTGATAATTACCGGAAGTTTATCAATCGCTTGTGCTATAGCGCAAGATTCCGAAACAGAAAAAACAGCAAGTACCGCAAGTGATACTACCAAGCTGAAAATTGGTAAGAAGCGCATACTGATCATGAATAACGATCAGATAGATATCGGGGCATACAAGACAGAGGCAAATGACACGCTTAACGAAAATGAAGATGAGATGAAGGAGAATCGTTGCTGGGGCGGTATTGAATTAGGAATCGCGGGTTACGCCACACCATCCCACACCTTGAAGCCTGCTCCTGATTTTGACTTCTTGGAACTTGACTATGCACGCTCTGTAAGCTTAAATATTAACCCCCTGGAGGGAAAGATCAAACTCATAAAGAAATATGTTGCTCTAATCTCCGGCATTGGCCTTGGTTTTAACAGCTACGCCTTTAAGAAGGATATTGTTCTTGATCCTGATGCACAAGTTATAGCAGCGTTAACAGACAGCGCTGTGACCTATCAGAAGAATAAGCTAAAAACTAGCTGGGTTAACGTACCTGTTATGCTGGCTTTCAATACAAGCGTTAATCCAAAGAAGTCATGGCGGCTGGCTTTTGGTCTGGTAGGGGGCTTTAAGTTGGGTTCTAAGACCAAGCAGAAATATACAGAAGGCAACACCAAGTATAAACCTAAGATAAAAGCAGACTACAACCTGTTGCCCTATCATTATAGCGCCCGTGCTGTGGTGGGCTATGGTAAAGTGAACATTTACGCTTCCTATGCTCTTTCTTCGTTCTTTGAAGAGGACGAGGGCCCCGAGTTGCATCCCTTTACAGTGGGCGTAAGACTGATGGCCATATAAAGATCTTGATCCTGCGAATCATTAGGGGCGGATGCCATTGCGGCACCGCCCCTTCTTTTGTGCACTTAAATTTCTAATTTCGGGCTATAGATATAATTAGCATGTCAGGTCACAGTAAATGGGCAAATATCAAGCACCGAAAGGGAAGACAGGATGCCAGGAGGGCAAAACTTTTTACTCGATGTATCAAGGATTTAACTATTGCCTCAAAAGAAAGCGGACCTAATCCGGAAGATAATCCTCGTCTGCGCCTAGCGCTGCAAAATGCCAAAGGGGCCAACATTCCCAAAGATACTATTGAGCGTGCCATTCAAAAGGGACAGGGTTCCGATGCTGATAACTATCAAGAGGTAACTTATGAAGGCTATGCCCCCTATGGCGTGCCTGTGTTCGTGGAGACAACCACTGATAATATCAACCGAACGGTTTCCAATGTGCGATCCATCTTCACTAAATACGGTGGAGAGCTTGGTAAAAATGGGTCACTGTCTTATTTGTTTGATCGCAAGGGAGTATTTACCGTGGACGCAAATGGGCTGGATGAAGATGACTTCACTTTAGGAGCAATTGACGGTGGGGCAGAAGACGTGGTGAAGGAGGGAGACCTCTTTTTAGTATATACCGACTTCCAGGATTTTGGTAACATGCAAAAGAAGCTCGAAGAAATGAACATTGAGCCAAAAAGCGCAGAGGTGCAGCGTATTCCCAATGACAGCCAAACACTCGATTTAAGTTCAGCCAAGTCTGTATTGAGTATGATTGACAAGTTGGAGGAAGATGAAGACGTGCAGCAGGTGTTCCATAACCTTGAACTTACCGATGAGCTGATGGCAGAGCTGGAAAACGCCTGATAATTTCCTCCTGATTCTATTTTTTTGTAGGTTTGTAATAGGCTAAATGCCAATTACATCCGCTTGCTATGATCAAATCGATCACCTTTCTTGTTTTATCTGTTTGCCTGGCAACAATTGCCCCGGCTCAGATGAGTACCAACTTCTGGTACTTCGGGCTAAATGCCGGGCTGGACTTTAGCGGTGGGAACCCGGTGTTTATAGGTGGAAGTGCATTAAATACCAATGAAGGAACGGCAGTAGTTAGTGACTCCATTACCGGAACTCTTCATTTTTATACTGATGGAATGACGGTGTGGGACAGAACTCATACTGCAATGCCAAACGGAACCGGTCTTACAGGCCATTCCTCAAGCTGTCAGTCAGCTATTATTCTTCCACGGCCTGCAACACCTAACAGGTATTACATTTTCTGCACCCCGCTTCAGGGAAGTGCAACAGGAGTCACCTACTCTGAAGTGGACATGACATTGAACGGTGGTGACGGTGATGTATTGGGAGCGAACAAGAACACCTTCCTTTTCGGACCATCAACAGAGCAGATAACTGCAGTTAAACATTGCAATGGTTCTGACTATTGGATTATATCGCACCAATTCGGCAACAACAATTTCTACGCTTACCAAGTGACCAGTGCGGCAGTCTTAGGGCCTGTGATATCTGCAGTAGGTGGGGCCTTTACAGGGGGTGGCACAACGGGTCAACTAAAGGCTTCACCTGATGGAAAGAGGCTTGCCGTTTGTACTAACTTCCAGCAGTTGGAACAGTACTATGATTTTGATAACACAACAGGGATAGTATCTAATGCGGTTACTCTTCCTACTGGCTGGGCCTATGGTTGTTCGTTCTCTCCGGATAACTCCAGGCTATATATTGGTGAAATACTCTCTAAGAATGTGTTTCAATTTGATATGACTCAGCCAACTCCGGCACTGATCAATGCTTCTATGACATTGGTAGGAACCGATATATTTACTGCAACACAGGGTTGCCTTCAATTGGGCCGCAACGGCAGGTTGTACTGCGCACGATGGGGAAACCCATTCCTGAACGAAATACCCAACCCTAACCTTTTGGCGCCAGCCTGCGGTTGGAATGTAGCAGGTGTATCATGGGGCGGAAACCTTAGCCAGCTTGGCCTTCCCAACTTTCCGCAAAGTGATTTTGCTGCCGGTCCCCCTTGCTTGCCATTGGCTGTGGAGCTGTTGGAGTTCAATGCCGATTGGGATAACGAGGGCAATGTGCAGTTGAACTGGCTTACCGCCACTGAGGAGGATCTTGACTTCTTTACCATTGAGCGCAGCGTAAATGGTGAAACCTATGAAGATGTTCATAGCCAACAAGCTTTAGGTAACAGCAATAGCAACAATGGATATGACGCTATTGACATCAACCCGCCAACGGGTGACCTGCTCTATCGCTTGCGTATGGTTGATCTCGATGGTGATGTAGAGCTATCTAAGGTAGTTCACCTTAGCCGTGGCCCGGTAGGTATCACGATAGGTCTCTATCCTAATCCTGTGAACGATGTGATTTATCTTGAATCTAACTCTGATGAGGGGCAGATGATCATCGTGCAGCTGTTTGACATTACCGGTAAACTGCAATTGCAGGAGGCCGTATATGTGCAGCAAGGTTTCTTCAGGGCTGAGGTGCCTTTATATTTACTGAGCCCCGGTTTCTATATAGCTAAGCTGGCTAATCCCGAAACTGGTGAGGTGCTCCTTCAGCAGAAGGTACAGAAACTGTAGTCTCTTCATTTCCCTTTTCCTTTTTTGAAGCGAATCGTTTTCTCCTTGTAGCTATTGATATTCCCGCTGTGCGCTATATCTTTTGGCCTCGCCAAAAGGATGGCGCTGCCATCGGGGCTAGTTTGAAAGGGCTGTGCTTATTGCAAGTAACGCTTAACGGGAAGAGATATACAGCAATTACTTAATGAACAAATCGTAAATGGCATATATATAGCAGAACAGAAATGAAACACCCATTAGGGCTATGACAATATTACCGAAGTCGATTGGTGGTTGTGACTTTATTTCAGGTGGAGTAGTCTTTTCGTCTTCCATTCAACGAATATAAGAAATGCCTAGGATGTCGCTGCCATCGGGGCTAGTTGGTAAGCGTATGTGTTTTCAATCTAACGTTCAGGATAGGAAATTTGACCGCATGGAATGATAATGCAACTTTCTGGCGTTGGAAAAGACATATACGAAAAATCAATTTTAAGTCCTAGTGTTGACGGGGGGTCGGCTGACTTGTTCTGATTTATGAGCGGATCACATTCGGGAAAAATGCCGCTATCGTTTTGAATCAAATGAATATTCACACCACAATTTATAGGACCAACGGTACGTACTCTTCCAATTGTTACCACACATTTACCACCTGGTTCAAGGGTTTTGTTAAAGATAGAAGGGGTATCAATGTCCTTGTCTAAAAAATTACGTAATTCAGTACTCATGCTACCGCCAAATGTTGCTGTATCTGGTGTCAGTTCTGGTGGCAATACGAATATTTTAAACTTCCCCTTTTCAAAAGGAGCAGGTCGCTGGAATTCATCTGATAACGCTATTTGAAGATGGATAGGAACTGTAGTGTCGTTCGTGATTGTGAATGTAACATATCCCATACCGGTATGAATTCCCATCGAGTCTATAAAGGGTATTCCATATCTAGGACTGCTTTCGAATTGAAGTGCATTTTGCGCCATTAGGTCTGGACAAGAGCAAACGTTCACTACGACCAATAGGCCAACTAAAATTCTAGCTATCATTTCTAATTATTGCCGTTAATGGCTGCCATCGGGGCTAGTTTGTGAGCGTTTTAAGTTTCTTTTTTGTAGAACTTATTAGAAGTAAAGACACGATTACAATAACAAACCCGACAGGCAGCGAGACATAAAAACCGTACACTACACCATCAGAACTTTGGTGTTCTATATTATAAATTATTGGTGCAGCAATAATAAAGCCTATCCCAACTACTAAAGCTAGATACCAAATAAAAATTAAGGCCTTATAAACAGAACGGCTTGTAGTAATGACTTCTGTTACTTTATCTACTTTCTCGTCAATCGGGTTTTTGTTTTCCATGATGATTAAAAATACAAAACCTCCTCTTTGGCTGGCGTGGGTAAAGTTTTTTGCGTTACCCTTTTTGTCATGATACAAAAAGGGAGAAAAAAATCTATTCGGAACAATCTTCTACCTCACGAGGCTGCGCACGCTCCGTGTTCCGACCTGCTTGCGCACTTAAAACAAAACTCCCACCATCCGCAGGTTGTAACAATTGAAGTGAAGTATTGTTTTATTCATGTGATGTACCGCCTAGTTTACCTTTTATTCCTCTTACCTCTTGCTTCCTTTTCTCAACAGGGATTTGAGATGGAGCCTCTGCCTGTTAAGCAAAAGGATACTACTAAGCATTTCGTTTCGGAAGGTGCCGTAGTTATTGCCTACAGGCAATATTCTAAGCCTCTAACATTTTACCGACCTCCAATGTATCCAGGAATAGAAGTTTACCACGCAGGATTTCATTTTAAAGAAAAACTGTGGCCAACTATTGGATATTCTTACGCGTTAATAAGCAAAAAGGGGTTTGCCTTTAAAGGCGGGGTTGGCTATTTCAATTATTCAAGCATTGAAGAAAGTAACATTGATTCCATCAACAAGTATATACCTGATTCACTTAATACTTTCTTATTGCACATAAGGAATTCAAACACTATTGGTTTGGGGTTAGGCATTGGTTATACCAGAATGAGAATGAGAGGCTTCATAGGCCTACGGTTATCTTTATTTGGTTTTCCTTCAAGATACAATGAGGATAAATATGGGACTGTTACAAAAAGCACATTTTTTGTTTTAGGAGGAGAAGTGTATCCAACATTTCGTCTTTATTATATTCTGAACTATTTTAAAAGAGTTCAATTTCCAGTCTTTGTAGGTGCCACAGGTTACACCGGAAGTCGTTATGGCCTTCAAGTTGGCACTGAGATTCGAATAAATAAGGAATAACAAAAAACCCCCCACCGTTTCCGGCAGGGTGATTTCATTTCTCCCTCTTCACTGCCCAGCCGCTTCTATCGGCAGGATAATCTAGTGTATCTCATATACTACAGCTTCTGCATCTATTTGCTTCCCTTTATGGTAACCAATGCCCATAAAGGAAATGACCTACGGGGAAATAATGAAAGTATGGCATTTTGAGTTCCTTGCCGCCTTAAAAAGGCGTGGCATTACCCGTGAGCAGTTCCTGGAAATTACCAAGCTGTGCAGCACCAATGGTAGTTGCTATTACAAGGGCAGCAAAATAGCCAGTCCTTTTAAGCTTAAAACCATGTGCAAGCAGATGAGCATTCCACCGGAGGAGGTTTTCAGCCTGAACACGCCCGATTTCTTTGCCAAACTACAACCTGAATTTTCTTAATATGCTGATAAGCAGCAATATAACTGTAAGAGGGCTTATTAATTTGCTACAAATTAATAAGGTTTTGGGGCTAATTAATACTGTTTTGCGACTGATTAATACTAATCAGCCCCTGATTAAGAAGGTTTGGTGCCTGATTAACAATGTACAGCTCCTGATTAATAGTAAACAGCCCTCATTTATTCTTGTTCCATTGCTAATTAATAATAGAAATCAACAGAATAAAGGGAAATCACTTGAACTAATTCTCCATTTACAAACACTAAAACAGAATAACCATGAATGATGACAGAATTTTACTCGGCACGCAAAAAAAAGGCATTGCCGATAAGGCACATGATGGCAATGTGATAGGCACTAATATGGGTGCCGACCCTGACGCTGAAGTTAGCGGGGCAGGTGATCTCCTGCTGGTGAATTCAGATGCAATTGACACCAAGATAACGGCCCGCGATGATGCCGAAGCCGCTGCCAAGCAGCTAACAGGTGAATTGAATGACTTGGAGGAGGATTGGGATAAACTGTATGCCGCAGCAGCGGCAGCAGCCGAACTTGGGCACCCTAATGATGGGCCCACATGGCAGGGTTTCGGGTTTCTGCTGGCTGATGTAGAACCAACTGACCGCCCGATACCTGATAAGGTGGAGAACCTGCAAGTTACACCCGGTGATGCAGCAAGCGAGGGCGATTTGGTGTGGGACCCGCTGCCGCAAGGTGCTATTGATGGGTATTTTATAGAAGTGAACCCCACTGACCCTATTGACCCCACAGGTTGGGTAGGTGCCAGCCCACGGTCGGTATCAAAAAGCAAGGCTACCATTACCGGGCTCACCACCGGGCAAAAGTATTGGGTACGTGTTATTGCTTTTATTGGCGCTGGCGAAGGGCCGCCCAGTGACCCGAGTTCATTTATTGCACCGTAGCAGCCAGTAGGCAGAACAGATAAACAGGAAACCCCTCGAAAGAGGGGTTTTTTGTACATTAGTATTCTCTCACTTTAACTCGCGATAATTCGCGAACTGCATCTAAAGGCTGCTCTGGCACGGGCGGCCTTTCTTTTGTAACCTGCTGGGGGTTAGTTATTTTTGTGCAAATGGACGAAAGTCTGCATACCACCGAAACTGATTTTGGGTTGCGCACTAGCAAGGCGCGAGCGGCAAAGTCAGATCATATTGATTGCTATGGCTATTACTTTGACTGTGGTTGTGGCAAACGGCATATGTTCACACAGCCCGATCAAATACTAAACGAAGTAGGAAACAATAAACTTATTTTACAATACAAAAACTGCAAATACAAGAACTGCGTTAAGATCAACAAGCAGTTTCTTGGCCCACCCAAAGGATTAACAACCCTTTTTACTTGCCTGGATAACTAAGAACTTCTTTTTACAATACCATCATGTATTATACTATGCAGAGATATAAAATGTCAGGTAACAGGCTTACACTGATTTCAACGGCCGAAACGAAGGATTTGGAGGGGGTTTTGGATAATCCAACTTCTAGATTGGTGGACCGAATAAAAGAAGCTTTTATCAGAAGAACGAGGGTTGTTTTTAAGGTGGAGGAAGACAATGAAGTAGCAGTAATTAGTGAAATAATGATAAATGAGATACCCGTCTATCCAAATTAAGCTGAATGGGGCAAGATATTATTGACGAAAAATTACAGCCGATTCTCAAGTATGTTGAGCAGAATAGCGACCCCGAGTTGTTCACTAACTTAATAACAGTTTCTGGAGATATTAAGGAATATAGGGTAACCCACGATGACAAGCTTCTGCAAGATATTTTAAAGGAACTGGAACGGATGAATCGCTTAATAAAAACCGATAGTTCTTCATAATCTTTTGTGTTGCGTTAAGCTATAAACTATCTTTACAGTAATATCCTTCAATGATTCCTGAATCAGGAAGCATTGCATAAAAAAGTCCCCGATTTACTGGTCGGGGCTTTTTTTTGCAACAAGGCAAAGTCCTTTCCACCTAACCCCTCAATAGAGGGGTTTTTTAAAGAAATTATTTAAGGGCTATTCTGCGCACCACGCTGCCTTCAGGTGTGGCAATGTGCACAAAGTAGAAACCTGCAGGGTGGCCGCTGAGGTCAACCTCGGTAGCTTGCTTGCGCTCTAGCACCACTCTTCCTGCCAAGTCAACAACTGTAACATGGCCGGACTGCGCTGACAAAATGTGGAAAAGGCCCGTGGTGGGGTTAGGGTAAATTTCTATCTCGCTAAGGGTGTTGTAATGAACAACCGTTACATCGCTTAGTTCTTGCTCGCCATTTTCATCAAAGGACCGTAGGCGGTAATAATTGGTGCCGTATTCGGGCTGTGGGTCGATAAACATATAACGCTGCAGGGTAGAAGACTGGCCACTGGCTGAGGCATCACCAATTGAGCTGAATTGCTCGCCATCGGCACTGCGCTCTATTTCAAAATAACCGGCCTGGTGCTCTGAAGCTGTTTCCCAGCTGAGCCTTACATGGTCAAATTCTTTATTTGCCGTGAAGCTTTGCAACTCCATTGCCAGTATAACTGTTTCCTGATAATAGGGGCAAAGGTCAATCATGTCACAACCCCCGCCATTACCGCTCCAACTCATGCACCAAGTATAACACTGACCTACGGTGAGGCCGGTGAAACTCAATCCGGTGCCTACAAGAGCACAAGCCGCAGCACAGGTATATAATTCAAAGTTGCCAAAGGACATGGTAGCACAGCCGGTGGATGACCAGCCTGAATTGAAATCTACTTGAGTGGCAGTGGCGGTATAGGTCCAGCAAACGGTGCCGGAAGCACCATAGCTGCCCGGGTTGCAATAACCATTGCTCTGTAACCATGCATAGTTGGGTGGTGGTGCAAATATTTGGTTCATGGAACCATCAGGCGATGCACAGGAATCAGCCTCAATAAGCGTCACAAGATTCGCATCGATCATATTCTCTGGAATGTAATGGTTGCCCATGCCTTCTTCCTGTGCATGCAGCAGGCCACCGGCCAACAATAAAACAGCACAAAGAGCTATTCTCAATGAATTGCTAAAAAAACGGGTAACTGCACTCATTTCCATTAGATAATACGTGAAAAACAACCTTGCTTACAATATATAACGTTGATACTCACTTTCGGTTGCTTTCAGGCTGCTAAATTATTGATTATTAACTGTTCGTACAATATTTATTTTAAAGATGTTTGGGTTGTAGCGCCTCCCACCGAGCCTAAAATAGATATGAGCCACCAGCCTAAGGGGGTCTACATTGTAAGAGAAGGGGAGGCGGTGAGGAAGTTGGTTTTGCGCTGAGGCGCAACTAATTTGTAACTTGTTGGGCAAACCAACCTTTGCGGTGGGTATGAAAGGGATAATATTGATATTGGTTTTGGTGAGTAACGTTGCCATAGGTGCCCCCGGCCGCCAGCAAATCGACAGCCTGCAGCAGCTGCTTGCCACCGCACCGGACAGCGCTAAGGGCGGGCTGTGCTACACCCTCAGCAGAATCTATACTGACCTGAACCTGGATACGGCCATTGCATATGGCAAGCAGGCGCTGAAACTGGTATCAGATGAGCGGCAGCTGGTATCGGTGAATCAGCAGATGGGCAGCCTGTACATTGAGAAGGGCCAAATGGATAAGGGCCTGGAATACAACTACGCAGCTTACAAGATCACCAAAAAGCTGGATGACCCCGCCCTCATTGCCCGCGCATCGGTGCAGTTGGGCATCTCCTACCAAAATCTGGCCCGCGTGCAGAAGGATACCAGCAAATTCCCCAAGGCCATTGAGTACATTACTTCGGCACTTGAACACTACAAGGTTCAGCAGGACTCGATGAACATTGCCCGCAGCATGACCAATCTGGCGATAGCCTACATGGAGTACGGAAAAAAGGACAGGGCGCTGGAAATGTACCTGGGGGCACTGTCCATCACCGATCGTATGGGTATTGACAAAGGTTCTATGATCATTTCCAACAACATCGGTAACCTGTACCGTACCCGCGGCAACTACAGCGAGGCAATACCCTACTTTCACCGGAGCATGCAGCTGGCGCGAAAGCTGAACTCCAGGCACCATATCTTCAGCGCCAACTACAACCTTGGGCTGTTGTATAAAGAAGATGGCAATTGCAGGAAGGCCATCCCAATGTTTGAGGAAGGGGTGAAGGAGGCCCTGGCCCTGCACAGCTACCGCGATCTGGCCAAGAATTACCACCTGCTGGGGGAATGTTATGCAGAAATGGGCCAGCATGTCAAAGCTTTTGAAATGCAAACCCTTTACATGAACTACCGGGATAGCATGGTGAATGAGGAAAGCGCCCTGGAAGCCGAGCGCCTGGAGGCCACTTACCAGAACCAGATCAAGCAACTGGAGATCGACAACTTGAAGAAGGACCAGAAGGTGCAGCAGGCCGAACTGGCCAAGAAAGATGAAGAGGTGCGCAGGCAGAACTTGCAGAAGATCGCTTATGCATCGGGCCTGGGGCTGGCGGCCGTGCTGATATTGGTGGTGTTCAGAAGCTATCGCCTTAAGCGCAGGGACAATAAAGTGATCGCCCAGCAAAAAGAAGAGGTGGAATACCAGAAAGAGGTTGTTGAGGAAAAGAACCGGGAAATTACCGACAGTATTACCTATGCCCAGCGCATCCAGCAGACGATCCTACCATCCAGGGAGCAACTCATGGAGATGCTGCCCGATAGCTTCACGCTTTACATGCCAAAGGATATCATCAGTGGTGATTTCTACTGGGCGGACAAAGTGGGTGATAAGGTGCTTTTTGCGGTCTGCGACTGTACAGGCCATGGCGTACCGGGAGCCTTGTTGAGCGTGGTATCGCACACCGTACTGAACAGGTGTGTTCCCGAGTTCAAGCTAACCCAGCCGGCTGCTATTCTGGACAAGGCAAATGAACTCATCGAGCACCGTTTCCTCCATGAAGGCATCCAGATAAAGGACGGAATGGATGTGGCTCTTTGTTGCTACCACGCCAGCACCAACAAGCTGGAGTATTCCGGAGCGAACAATCCGCTTTATCATCTCCGCAACGGCACGTTGGACCAAATAAAGCCAGACAAAATGCCTATCGGGTCCTATAACACTAGAACTCCGTACACCAACCACGTTGTTGAGCTGAACTCGGATAGCATAGTGTACGTTTTCACTGATGGCTACGCGGACCAGTTTGGCGGGCCAAAAGGGAAGAAATTCAAGTACAAAGCCTTCAGAGAACTGTTGTTATCCATTCACGAAAAGCCCATGCCCGAACAAGCGCAGGTGCTAGAAAACCGCTTGATCGAATGCCGAGGTGAGCACGAACAATCCATCGGGTGTGATCGAGTGAAAATGCACGTTCAAGTTGAGGGCCCCGCCAAATTTTTGGACGGAGGTGAATTAGGATGTTATCAAATTTATTATAAGAGCTTTTAAAGATAGTCAGGGATCAGACCAATAGAGGACTCGTGCTTGCCCATATGGATGCTCTATATTCACCAATCAAACCGAGAAAGATCTCGGATGAGATCGTAGAGCAGATCAAGTCATTGATACTCAAAGGAAACCTCAAGCCAGGAGAGAACCTGCCGCCTGAAAGGACTCTGGCCAAATCATTGAATGTGAGCAGGGTTTCCTTACGGGAAGCGTTAAACGCCCTGCAAGGGATGGGGCTTT
>SDBU01008084.1_pt1 | contig 12024 bp, 9 predicted proteins | sample 2277071 | NCBI WGS metagenome assembly SDBU01 (sample SAMN10397929, study PRJNA504765) | marine sediment metagenome | isolation source: marine sediment core GS08_GC12, 126 cmbsf | place: Arctic Ocean: Gakkel Ridge, Loki's castle | collected 2008
GCCAAAAACAGAAGAGCGGGCGGAATTGTCAGATAAAATAGATGAAATTTGATAGGCGATTTGGGGATCTAAAACTTCTTTACTTTTAACATCTTTTCTTTCTTGTAAAACTTTTCCTGAAGAATCTTCGACTTTTAGAATTGGGGTAATGTCGAATTTTTGGCCCATATTAGCAAAGACAGAATATGCGCCAGCCAATTCTAATAACTTTATTTCACCACCGCCCAAGACCAATGCCAATCCATATCTTTCCGGTTCAGTTAGAGTGGTGATGCCCATTTCGCGGGCAGTATTAATGCTGTTTTCAACACCGGCCAAATATAACATTTTTACAGCCGGAATATTTATAGAATTTCCCAAAGCTTGTCTAATTGAAACTGGACCTCGTGTAGTTCCATCATAGTTTTGAGGCTTATAGTCGCCACCAAAATCAGTTCTAAGATCAAACAAGGTTGAGGCGGGTGACCATTTATCTTTAAAGCCAGTGGCATAAACTACTGGTTTAAAGGAAGAGCCAGGGGAACGTTTGGCAATTGCTACATTGACATTACCTTCTCTTTCCATATTAAAGTAATCTGTAGAACCGACCATCGCTAAAATTTCACCGGTCCTAGGATCGATGGCAGACATGGCCGCATTTGAAGCGCCATATCTTTTTAAAATACCAGCTGATTCGTCTTCGATTACTTCTTCGGCAATTCTTTGTTTGCCAGGGTCTAAAGTGGTTGTTACTCTTAAGCCGCCCGATTCAACCTGCTGGTCTCCATATTCTGCAGCCAAAACTTCTTTTACATACATAACAAAGTGGGGGGCTGAGATGTTTTCTTTGCGGCGAACAAAGGTTAATTTTTCAGCTTTGGCTTTTTTGGCTTCTTCTTCAGAAATCATATCCAAAGAAACCATTCGGCCTAAAACATAGTCTTTTCTTTCCAGCAATTCGTCTGAGTGGCCACCATAGGGAGAATAGTATGTTGGGGCGCGGGGCAAAGCAGCCAGTATGGCTGATTCAGCTAATGTGAGGTCTAAGGCTGATTTGTCGAAATAAGTTTGGGCAGCCGCTTCAATACCATAAGCGTTGCTTCCATAAGGAATTTCATTCAAATACATAGTTAGTATTTCGTCTTTTGAAAACATTATTTCAAGCTCAATGGATAAAATCGCCTCTTTTACCTTTCTAATAAGGGTTCTTTTTGGATACAATAGGGCGTTTTTGACATATTGTTGGGTGATTGTTGAACCGCCCTGAATGGGACCTTTTTTCTTGAAAACATTATAATAAAAAGCTCGGGCAATGCCTTTAAAATCTAAACCATGATGTTTATAGAAACTGGCGTCTTCGGTGGCGATGGCGGCTTTTTTGACTGAGTCTGGGATTTGGTTAAATTTGACCGAAATTCGTTTTTGCTCTCCGTGGACAGCATAAAGCAGATTGCCTTCGCGATCGAAGATTTGGGTGGATTCAGCCGGTCTCCTTGATTTGATTCTGCCCGGAGTAGGTAAATCCTTTGAAACCCAGGCCATAAAAGCAAAGAATATAAATAAAATTGCAAAAATAACATACATAAATTTTCTTTTCTGCTTTTTTGACTTGAGCGGAAAAGGCCAGAGTTTTCTCGCTTTTAAGGCTATTTTTTTGAATGGGCTTTTAGTTGGAACCCAAAACGCTTTGCGCATATTATATCCTTTACTCATTGATTTGTTTACATTATACCAATTCTATTTTATAATAGCAAGTGAAAATAATAATAAATGAAGCTATAGCGTAATCCCGATTTATCGGGACGAAAGGTGGAAATATGCGAAACGAAGTGAAGTCCCGATCGCAATCGGGAAATAATTTATTAGAAAGATCAGTTGAGGAAATTATTAAAAAGTCATCATTGGAAAAAAAGTTAAAATCAGGCAAAAAATTGAGGATTAAATTTGGTGTCGATCCAACTGCGCCTGATATTCATTTAGGAACAGCTGTGCCTTTAAGAAAACTGGCTCAGTTTCAAAAAGCAGGGCATAAAGTGATATTTTTGATTGGCGATTTTACCGCCCTGATTGGTGACCCATCGGGTCAGGATAAAACTAGACCACAGCTGTCAAAAGAAAAAATAGAGGAAAATACTGAAACTTATCTTAATCAAGTAGGCAAGATTTTGGATGCAGAAAAGACTGAAATTAGAAGAAATTCTGAATGGTATGAAAAAGAAGGATGGGGGGATATTATTAATTTAACTTCCAAATTTACTATAGCCCGAATTTTAGAGAGAGATGATTTTGAAAAAAGATTAAAGGCAGGTGTAGAGATTTCGGTTCATGAAATTTTATATCCAATAATGCAGGCCTACGATTCTGTAAAATTAAAAGCAGATTTAGAAATCGGCGGTACAGATCAGAAATTTAATATGCTGGCCGGCAGGCGACTAATGGGAAAAATGGAAATGAACTCTCAAGATATTATGACAATTAAATTATTAGTAGGTACAGATGGGGTTAAAAAAATGTCCAAGAGTTTGGCAAATTATGTGGGGATAGCTGAAGAGCCGGTGGAGATTTTTGGAAAAATTATGTCTATTCCAGATGAGCAGATTATGCCATACTTTGAGCTTTGCACTAATGTGGATTTAGCTGAAGTCGAGAAGATTAAAAATCCGCGTGATCAAAAGGCTCGTTTGGCATTAGAAATTGTTAAAATGTACCATTCTGAGGCTGATGCTGAAAAAGCAGTCCAAGAGTTTGACCGAATTTTTAAGTCAAAGGAAGTGCCGAGTAAAATACCGGAGATTAAAGTTGATCAGGATGAAATTGGATTGGTGGATTTTTTAACGGATAATGATTTGGTTGCATCGCGCTCTGAAGCTAAAAGATTGATTGAGCAAGGCGGAGTTAAGACAATAATCAACAATCAGCAATCAACAATTAGCAATATAGACGAAAAGATTAAAATAAAAGATTCAATCGTTCTCAAAATAGGAAAAAGAAAGTTTATAAAGATTATTCATTAAGTCGCTCGGCACACTTCTCTTCAGGACGTTCGCTCACCCAGCCCCTACCCCTTAGTGCAGCGTTACGTAACGCGGTAACAGGCAGTATTAGTTTTTTATAAAACTTTATTTTTATTGGAACCATTCGTGCGAAAGGCCAGTATTTCAATAAATAAAAAAGGATATTTTAATATTGATTTTGAGCAAAAAAAAATAGCGCGTCAAGTTTCTGGGGTTCTCCCTATGTGGGGAGGACTTGACGCGCATAAAGGTTAATGAAATAGCCTTACTCTTTTTGAATTTTTGGTATTTTTTCCAGTTGAAGCGAAAGATCTATATTGTCGACTTTTTGCAGCTCTAGTCTGTCTTGGGGCGTACAACAAATGTATACGCCGCCTCCATGTAGCTGTGATCTAAACATTTCCAATAATGCCGTTACCGTAATCGGCCTAGTTAGATGCCAACCATAAGGTATGAGAATTCTGCAAATCCCCAAAGGATGTATGTAAAGAGTTTCGCACAAGTTAGTTATTTGTTCAGCTAATTGGATATCCGATTGCGGATGATTGAATTTTTCTTTCACAGTCGAAACGCAGATTGTATCGGGAATAAATTCACGGATTTGTGTTAACACCACATTAACGTTGCTAGAACCAGGAATTAATAGGGTGTTGGCTATTGGGCAGGAAACCGGTTTTTCTGTTTCTGTTCGTTTTGTTTTCGTTGCAAATTCGTTCATTTGTAACACCTCCAACAAGTTTTGTAGGTACGGTTAAGTATAATGTACTACATTATAAATTTACTGTCAAGCATTTTAGATGGATTTTGGTATTTGGATTTGCCACAAGATTTGCTATAATGAATATATGATTAAAGAGAAGATTTTAGATTTGCTTAAAAAAATTATCAGAGAAGATGTGGAAATTAAAGTTGAAATTCCGAGAGAAAAAAACTTTGGTGATTATTCAACCAATGTTGCTTTTTTGCTTGCCCGCCGAAGCCCGCAGGGCGAAGGCGGGTTGGCTAAAGGAAAAAGGAAAAACCCTAACCAGATCGCCCAAGATTTGGTTAAAAAAATTGAAGCCAAAAAACCTGACTTTTTGGAAAAAGTTAAAATAGAAAAAGGTTTTATTAATTTTTATCTCAAGCCGGAATGGCTACAAAAGCAAGTGGCTGAAATTTTAAATCAAAAAGAAAAATATGGCGCAAATAACATGGGCCAAAACCAAAAAGTCCAAGTTGAATTCATCTCGGCAAACCCGACCGGGCCTCTAACAATTGGCAATTCGCGGGGTGGGGTAATTGGCGACGTTTTAGCTGCAGTCTTAAAAAAATCAGATTGGCAGACGACTCGGGAATATTATTTTAATGATATGGGTGGACAAATCTTAGCTTTAGGCCACTCGGTTTTAAAAGACGATCAAGCAGTTTACACAGGCGATTATATTGACAAATTACATAAAGAAATTTCTGGAAAAGACGCAGACCAAGTGGGGAAAAAGGCAGCTCAAATAATTATTAAGCAAATCAAAAAGACCACCAAAAATATGGGAATCAATTTTGATGTTTGGACAGCTGAAGGCAAAGATTTACGTGACAAAGGCAAAGTAGAAAAAGTTATTAAATGGCTGGAAAACAAAAAATTAGCTTATAAAAAAGATGGGGCGATTTGGTTTAGAGCTACTAAATTTTCAGATGATAAAGATCGAGTTTTAGTAAGAAAAACTGGCGAGCCGACCTATTTTGGGGTGGATTGCGCTTATCATAAAAATAAATTTGTCGAGCGCGGTTTTGATAAAGTGATTGATGTTTGGGGGGCAGACCATCATGGAGATATAAAAAGAATAAAAGGCTTTGTTAAAGCTTTGGGCTATGCTGATAAATTTGATATTATTTTGCATCAATTTGTCAGGTTGACAAAAGATGGCAAAGAAGTGAGGATGTCGAAGCGAAAAGGGATTTATGTTTTAACAGATGACCTTGTAAAAGAGGTGGGCAAAGATGTTTTTCGATTTTTTATGTTGCAATATTCAGCTAATTCTCATTTGGACTTTGATTTAAAATTAGCCAAAGAGCGGTCGGAGAAAAATCCAGTTTTTTATGTCCAGTACGTAAGCGCAAGAATTCATGGAATTCTTGCTAAACTAAAAACTAAAAACGAAAAACTAAAAACTACAGGACAAAACTTAAAACTATTAAAAGAACCGGCTGAACTCGAACTTATCAAACAATTAATTAAATTTCCGGATTTGGTTGGGGAGATTTCACAAGATTATCAGGTTCAAAAATTACCTTTTTATGCAATTGGCTTGGCAGATAGATTCCATAATTTTTATGAGAAATGCCGAGTGATTTCTAAAGATAATCAAAAACAGCAAGCGCGTTTAGCTTTAATTTCGGCTTGCCAAATAGTGCTCAAAAATTGTTTGGCGCTAATGGGGATTTCAGCGCCCGAGAAGATGTAATTTACAATCCAAATTGATAAATAAAAGAGTCAGCTAAGACATACATTTTTTGGGTTTGAATGTTTACGGCAATATCTTTAATTTGACCAATATCATCGGGAACAATATATTGGCGAAGATAATTTCCTTCTTTATCAAATTCCACGATTCGTTTTTGACCTTCGTCTAAAACATAAAGAGAGCTTAAATCAGTTGATGTGATAATAGTTTTTGGGCTTTCGATTTTTTCGGCTGGTGGAGGGATATTTTTTAAACCAAAATCTAATAGCGGACTACCCCTAGACAATTTTAGACAGCTGCCATCTTGATTTAGAACATAAATATAGCCGTCAATGTCAAATGAAACCGCTTTGGAGATATCAGCTTTGGTATTATCAATGGCGTCTTTTGCTTCAGACCAACCGGTGGAAGTTTTAGTGTATTTGTAAATTTGATTTTCCAGGGGGACTAAAAAGTAAATGTTTCTATAATAGTAAGATAGGTCGAGGCCGTTTTTCCAATCGCCTGAGCTGGTTTTTTCTTTTTGTAATGACATACTATTTAAGTTTAAAGAATAAAGATTTTTGGAATTTGTTTTCCATAATATTGAATTAGAATATGGAGTTGCCATTTGAATTTGTCCATCTTCGGTGGGGATTTGAACAGTATTTTTGACGGAAAAATCTGTTTCTGAAATCAGATATATCTTATTATTATTTTTATTTGCTGCATATAAGTTTTTATCATAAAAAATAATTTTTGCGACTTGAGGATTTGAGTCGTGGGCGGCAAAATTGAAAATCGGATCTGTTTTGTTCCATCTTTCAATGACATCCATTTCGTCTTTTTCGCCCTGAATTCTGTTATATACATCTTGAACTTTTTCTTCTCCCTTTGCTTGATCTAAAATTTCCAGAGCTTCTAAAAACAAGTTTCTTGCATTGTCTTTATTGTTGACGGTTAATTCAGATTTAGCTTGGCTTTCTTTAGCTTCAGCTTCTTGAATAATTTGATTAACATTGAGCCTTGGTTCGGATAGTCTTTTTCTAATTATATTAATGCCCCAAATTAAAAGTATCGTCAATATAATGATAATTAGTAATTTTCTGCGTTTAGTGAAAAGCAAAATGATTTGCGTTCCTAAAAAGGAGAAAACTTTGCCAATACCATTTATTATTATCTGAAAGAATGATCTTTGTTTTGGTTTGTCAATAAAATCTTCCCATTCTTTTGCTTTACCGGTTTTGATTTTATCTCTAACTTTTTCTCGGCGAGTTTTTACAATACCGCCGAATATTGATTTTATACTATTTCCTGCGGCTAAGACCCCTTTTCCGATTGAAATAACAAATCTTCTAAAAACAGGGGCAGTTTTTTCTTTTGTGCCTTTAATGCCATTTTTAATTTTTTCCTGAGTGCCGGCTATGATTGGTTTTGTTTTTTTGATTGTTTTTTCAATCCATTGATCTTGGGCGCGGTCTAAAAATACTGTATCAGCCAAATCGGGAGGAGGTTGGAAAACGATTTTATCTTGAGCAACAAATTCTAAAACCAGGCTATTAACATTTGTTACTTTCTTTTTTCTGAGGATTTTAGCAATTTCATGAATGGCGGTGATAGGATCAAAGCTTTGGATAATTGTTTGGAGATGCTCTCTGTGGATTTGATTTAATAACTCTTCGTTGGTCAATACTATTTTGTCGCCAGCTTCTAAATTGCCAGAGATAATATTAGTGAAGCTGTTAATAGGTGAATGGGGAGTTTTTTCTTTTTGATAAATATTTTTCAAAGATTTTTCTCTCATCAAAAATGCCAAGCCCTTTCCAGTTCCAGTGATATAAATTTCGTCGCCAGCGACAGCTGCGATGATAACATTTAAATTGCCGATCCAATTTGTGTCTCCTTTTTTGGCTAATTCGCCTAAAACAAGATTGGTTTTTTTGAGCGCTTCTTCGAATCTGGCTTCTGTATTTTTATTATTCTGGGCTGAATAAAAATTAGAGATGATTGATTGTTCGATCGCTTTGCCAATTTCCGTGGCTGGGAACCAAGGAGTAGTAATTTCAATCAAAAAATAAAGAGAACCATGTTCTTTTTCTTCTCCCTTGGGAGAATAAACTTTTACTGATAAAAATCTATCAGGTAGTTTTTGAGAAATAGCAATTTTACCTATTCTATATAAGTCGTTATTCATTTCTCCTATTTCTAAATTTATTATAACAAGAGAAGATAAAATGGCAAGAGCTAAGAAGGTATGTTATAATAAAAATAGCTCTGCTATGTCAGTCAGATTGACCCATCAACTTTTTACTTTGGGAGCCCTTATTTCTTGCAGCTGTGGTTGTAAGAAGCGGGCACCCACCTAGTCCAACTAGGTTCAATTTCGACTTTGAGTAGCAGGGCTAATAAAACTTAAAACTAAAAAGGAAAAAGTAAAAACTACAAGATAAAAATAAAAATTACTTTCGGATTTCGTCCGCCTGCCATCGTTTTGCCGAAGGCATTGCGGGCAGGGATTTCGAATTTCGGATATTATCAAATAGCGGAACGTAGCTTAGTTTGGTTTAAAGCGCCAGGCTGGGGGTCTGGAGATCGGGAGTTCGAATCTCCCCGTTCCGACTTTTATCGGGAAGGTCGCCCCGATCGCAATCGGGGTCACCCCGATTTTTTATCTTGAGCACACTAAATCATTTATATAGGCGAGGCTGGAAACACTCTCACTAAATACAAAAGCCAGCCAACGATATAAGATATAGTTAAGCCAAAAAAGTTAAAGCCAATTACAAAAGATAAAAATATGAGGCCAAATAAGATTGCCGGTCCAATTCTTTCCAACTTTTCCATTTGCTCGGCGTTTAAAAAAAGGCGAAAAATCTTAGAGCCATCCAAGGGGGGAATAGGCAAAATATTAAAGGCAGCCAAGACCAAGTTGAGTTCAACAATAAAGGCGAATAAAGTATAAAACCAATAATTTTCTAAACCCAAATTAAGATAGACATTTAGCCGAAAAGGTATAGAGAATATGAAAGCTATTATGATATTAGCGGCAGCTCCAGAAAATGAAGTAATTAGAATCGCTTTTTTCTCATTTTTAAAATAAGAAGGATTAATAACGACTGGTTTTCCCCAGCCAAAACCAACCAAAAATAAAAATAGAGTCCCAAGCGGATCTAAATGGGCCAGGGGATTTAGGGTTAATCTGTGGGTTAGTTTTGGAGTTGGATCGCCTAATTTGTAGGCTGACCAGGCATGGGCGAATTCATGAACTGTTATACCTACGATTAAAGCTGAGACAAAATAAATAAAGTTGACAGGATTAGATAATAGCTGTAAGATATACATTGTATTCCTTATTATTTAAATCCGAAGCACGAAGCACGAAATCCTAAACAAATCCTAATCTTCAAAATACAAATGTTCAAAATAAAGAGTCTGGAATTTAGAAAATTCGAATTTTGATATTGTTTCGAATTTCGATATTCGAATTTAGGATTTCCGAGCGAAGCGAGGTATTATGGCTCAATGTCTTATTTGTGAAAAAAAGGTTCGGATGGGAAAAAATGTTTCCCATTCTCACCGAAAAACTAAAAGGAAGTTTAAGCCTAATATTTTTAAAAAGACTATTTTGATTTCAGGAAAACCTATAAAGGTTAGAATTTGTGCTAAATGTTATAAAAAGTATCGGCCTTAGTTATTATTGTTGTTTTATTTTTTCAAAACAATCCCGGCAATAGACGGGAGTATTTTCTTTAATATCAATTAAGGCCTTTGTTTGTTTGCCACATTTTGCGCATTTTATTTGGACCATTTCTTTTTCCAGTTGTTGTCTTTTCTTTTTGCGGCAATCTTGGCAGCGAGCCGGTTCGTGTTGAAATCCTTTTTGTTCAAAAAACTCCTGCTCTTTGGCAGAAAAAAGAAATTTATTTCCACATTCTTTACAGCTTAATTCTTTATCTTCAAAATCCATTTTTTCCTCCTTTTTCATTATAACAAAAAAAAGGATTTTTCAAAAATATTCAAAAAGTATCCAGATTATGATAGAATAGTATGGGGATAAGTATGGAGAAAATTTTTTGGACTCATAAAAATCGGGCTAAATTGTTAAACTTTAAGAATTTTAAAGATAGTGACGCCCATGCATATTTAATTTTAGGACCTCAAAAGATTGGAAAATCAACCTATGCCAAAAAAATAGCAGAAATTTTTCTTTGTCAAAAAAATCAAGCTAGTCTCTGTGGACAATGTCATTCTTGTATTTTGATAAAAAAAGGACAACATCCTGATTTGAAAATTGTTTCACCTCAAGGTGACAAAAATCCTATAATTTCCATTTCCCAAATAAAAGAAATGAGAAAAATTGTTGAGAATTCTTCCTATTTGGGTGGCTATAAAGTTTTTCTAATTCAGCAAGTTGAGAAGATAACCATTCCTGGACAAAATGCGCTCCTGAAGACTTTAGAAGAGCCAGTTCCCAAAACGATATTTTTGCTGACCACCCGTTCAGAAAAATCAATTCTGCCAACAATTTTATCACGTTGCCAGAGAATCAAATTAACCCCACTTTCTAAGGAGCAGATTAAAGATTATTTGAAAACTCGCCACGGCGCAAAACAATCTGAATTGATTGCCCGATATGCGATTGGTCGGCCAGGAATAGCTTTAAAATTAGCTGAGGATGAAAAGGCTTTTGAGGATATTGTGGAAAAATTTGAGGAGATTAAAAAAACAGTCAAGAGCGATAGTATTTTTTATCGTTTTGAGAAAGCTAAAGAATTTTCTATCCCAAAATCGCAAAACCAAATGTTGGATTTTTTTGAGATATTTTTTAGGGATTTGCTACATTTGAAAATTAATTCCGATCAATTTTTAGTTAATATAACAGCTAAAGAGGAGATGATAGAAATTGCCAGAAATTATTCTGTCATCAAGATTTTAAGAATTTTGAAAAATATTGAAAAAATAAAATTGGCTTTACAAGTTAACGCAAATCCAAAGTCAGCTTTTGAAAATTTAATGTTAATTTTTTAATAAAATAAGGGGAAAGATTGGGAAAATATTTTGGAGTTAAGTTAAGGGCAAAGAGGCAAGCGATTGAAGTGAAAGCCCCTTTGGAAAAATCAGATTATAAAGTCGGGGATACAGTAATTATTCAAGCGCCGGAGAAAGATCAAGACGGTCAAATTTTATATGCTGTAGAAAAAAAAGTTGAGCGAAGCGACACGGTCGGGAAAAAAATCAAGGACAAACTGAAATTACTAAGAAAAGCTTCCAAAGATGATTTGGAAAAAATTGAACAAATTTTAAAAGAAGAGTTGGGGGCAGCAAAAATTTTTGTTCAAAAAGTAAAAAAGCATAAATTGAATATGAAATTAGTGAAAGCGGAAATAAGTTTTGATCAAAAATATATCACCTTTTATTTTTCAGCTGTCACAAGACTTGATTTTAGGGAATTATTAAAAGATTTAGTAAAGACTTTTCATAAGATGATCAGGTTGCAGCAAATAGGTCCTCGGGATGAAGCTAAGATGATTTCAGGATTAGGGCCATGTGGTAGAGAATTATGCTGCAGAGGATTTTTAAAAAAATTGGAGAGCGTGCCATCGGATTTGGTTAGAGTCCAAAGATTATCCCAAGTTTCTAGTTCAAAGATTTCTGGCGTCTGTGGAAAATTAATGTGTTGTTTGGCTTTTGAGACTGAGATGTATCGTAAGCTATCTAAAAATCTGCCCAAAGTGGGGGAGACAATCAGCACCAAACACGGCAAGGGGAAAGTGGTAGAGCAAGATGTTCTTAGCCAAAAAGTAAAGGTGAAATTGGCTTCAGGAGAACAGATTTTGATTCGGGAGGGCAAATGATAGAGGTTATTTTAATCATTGTTTTAGCGGCAATTTTTATCATATTATTAAAGAGATTACCAGAGGTAAAACTTGATTCTGATTTGCAACAGCAATCTGGGGCAGCAGTTAATGTTCCAGCAGAGCCGGTGATAATGACTACAAAGCCTGTTTTTGGAGAAAAGATTGGAAAATTATGGGAACAGGCAGAAGAGGAATTTGAGAGAAAAAATTTCAGCAGAGCAGAAAAGCTATATCTGAGGATTGCCGCCACAGATCCAAAAAATCCAAAGCTTTATGGAAGATTGGGGGTAATTTACTTAGAACAGAAGAATTTTTTAGATGCTAAGGAAGCATTTTCTGAGGCGGTCAAAAGAGAACCCCAAAATGCTCTTTGGTATAATAATTTGGGTTTGGCGTTGTATAATTTAAAAAGATTTTCAGAGAGTATTGAGGCATATAGAAAATCGGTGGCGATAGATAATACTAAGGCGATTAGGTTTTTTAATTTGGGTTTGGTTTATGAAGCTTTAGGGGAATCGAAAAAAGCCTTGCGAGTTTATGAAAGAGCGGCAGTTATAGAGCCTGATAATTTGGAATTTCAAAATTTAGTTTTAAGAATTAAAGGCGAAATGAAGAAGAAGTGAATGGTTAAACTTAGACCATTCAAATTTAATTCGCTCGCTCATGTCACGAAAACACGCGATCCCGACCCCAGCGTGGTCGGGCCGCTTTGCTTCCGGCTTCGCTCCCCCCGATTTCATCGGGGAACCC